>Ga0208646_1001438_pt1 | contig 11476 bp, 12 predicted proteins | sample AntAceMetag02UK8_FD_184762 | JGI IMG/M metagenome (GOLD analysis project Ga0208646, IMG submission 184762) | Saline lake microbial communities from Ace Lake, Antarctica - Antarctic Ace Lake Metagenome 02UK8 (SPAdes) (version 2) | ecosystem: Environmental > Aquatic > Non-marine Saline and...
TCGGTGACCACGACAACCTGAACGGTTTCCGGTTTGGCGTGATCGGGGAGGGCATCGATGTTGGCCTGCATCGTGTTCAAGCCAAAGCCCATGGCGTCATACAGAGCTGTCATGCCACGGGGCTCCAGTTGAATCGTGACGTTGTCGGGTGTTGCCATCTGGTGCTGCAGCTCAACCGTGTTGTCAAAGCTGACCACGCTGAGGGTGAACAGTCCTGGTTGTTTCTTCTGCTCTTCCACCAGGGTGGTGAGACCACCCACCATGTCGTCCCTGATGGACGACATGGATCCTGAGCGGTCGATGATGAGCATGAGTGCGGTGTAGTTGGGGTCTGACATAGTGTCCTTCTTTCTGTTGAGGGGTGTGGTGGTGCTTACTCGCCTGCGGTTACAGAGCGAGCGTCGTCGTCTTCGGTGTCGAGCATCACCGACCACACCGATCCGAGAGTGTGGGCGTAGTCATAGCCCTTGGTGCGAGCAATATGGCTTTTGAAGTTGTCATAGTCCAGTGAAAGGGCAACCTCTGACACCCAGGCAGCAAACACCTCGGGTGTGACGAAAGCGCGGTAGGGGTAGTCGCCATGCGGCGACTTAGCGATCTCCACACCAGCGGTGCTGGCGAGGGGCTCGAGAGACTCACGGTCTCGTGCTCGGATCGTGATGACCTCTGGTCGGTCGCCCTTTCGGACGGCGCTGATGAATCCTGTTTCGGTGAAAATCCACATAGTTTCTCCTGTCGTTGGGGTGGAAAGGGGTTCCCCGAAGGGAGCGGTGGGCACTGCCCACCACCGTGATGCGGTCCCGCCTTGTTGCTTATGCGGCCATCAAGGAGGGTTGATCGCTCATCCGGGTGATGAAGCCTGGGCCCTCGGCGTGGAGCCAGTCCACGAAGTCTGGGTTGCAGAGCGCGTAGGGTGAGCGGTTTTCCCGCAGCAAGTCGATGGCGTCGTCGACGCTTTCGCCACTAAGCATCAGGACCAGGGCAGAAACCAGTCCGGAACGATTCCAGCCCGCCTGGCAGCGAATCAGCACTCGCTTGCCTCGTATCCAGTCCTGATGGGCGGCCCGAACAGCCTGGGCAAGGTCATGGAGATCAAGATCCACTTCGCTGTGGTCAAAGAAACCCAACCGGATTTCTTTGACGTACCAGTCCACGGGACCAGCCCAGGCATAGAGGGTAATGACGGTGTCGAAGTGGGCGGGGGTGATGCTCGGCATGCACGCCTCAAAGCGGATGTCATCCTTATCGGCGGTGCCGCCCATCCATAACCCAGGGGCTAGCTCGCTCCACAGGGAGTCGTGGTCATCCTCAAACCCATAGTCGGGCCGGGCGAGGTCTGCGAGGGCCTCGGGGGTGAGTAAGTGGTCTGTCATGGTGGACTCCTTTCACTGTGGTGGCGGGTGATGATGTGAGGGTGTTGGGTGGTTAGTAATGTAACTATAGCATAGTTTACTCATATTCGCGCTATCATATGAAATGAAGGCGTTTTTTGTTGTAATTAGTGGTGTTTTATGGCAGGATTTACCCTATGTCGAGTTCCGCTTATCCCCGTTTGAGTGTCAGCGTTACCGTCTTCACGGCCTTTGATCACCAACACCCACTGATTCCTAGTTACTCGCAGCTGTCCTTCTCCCCCGATGAATCGGAGCGCTTTGGCATGGCCTTGTGGGTCGTCACCCGCAAAGAAAATGACCCCCGGAGCTACCAGCGAGACCCAGGGGATCTCAAGGTCTTGCCGGGCGGTCTCGTGCAGATAGATGAATCACTCCGCGACACCGCCGAAAGAATCCTCCGGGAGGAACTAGGAATCGAAAGCGCTGGGCGCCTGCGCCAAAGTCGCATCTTTGATGCTGTTGACCCACAAGCATCAGACCGGGTGATCTCGGTTAATTTCTGGGCTTTTGTTGCGCTGGAAGACTTAGGGCCGGTGCTGGGTGGGCGTGACCAGGTAGCACTGGAAATGGTGTCCTCCACCGAATACTTGAACACGTGGAATCACGACAACCCCCTCGAGAACTACGAGGGGGTGTCCCGGTTTGGTTTCCGCTATGGCTACAACCATCCCCAGGCGCAACACAAGCAGCTCCCGCGAGACATCGGGGGACGAGCACTCCTGGGTGACCTGGGTGATGACATGGTCTTTTACGCGTGGCGGGATATGCGCTACGGGTTCACCGGGAAGTTTGAACCCTTTCGATTCATTGGCGCTAACCCTTTAGGCGAGACCTTCAGGCTAAGTGACCTCAAAGACCTCTTCGAGGTCGTTCGAGGACACCCCATCCAGGCAGACCAGTTTCGACGAATGGCCACCGGGACGGGCGCATTTGTTGAACCAGTAGGCAGCATTGATAGCAGTGGTTCAAGGCCTGGAAAACCAGCGGGGCTCTACCGGGCTATTCGGACCGAACGACGAAGATAGAAGCTCCACCTCGCAACCGCGCTCACGCTGGGAGACCTACTGGTGGCCTGCAATGCCACAGCCAGCGCAAAATACGGCGCGTCATAGAGAGAAACATCGTGCCGAAATGGCCAGTTGAGTCGACCAACCGTGCCAAACGCTACTCGATTCCAGGGCAACCTTAGGAGCAAGGTGTCCGAGGCAACTGGTGTTGGGTTGTGACGTTGTCACCATCCCTTCAGCTGCACTCAAAGTGCAGAAGGCTTGATGTGTTGTGTCAGCTAGGGTGACGCGTCTTAGCTTCTGGCCAGGGCTTCCATGCCCTTCAGCCGATAAAGACATCAGTCGCAAGAGGCTGGGTACGTCATGGATTTATGTCAATGCTTGATCGGGAATAAGTCATTCGGCTTGGAACTCAAAGGACAAATTTGGCCGCATTTCTGGGCGGAAGTCACACACTAATAGCAATCGAAAAGGGCTTCGCAGAATAGCTCAGTCCGTGACGCGATGTTGAGACCCTCACCATCGAGCGCCCAAGTGTTGACCCCCAGGACTCGGCCTCTGCTGTCCAGCAGCGGGCCACCGGAGTTCCCCGGGTTCACCGCAGCGTCCGTTTGGTACGCATCTGAGTAGACGTTTGAGATTATCCCGACCGTGAAAGTGCCCTGCAGCCCGGATGGGGAACCAAGGGCGTAAACAGTATCGCCCACGAGACCTTCTCGGCCATCGAAAAGGGGTGGCAGTTCTGCTGTGGTCATCAGAAGTGCCAAGTCATACTCTTCTGACCAATTGGACAGAGCGACACCAATCTCATACCCGTCGCTGTCATAGGCCACAAGAGAAGTAGTGGAATTGCTAGCACAGTCCTCAATAACGTGATGGTTGGTGATGATTACAGAACGATATCCGTCGGCAGGCAATCCCCAATAAGCGAACCCTGTTCCTTGCCAGGGACCGCACTCAACGGTGACGATGGAGGGAATTACTGTGTCGTAAATGCTCCTTGCAGTCGGTGGGAAGGCGCCGGTCTCAGCTCTTCGACCAAGGTCCTTTACCGTTCCAGTCAATGGTCCGTCCGGGCTAAAGACCACACAGTGGAAACCCCGGTCGCCTTGTGCCCATTCTTTTTGCGTAGGAGTGAACGAGCTGAACTCGAGATCAGAGTCCTGATAGGGCAACCCAACATAGGACTCGAAACTGACGAAACACTTATCGTCAAGAAATTCCCAAGCTTCATATTCGTCCGGAAAGGATGAAAAGGGTAAATCGCCAACGGAAATGATTTCGGAATCATGGGCATAAGAGCAATCAAGAGTGGGCACAAGATAGAGAAAATCGCCCCATTCAACCTGTGTGTCATTTATGCAAGCGCCAGGACCCAGGTCTCTGATGTCTCTTTCTTGAGAAGGAACTGGCTGCGACGAACTAGACGTGCTGACACCGCCCAGGGCCGTCAACTCTTCACCATCATTATTGAGAAAAATCAACCCCAATATCAGCGAGGAAATGATGAGACTCACACCCAAAATCAGCGCACTCGTTGTGGAAAAGATTCGAGGGCTTTCGGCCTTGGCCGGCAGAACGCTGGCTGGTTCGGCCTCAGAAATTTCAGGGCCGGAAGATTCAATGCTCATAATTGAAGTTTAGTCAGCAACTAGGATTGCAACAACATTTTTTATGCCAATGAATGGGGGAGACATGGGCCAGGACACCAAGAATATTGTTGTTGGTGTCGGGTTGGCAGCCGCCATTATCTTCATGTTGTATGGCTGCGGAAACGAAAGCAACTATTACTGCGTCCAATGGGAGGGCCCCGGAAATTGCGTCGAATATGAGACAGGATTTTAAGAGATGAACCACTACGCAGCCCATCAATTCATTTTTTTGGGAATCTCAGTCGTACTGTTAATAGCGATACTCCCGCTGCCACTTCCTCTTTACACCGCCATTAATCTCTTTGTTGCCCTCGCTGGGGGACTCCTAATCTGGGTCGCGTGGAAGGCTAGCAAGTTCCTTTGGATGGTTCCAGGGTTGGGGGCGGCTCTCCTGTACCTTCCAGCTCTCGATCAGCCCTTCGACAAGTCGACTTGGGTCGTGCTCGACCTAGTCTTCACCGGCGTTTTTGTCGCGGCCGCACTCACGCTCAAGGGCGCTTTTCTAGAGGGTCGAGAGCCATAAGCGACGGCCAGCAAGTAACGCCGCGGGTCCATTAAAATCCGTATCGAATAGGACAATCGCTGCGTTTCGGACGCCAAATTACAAGAAGAAGAATCTCACTAAGCCGGTCACCACAAGAAAGGCAACCAAAGATATCCAAAACGGAGTCTTCCCCGACTCAGGAGCGTCCGGAGGTATGACATCCTCCCGGTTTACATCGACGTCGTTGATTTCACCGAAGAGACCATGCTTCTCCAAAAGCCTTCTGGTCTCATCACCGTTTGGATTATCTGCCGTTTTTTCCCACTCCAAAGCTAGTTTTTCGTCTCCATTTTCCCTCGCTAACTTTCCGAGATTTCGATGTGCATTCGCATCCCCACCTGCTGCCGAAATCTCCCAAACTCGTTGCGCTTCATCGAGCCGACCATTTTCTGCTGCGTGCGTTCCAATCATGTTGATGATTCCCGGGTGACGAGCGTCAACAGCTTCGTCGAGATAGTGCCGATAGCGACGGTTCCTAAAATCGGACTGGATGACTAACCGTCCAAGATTTGCCTTGGCGTCGAGATTTCCTAATTTTGCTGCTTGCTTCCAAAGCTTTTCCGCCTGCCTGTATTTATCTTCTCTGCCGAGGAAAACACCCAGCTCGTTGAGGGCCTCAGGACGCTTTTCTTTGGCAAGCTGCTCATAAATATTTCGTGCCGGAACTGTCTTTCCTAGGCCGGCCAAAACTCGAGCTAACTCAAAACGAACGTCTAGACCGAGTTGTTCAGCCCGGGCAAAATTGCTTTCCGCACTAACCAGGTCACCCTGCAGTCGCGCAACGTGAGCTAACGCCGCAAAAGGTTCCGGAACGCCGCCGGCCACACTGATTTCAAAGTGCGCTCTCGCTTTGTCGAGAACACCTTCGGCAACGAACATCCATCCCAGCTCAAATTCAGCTTCTAGACTCCCCAGCCGTGCCGCTCTTTCGAGCAGTTCTTTTCGAAGCTCAAGTTGTTCTGGGCCCTGCATTGCAGCAGCCTCGAGCACCAGCCTTTCCGACTCGTCAGCTTCGGAATCGCTCATGATTAAATGTCCTAGTCCTAGTCCTAGTCCTAGTCCTGGTTCTGGTTCTGCTCCTTACGGGATAGCAAATGGCCACACACTCGAGCCCAAAAAGAGCGATGAATACTCAGAATACCGCCAATGCATGCTCCTAACAACCCCGAGCTTCCAAGCGCTCGGCGCAAAGGTGGAAAGGTTCGATTGGGTGAGCAACTATTCCGGTCAACGCATGAACTGACCGGTCAGGTAACCAAGAAGTCTTTAGCGACATTCGTTTACGCGCATTCGGCACGTCCTGCGCCCTGTGGTGCTTAGGTCATTCATTTTGCCCCGGTTGGAATAGTCCATGAACACAAACTGTGACAGCGCAAGCCGACTATTTACGCACGTAATTCCAAAATCAGAAAAAGAAGGTTCTAGATACTTTGCAAACGCAGCACTCCGAGAATCCCAACGCAAGAACCTCCTTGGCTCAATGCCCCCGAAAGCAAACTATGCTCACTAAGTACCGGAAGTTTCGAATCGAGGAGAGGAAGATAATGACAACGTACATCGTCAAAGAAGACGGAAAAAATGGAACCGTGGAGATATTCGACGACAGAGTGGAGCGAATTATCAAGAAGTTGATCGGCCGGGATGATGAAGAAACCATCCCCATCCGGGCGATAACCGGTGTGAAGATTGACAAGAAGATTATTGGAGCGCCCTCCGTTATTCTGCACGCAGGTCCAAACAGGTTTGAGTGGAAAGTTAAAGACGGTGAGGCGATGGTTCGTGAGCTCAACGCAAAGCTCTATCCCAGCGCCTAGAAAGTCAGCTCTCAGGCGGGGATAATTGCACTGTAGGGTTTGACCATTTTGATCTGGTCAGACATTTATGGTCGTTCCGCCCACAATCAACGAAGCCTTGAGAAAAATAGAGAGGAAATTTGTCGAAAATTGGAAGATTTCGTTGGGAAGACAGCTACCGTTTTGGCAAAACAGCGGGGGTAATTGCTGGTCGAAATGTCGCTGCCTTGCCACCACTCCGGTTGAGTTAGCACGAAATCGATTAATGAGCCATTAACCCTTCACTGCAACCGTTTAGCGGCCTTTCTACCCAAAGAAGATAGGAAAATTCGATGTTTCAGCCAGAGCAGATTGATAAGGAAACCCTCGCCCATATCCTGGCAGGCGCATCATTCGCGGATCATCCGGACTTTGTTATTTGGGGAAGGGTGCCGTTTGTCGGTCGAACGTCCGCCGTGCGAGTGGGGGCGCTTGGAATATTCGCAGTCGCGGTCTACTCGGAGACTTGTGTGCACGTCATCGGTCGGTCAGAGAGAGACGCTGAGGCGGGCGTGCCGTTACCCGACCAAGCAATCGTTCGCGAAATCGGGCTGGGTGAAATCAACTCGGTTGGACTCACAACCGCTGGCGGACTTGGAGGACTCCTCACCATCAAGTTGGGCGACAGCGTGGGCCTCCTCCAAGACACGCTCGCGGGGGGCAACGTCATGCTCACTCTGAGCAAAGAGCAACTCCAGGCGCAACGGGAACTCATTAGCGACTTGAAGGCCCGGGTAGCCGATGCTTCCCATCCCAGCCCAACGAAAACCGTGCTGCCGGACGACGATCTGTCCCGCCAACTTGCCGACCTTACGGAGCTCTGGTCGCGTGGGGCACTGAACGATGTTGAATTTGACACCGCTAAAAAACGCATCCTCGGCTCATAGGCCCTTCCGCGCACTTCCCTTGCCGGCGCAGATTGCAACCGCGCTTACCCCTCACGAGGACCCTGGGAAATCAGATCACGCTTGGGTCGATCTAAACCGTCGAAGCAAGCGCCACCAAAACCGCAAATATCCAGAGCGAACCGAAGGCTGTGAAAACCCAGCCCACGATTATTCCTGCAAGCGCAAGCCCTTTTCCTTCTTCGCCGGTGCGCTTTATTTGGCTGCTGGCGACATGTCCAAAAATGGCGCCTAACAGGGGGAAAAAGAAGGCGAAAATGAGCGAGAGAATCGCCATCGTGTTTGTCTTCATGGGTTGCGCCGGGTTGGTCATTTCTTCCTTTCACACAGCGCAGGGTGCGCCGGTTCGTTTCTTCTAGATTGCAGAGTTACTGGACCCAACCTCGGATCCGCTCTTGAGTGCTTTGGTCCGAAGTGCGCGGCTGTCATTTAGCCAGTCCATTAGGGCAAACAGAACGCCAGACACAACAAAAGTTACGTGAATCGCAATCCGCCAAAAAAGTGTTGCTTCATCCTCGACCGCAGACCCAAGCCCCAACTCAACAAAGTCTGCGAGAAGTTCAATGACCGAAATCGCGACAATCGACCCAATCAGTTTGATTTTCAACCCTGAGAAGTCGACGGTTCCCATCCAGCTAGGCCTATCAACGTCCTCTTGGGCCACTTCGATTTTGGACACAAAGTTTTCGTAACCGGCGAACAAGACAATCACGATGAGGTTGCCGAGAAGAACAAGATCAAGGAGACCCAACAAATCAAGGATGAATACGTCTTTGTCGTTTTGCGTGACATGGACGACTAGTTCCACAATCTCGACGATGAACTTATAGGCCAACACAGCGAGGACCAAGAGGAGGCCAACATACATTGGGGCTAGGAGCCATCGACCCCGGAAAATAAGCTCTTCAACGAAGTGTGAGATTCTCATAGTTTTGCTCACTTCCTATTAGTGATCAAACTTTATTACAAACACTCATATTTTTAGCAATTCAATCCGGTCGAAGCCGGGGTAGCGACTTTGTCACCCCTTAAAATTAAGCTTCGAATCCCCCTCAGCCGATTCTGTTAGTTGCAGAGTGTGGAGGCGACCCAATATCATTTTAGGGTCTGACTGCCTTAGTGCGGAGAAGAGATGACAATTTGTCCGCGCCAAAGCTACCGCCGCGAAGCTCAACTGGAGCTCCGCCACAGCGGGCGCAGTCAAGCCCCCAACAGAATGCGAAGAAGGGGTCTGGTCGATCGGGAAGTAACTCGCTCCGCGCGTCTCCACTTCCGCTTGTGTTGGGAATCGTCAGCGTGGGGTTCGGGCTGATTCTTCTTGCAATCGCCGTTGGCGAAGACAACGGGGGCACCCTTGTGCTCGAAGGTGTGATTGGGTACTTGATGGCCGGGTTTGCCACCCCCCTTCTTTGGGGCTGGGACGCAGCCGCTCAACGCCGGGGTCGGATCAATCCGAATTTTGCTTCCCGGCGGAACTACTCCAGCATTCTTCGAGTGTTGGCGCTCGCGGGCATTCTTATTTCTGTAATTCACCTGCTCCTGATTAGTATCCCGATTGCCGAGCGAGTGAGTGAGTGGCTCTACATTTCAGGAATCGTCGGCGTGTGACATGAAAAAGGCCCTCGCAGGAATCATCACCACTCTCTTTGTGTTGGGGGGCATTGGTTTTGCCCAATCCGCGGTGGCCACCCCCATCCCCACCGCAGCCCTTGCGGGTGTGACTGGCGCCACACTTTCCCCCGTAGGTGAACGTGCCGTGGAAGACGTCAGAAGGTGCCTGAGCTCCTCTGATGTTCTCAACGTCTTTTATCTCATCGACAATTCGGGCAGCCTGGCCGCTACACCCGATGGTGGGCCCGGCACTGATGAGGACTTCCGGCGGGTCGACATCATCAACCAGAGCCTGCGAAGTCTTTCAGAACTGACAGAGGGGTCTTCGGCTAAAAACATTAATCTCTCCCTGGGGTTTTTCGCGAGCTCTTTCTCTCCTGCCGTGGGATGGACACCTCTGACAAAAAACACAGTTTCTGAGCTCGAATCCCGCATCACCACAGAAATCACGATTAACCAACGACCCAACGGGCTCACGAACTGGGAAGCTGGAGTGACGCAGGCCCATCGTGCGATCCAAGAACAGCAGAGCGTCAGCCCCGGTTGCCAAATGATGGTGTGGTTGACCGATGGCGGAATCAACGTCGACCGGTCCATCGCCGCCGCCCTTCAAAGCGGAGTGAATCTTTGTGGTACTGACTTCTCCGGGGAGGGGTATTCCCCCATCGCGCCAAACGGAACCTTTAATTCTCTCCGGCAGAGCGGCGTTGCCGTTTTTGCCGTGTTGCTCAACGTCAACGGTAAGCCGAAAGAGTGGCGGGAAGAGCTTCTCCAACCCTTGGCTGAGGGAAGCGGTCAGATTCAGGGGCAGTCCGCCACATGCGGTGTCAATCCGATACCCGAGAACTTTACAGCGGGCGCCTACATCGAAGCAGACAGTGTGGGTTCTCTGTCCAATGAATTCCTCAAGCTTGCTGCTCGACTCAGCGGCGGCAGCGACGCCACGATGATTTCCAAGGACAAAATCTCCGTCCCGAAGGGTGTCGCACGACTCCAGGTCATTGGAGTAGACGCGGGAGCAATTTTGACCAGCCCCAGCGGGAGGGCGATCATGCCTTCAGTCGGAAGTGATGGCTTTATTGACGCCCAAGTGCTCAATGATGCGGAATATGGAACATGGTCTGTTACCGCGACTGGTTGGAGCCCGCCAGCGATTGTCTGGGGCGCACTGGTCTTGGTGCCCGAACGTGACCCCAAAGCTGCCGGTGGTGCTGAGCAAAGCGTGCGCTTCACTCTGGACACCGCAGGGTCAACTTCCGTCGCCGTCACGGATTATGACTTCACCCTCGCCGTGCGCCTGACCTACCCCGATGGCACGCAAGAAACCCAATCCATACCCTCCGCCGAGCTCGTTTGGGGAGATAACAATCTTGTGTTTGAACCCAACCCGGCCTATAGCGAGGTTCAAATCCGATACACCACAGAAAACCTGCGGACCAAACAAGGCCAGGTTCCTCTGGCACCGATTGTTGCGGAACAAAACGTCACCATAACCCCACCAACGCAATTCCCCACGGTCAGTAACCCCACCATCACCCAGGCGTTAATCGGGTCTATTACCCCTGCCCAAGGAACCTTCTCCCTTACCGCACCTGCCGATGGCAACCCGGGCGAAGTGTGCTTCCCAGGTCTCTCTTCGGGAGAGCTAACGCCAGCACCCACCATTGTTGGTGATAGCGCAGACCGCTTGACTAACTGGCAGTGGTCGATCGCTGCCGCCGAACAAACGACTGTGGTCGGCGATTGTGTTCAGTTGACTCCAGGCCAGCAAACGACCGTGGGCTTTAGCGCTAGCCACCCTTCCAGTGCCGACTCGGCAGTTCAAGCCTTGACCACCATCACACTGGGTGACGGCAGTGGGGGCGTGTTGCCGATAACTAAAGAAATCGTTTTCCCATCCGAGCGGATCTACTTTCCTGTCGTGGGAAATATCGTCCGAATCCTTTTGATTGCGCTGGGAATCATTTTGCCTTTCGTGGTGCTTTATCTCGTGGCACTTCTCACGACGAAGGGCTTTCACGGCAGGGAATTGCGCCGTGCCACTTTCCCAGTGGTGTACAACAAAGAGAAAAAGACACTGGTTCCCGCAGATGGAAAAACTAGCTCCATGGCGGACCTGGGGAAAGACGCGTTCACGTTCCTCACCCCCATGGATGACTTCAAAAAGTTCAACGATCCAGAATTAGGAACGCTCTCAGCGGTCGTCTCTGCTAACCCTCTCCGTGCCCCTTGGTTTGAAATCACCCCACGGCCAGGAACAACGGTGTTTACGGACAAGACACCTCCACCTATATACAAAAAGCGTTTCGAGGGGGGCCAAAAAGCTCTGTTCTCTGGCGACATGAGCAAACTGTGGGCTCTGAGTTTCTCAGAATCCGAGCTGGCCAAACCCGAATCGGGTTCCGATGATATTCGCGGCAAGCTCGTTATTTTCTCGAGAGATTCTTTTGGATCAGCCGTCAACATGCAAGACACTACGGCTGGGATTCTGAACAGCTTGCGGAGCTCCAACGCGATTAAGGATGCGCAGG
>Ga0208646_1001439_pt1 | contig 11474 bp, 13 predicted proteins | sample AntAceMetag02UK8_FD_184762 | JGI IMG/M metagenome (GOLD analysis project Ga0208646, IMG submission 184762) | Saline lake microbial communities from Ace Lake, Antarctica - Antarctic Ace Lake Metagenome 02UK8 (SPAdes) (version 2) | ecosystem: Environmental > Aquatic > Non-marine Saline and...
GTATCTGTCTGCATGTCGTCAGCCGGGGACTGTCAGATACACCGGATAACCCCGGATTGGTATGAATATAACACCTACTGTAGCCCAATGCAACTAGAATCTTGCTATGCCAATTAAAGACCCCGATGAACGCAGGCGAAAGCAACGCGAGTACTCCGCTCGGTACTATGCCAACAACAAAGAGCTTTCAATAGCGCGTACTACGGCGCAACATCGAAGAGAAAAAGCTGAGTGGATTAGTTATAGGGCTTCACTGGCGTGCGCAATCTGTGGGTTCAGTCACCCCGCAGTAATTGATTTTCACCACGTAGACCCCAATACCAAAACAGCCAGCGTGCATGTGCTTGTAGGGAACAGACGGTACGCCGCAGCTCGTGAAGAGATCAAGAAGTGTGTGCCCCTATGCGCTAACTGCCACCGCGTACACCACCATGACGAACATCACACAAAGAAAAAGGGCCCCCGAAGGAGCCCTTAATCAACTAGGGTAAACCCTAATTAGCTTACGCCGAACCGCTTGAACCCCACATACCCAATGGGTCACTCCAGCCGAAGCTGTAGCGCTCACGAGCCTTGTAGCGAACGTTGCCGGTGTCGAAGTCACCATCCATAGACGTGTTCATCGGCATACGCACAAAGTGCTTCATACCGTTAGGTACGTCAGTACAGATGAACCAGCCGTTTGTGTCGGTCAAGAAGTGGTTGACTGAGTAGCCTTCTGGGATAGAACCCATAGACTTAATCGCGTTCAAGTCGTTGTCGGCGGTAGCAACACGCAAGTCGGTGTCCAGCAAACGCTTAGCAACAAACATCAATGCCGGGGGCACAATGATCTTGCGGGGCTTAGCTGCAATCAACAGACCACGCTCGTCAGTCCACTGGCTAATCTGAATGACAGCGGCTTCCAAAGAAGTCTCGTTCAAATCAACTTGCACAGCGGCGGTGTTGGAGTTAACGCCACCACCAACGGTTGGGTGAGCAGTGCTGAACAATGGTACGCCGTCGCCGCCGTAGAAGGCTGCTGAGTTAGTAAAGCCGTTATTCAATACAGCAGCAGACTTAACCTGCTTGGTGTAAGACATGGCACGGGCCAAAGATTTGGTGTAACGAGCAGACAAGCTGTCGTACAAGTTGTCTTCAACAGCTTCTTCAGTAATGGAGAAGCCCAAAGCAATGGTTTCGTGCGTGTAGCGAGTTGACCATGCTTCTTGCGCGTTGTCGTAAGAGATAGCAGAACCTTCAGCCTTAACTGGGGCGGTGCTAAAACCAGACAACTTGGTCTCTTCTTCAAAAGAGCGATCTGAAGATTCAGTTTCGTAAATCTCTTTGTGCTCTTCGCCGTAACGTGCGTATTCCATACCGAACAAAGCGTTCAGACCCGGAAGCAGTTCTTTAAGTAGTTGTGCGCGTGAAATTGCCATTTTTATTTACTCCTTACAGGCCAACAGCATTAGTGTAGCTGTGTGCACCGGGGTTGAACTTGACCAACACGTCAGTGTAAGCCTCACCAGCAGGTGAAGCAAAACCAACAATGCGGAACGCTGCGGCAGTCGTTTGAACTGTAGCATCCAAAGCTGAGGTAGAGTTACCAGTACGGGTAGAACCAGTAGAGGTGCTCTGAACAGCAGCGAAGAATGTGTTGTTGCCAAGAACTGTCTGTGCGCCGGAACCATCTAGCTGAGCTTGGAACACTACGTTCGGATCAGAGATGACTTTGGCCTTGACCACGCCGGTTGTACCGCTAGGGTAGTACTGACCGAAGATAGTCTGACCTTGAGCGTTAACGTACTCGCAGCCTACAAACACGCCCATAGCGCCTACACCAGAGCCACCAAGGTTATTGGTAGTGATGTCTGCACCGGTAGCGGTAGAGATTGCAAGGTAGCCGTCAGCACCAACAATTACGACTTGGCCGTAAAAAATGTTGGTAGCTTCGCCCGCGGGGTCGATTAGAAACTCTTGAACAGCGCCTGCGTAAGGCATGCCGTCCAAACGATTTACGGGTATTAAGCCGTATGGGGTAGCAGTTAGTGCCATTATTTAAACTCCAATTTAGGAACCAGAACCAAAAGTAACCTTTGACTTTTTCTCTGAGAACAGAGGCATAGCCGGATTACTCTCACGGAGAAAATTGTTGTCAATCGAATCTTCCTGCGCTTTGTTCTGCTTTTGGTAGTGAGCAGCCCTTTGCTTGAGGAATTCCTCAGGAATACGACATAACAACAGCCCACCTATTTCAATGCCGCCCGTAAAGCGACCCTCGGTGGTAGCGTGCATCATCAGCTCAGGATAATCCTCTGCTTTGCAGGGTTCATACCCTTCACGTAACTTAGAAGAGATATTGCTGGCGTCTGAGACGCCCATAGTGCTCAATCGAACATAACGGTGCTTCCATCCGGGACGCTCAGCCGGATAGGGCAAAAGTTCTGGCGCTTGCCAAGACTCTGGACGTTGGAACGTTGCTACGCGATCTTCAAGTTCGCGGCTCAGTCGTTTTTGTTGTTCAGCCATTATTGTTCACCTCTTTTAAGTTCAGCAACCTGTTTCGCGTAGAGTTCTAAAGGTACCCCCAGTCGGCGAGCAATCGCTGCCTGAGAAGCCTTCAATCTAATACGATTGGGCGGAGTGCTACGTGTAGCCGGGGCCACAACGGTAGCGGGTCTTGTTGCACGGCGGGGAGTTTCCTCGTAAGCCGGTTCTGAAGTTTCTTTTGAAGGAACCTCATTGTCCTCATCGCTCCCGAAAAAATCGGGGAATCTTTTGCGCATTGTATTATCAATTTCTTGATAGTACTTGGGCGACGTAGGGTTTATACCACGATCTTCGACCAACTCGGAATGTAGACCCAGAGCAAAAGCTGTCATAGATCGGTTTTGTCCGAACCAGTCGTTCTTGCTGCGCCATTTTTCCGCACGTTCATCGACCTGCGCACGTTGTGGTAACTGTACTTCTTTTTCAGTTACTTGTATAGGCCTCATATTAGAGACTTTATCTATCTTGAGCGTGGCTTGAGCTATTTTACGTTGCGCTGCAACCATTGCTTCGGAGTCGCCGCTCTCGTAGGCTTCTTTATATGAACGCTCTGCTGAAGTAAGGTCGTAATCAGCGGCTTGTTTCGCCTGTTCAATATACGCCTGACTACCGGTGGACACTTGCTGTTGGAGTCGTTTGTTCTCTTCCAATATAGTGCGTGCGTACTGCTCAGCAGCTTCGCGTTCACGAAGAGCGACTTCTTTTGCACGGCGTTCGTCATGATAACCACGAGTAAAGCGTTTAATTCGTTTCTGGACTTTCTCGTCGTAAGCAGCCAACTCGTCGTCGGTTACTTCTTCTGGAGGAGGTGCTTTACTCTTGTTACGGTCTTCTGGAGGGGTATCGTCTTCAATATCAACCTCAAAATCGTCGCTGCTATCTGTATCGGCAGAAGTATCTTCCGCCTCAGCTTCTATTTCGTCTGGGAATTTGTAGTCGTCGTCGTCTTCAAATTGTTTGTTAGCCATGTATTACTCCTTAGCTTGCACGGGAAATGCCCCGGGGGTCTTGCACAACTGCTTCAACCGAATCGTCGTTGATAATTCGGAATTCACTGCCATGAATTTTCAGGCGAGTACCTGAATTGGGTCGGACTATGACGAAGTCACCTTCCTTACATGACGGGCCACTAGGGAAGCGGGTAGCGTCCTTATATGCGTCAGGTCCTAACTTAACTACAAACAGCACTGGGGTCAGTACTTCTTCGTGTTGCATTGAGATACCGGCTTTAAGAATTCCGCTTTCGCTCTCAGCGAACGCTTCAGACGCCTCTGGTACTACGCATAGCAAGCGGAATGTTTTAGGGTCAGGCAGTTGCTTCGCCTTCTCTTCTGCTGAGGTATTCAGAATACCCGACAGGTCTACCGCTGACGTATCAAACTCAGTCGTCATTATCATTTTCCAATCTTTGCACAAGGTCTTTGACAATAGTCTCTGCATGAGTTAGACCCCGGATAACCCCACAGAGATACCGATACTCAGCGTGGTCCGCTGCTCTACCGGTGGCTAAAAAACTTTCTTGCTCTGCCCGGAGCTTGTCTAACTCCGAAAGCAGGTATTTAACGACGCTGGCGTCCATTATTTTGTACCCTGTTGGGTTTTAGCGCGGTTCTGCTGCGCGGCCTGAACCTTAGACTTAGCGATGTCAATGCCCAAGCGCACGCCCTCGGCCTGCTGCTTAGCAGCCAAATCACGCTTGTTACCTTCTACCCTAGCTCCAACCTGCATACCAGCAATTCGTTCCTGCGAGGCAATGCGCTCACGCTCAATATCCAACTGGTCGGTCTTAGCGGCTGCGTCCACACTTAGTTTCTTCTCGTCCAGCTCCAGCTTCTTCATCTTGATCTGAATTTCTTGCATCTGCATCTGAAGCACTGGGTCTTGCTGCTGCTGAACCGCTTGTTGTTGCGCTGCCGCGGCTTGATCGTTCTGTAGTACCCGCTGCGCTGCTTGGGACGCTAACTCTGCAATCTGAGCCGCAATATCCTCGGGCATGCGTTTGTTCTCTTCCTCACTCGGCATGGGCAGACCTAACTGAGCCTCAATCTCACGGCGGTACTGGAACGCCATATGCTCGTTAATGTGGGCCATCATTGCAGCCATCATCTGTTGGCCCATAGGGCTTTGCCCCACGACTTGTTGAATCTTAGGGTCTTGGATGAACGCAGTGTGCACCGCGATATGCGCCTCGTGGTTCTGCTCAATAAACGCCTTAACTGGCTTGGCCGTTAGCGCGTTCTGGTTCTCTTGGACTGGGTCTGTAGGCGCGGCATCATCTTCTATCGGTACCAACTTGTCCGCGTTTTTAACCCCCAAGACCTCAATCATCTGGCGGTGCAACAACGGTAAGTTGTATAGCTGCGGGGCGCTCTGGGCTAGCTGCAGCACGGACTGATACTGGACAATCTTCTGCGCGGTAGTGCTAGCGTTAGGGTTAGATACTGGAATTACGTCTGTGGAGTCGTAGTCAGAACGGCGGGCCATACGGCTGCCTTCTTCCGGCTCGTACGAGTACTCCTCTGGGGCGTAGTCGGCGATGATGACCTTCAAGAGCTTGAACTCTTGACGCATCGTGTAGTGCATACGGGCTTGAACCGCACCCATTACTTTGAGCATACGCTCAAGAATCGCCAAAGTTGTGCCTACCGGAGCGTTAGCGCTCATATCTGACACATTCATATCACCACTAGAGGCGAACGACTTACCCTCGGCCACAATATTCTGGAATAGGGCGTACAGAACTTGGCTTGGCTCCTTGTATGGGAGTGGTAAGATATTGTCACGGATCGATCCTGAAGGCACATCCACGTCCCGAAATTCGCCCGGAGAAATTGGAGTGTCGTCGTTCTTAATCCGCAGGCCGCGGGACTTCATACCACCGGGCAAGTTAGACAGCGTACCAGCGTCCACCAATTGACGAATAATCATCGTGGCAGACTTGGCGTAGCCACCAATTAAGTGGATAAGACCGTAGCCATAGAAGCCAAAACCGGGAATGTATTGGTAATGCACAAAGTGCTGGCGTTTATTATTGAGCGCGTCGTCCTCATACCAATTACGGCGGATAGCCAAAATAGTGCCAGTGGCTTTCTCAACAGTAACCACGTATGGTAGCGCTACACCAGTAGGCTCACCGTCCTTATCTAAGTCCTCAAACCCGGGCAGGTCTAAGTCAACGTGCATCTCGAGGATACGGTAGCGGTTGTCCGAAGTGGCGGACATGCCCATCTCTTCAGCTTTTTGCTTCTCGATGTCGTCAAGCTCGTTGCTTGGCTCGCCCAACTCAACATCTGAATAAAAGCCCGCTACCTGTAGCTTCAAAACCTCGTTTTTGGTTTTGCGCATTACATGCGTGACCCGCTCGGCGGTTTCCAAACTAGACGCACCATACGGCACGACGATATCCTCGGCGGGGATGAACATAGCTACTTGACGGCCCTTGCTTGGGTCGAAGTACACTTTCTTAAACGCCGAGCCTGCTAGTGGGAGTGACCACAACATTTTCTCGTGCTCTGGGCGGTACTCCTGCATGACGTCGGTGAGCTGGTAGTTCATGTCATCTTTAACACGCTCCGCCGCCGCAATCTTTTCCTTGGTCTCTTTACCAATAATTTGCGTCTTGACCGGGCCCATAGCTGGGAACGTTTCGGTGATGCCCTCACTCTGGAAGCGCACAACAGACTCGGTCAACATGGGGTGGAATACACCACACGCGCCTTCCCATGGCTCAGTTCGGTCTTCGTACTTTAAGCCCAATAACTTTAGGCCATCCACATAGGTCTGCATCCACTCTTTGCGGTCGTTGATGTCCTTATCGAACTCGGCGATTAAGTCACCCCCTAAGGACTCAAGTTCTGAGTCATCCATAAAGTCCGCAAGGTTAGCGTCAAAGTCTTCAGCGGAAGGCTTTTTGGCCTCTAGCTCAATCTCTAAATCTCCAATACCAATAGTTACTGACTCTGGGTCTTCAATTTCAATTTCAATAGCCGACATGTCAGACATGTCCTCTACGTCCGTGATACCCTCTGGAGCTGAATATAAGCCTTTATCTATCGCCATTGTGTGTGTCCTTATACTGTGTAGAAGCGCTCGCCGCGCCTACTCTTAAACCATTTAGCTTCTTCGGGCTCGTCTGATGGCAGACGTAAAAAGCCCCCGGATCGGAACCGCATCAACGCAAGGGTTGTTGCGTCAACCAAGTCGTCGTGTTCTCCAGAAGGGAACGCAGCAACTTCATCAACTAGCTCTTCTGCCCAGCGCGTACGGGGAACCCATACTTTCCCTGATGCAATTATGTCTGAAACACTGTTTAAACGGGCAATTTTGTCTTGTCCACGACTAGGCGTATATTCCTGAACCGGTATACCCATTGACCTAAGTTCATATATTAGAGGTGCACCGGTGGCCTTCTTCTCAATTAACAGTCCGTCCGGCTCCCACATCTTGTACTGCGCCAGCGCATCGCGCTTTAGCTCAACCCACTCGACCCGCTTCTTGTACGTATCTAATAGTATGAGGTTGGCCGTCCCATCTTCTGCGTTAGTAAACACACCCCACGTTGTGCAAGCTGAGTAGTCGGCACGCTGGTTCTTCTCAAACGCAGTGTCCCACGTCTGTAATACGTATTCACACGATGGTGGGTCATCCTTCTCCCACCACTGCCACCAGTCTCGCTTAACAATAGCTGACTCGTTACCTACAGGATTCTGCTGATACTGTGCTTGCCACTTGGAGTTAGGAAGTTCTTCTTGCAGCGCACTTAATTCCTCCATGGACCAAAACTCTGGCCATAGGGGTTTACCCGAAGGTAGGATAGCTGGGAACTCAATGACCTCCCACTCCTCACCACCACGCTGCGCGGCTGACTTAATCACCTGACCGGTCAAATCACGGCTCGCCCAGCGGGTCATAACAATAACAATAGCCCCACCCGGCTGCAAACGCTGTCGAGGTCCAGATGTATACCACTCGTACACCTTGTCATAGACTTCTGGGTTGCTGGCTGCCATGGCAGCTTCTTGTTCTGAGTGCGGATCGTCAATAATTAAGATGTCGGCACCTTTACCGGTCACCGCACCGCCCACACCAATAGCAAAGTAGTCACCACCCTTGGATGTGTTCCACCGACCCGCCGCTTTTGAGTCGGACTGTAGGTGCAGATCAGGGAAAATGTCTTGGAACGTCTCGGTATCTACCAAGTTACGCACTTTTCGCCCAAAACCCACCGCTAATTCGGCTGTGTGGGACGTTTGAATGACTTTTTTGCCCGGATACTGCCCCAAGAACCACGCTGGGAGCAAATACGACGCGAATTCTGACTTGGTATGCCGCGGAGGCATGTTAATAATGAGCCTCTTGCACTCTCCACGCGCTACACGCTCAAATGCTGCGGCCATTCTGTCGTGGTGTCTACCCCCAATGAAGCTGGGCCACACTGCTTCAACAAACTTCATGAACCTTTTCTGGATTAGCTCTCTGTTTTTGAGCTTCTCTAGTTTAGTTAGCTGCGCTTCGAGCACAGATAGGTCCCGCTCTGAGAGTTTGCCCGAGTCAATCAGGGCTGCTATGTCTTTGAGTGTGATTTCACTCATCGGTTTTATCCTCGACGTCAGGGTTTTCCCCTAGCTCGTCTTCGTCTTCATCAGGCACGTATTCTTCAAACGGCATACCCAGCTCTTCGTCAAGTGAATTACTCGGCACTGGGTTGATGTCCATAATGTCAGCGTTCAGTAAGCGTTTGACACGCTCCTTTATAGAATTCTCTAGTGCTTCGCTAGTAGTGTGGTGTACCGTAATCTCACTACGCTCTGTAAACAAGCCAACGTCGCTATGTTTGCCCAGCAGCTCAAGAGCTTTAATTTCTAACTTCGCATCGCCGCACACAGCCAGCTCTACTAACCGGTTGGTTATGAAGTTCCTAGCTTGGTGGATGTCTTCAAACGCTCGAAAGTCTAGCGTCTTCACTTGACTGCGCAGCACTGCGGCTATGGCCGAGTCGTTAACGTGTTTGGGTTTCGCCGACGGGTTTGAGTTCTTTACTAGGTCGAGCGCTTGCCTACCCGCCTTCTCGTCAAAGTCGAGCGAACCCCCAAGCTCTTCTATAAGGCTTGCGGTATTAACAGCAATCGTCACTGCATCCTTATGAGTTAGTGGCAACTCATCGGATAAATCAAATGGAACTTGGTGTTCCGAAGTCGGCTCAATGTTTAGCATTGGTATTTTGTAGCACCCAAAAGGATCGGGGTAGGCAAACTATAGCAAAAAAATATACCCCCCGTCAATTTATTTTTGGACAAGTACCCGGGGGGGTCTGGAAAATGACAGCTCATCCGAGGGAGTGGAAAAGAGCGAAGGGGGTGGGGGTATGAAAAGGACCCTAATAAATCGTGGTGGGAGCGAAGTATGTACCACACAATACTATAAAACTTGGTAGCGCAATATCGTTTGAGCGGAACAATATGTATATAGATTAGGTACCATCGATTGAGGAAACGGGGTATAGGGGTTGATTTTTGCTGCTAGCATAACATTGTTAGCCCCACCCCAAGGTTTTGAATATTGGTAACAGATTGTGGTACATTGTGATACATTTGAGGCATCACTACAGAAAACGTCTTGTTGTCTGGTGATACTTTAAAAGGTCTTAATCATGTCTAAATCAGTCACAACAGTCACCACGTTTAACGCCCCAGTCGCGCTAATTGAAGCTCGCGACGCCGCCATATCCGCGGCGCAAGGGCTGGGCGGCGCAGAACGCTCCTCCTATGGTGCGAACCGCACCTATGCCGCGGCGATGAACGACGCCTTTGGGTTCGCATGGTTCACATTTAGGGATGCGGGCGAGCTTAAAAAGGCGAGCCCTGAATTCGCCATCGAAAAGGAGTCGTTCTATAAGGCATACCGCGCGGTTCGCGAGGTGTCTAACATGTCGAAAATCTGGGGTGATATTAAGGGTTACGGCGAGGCAGACGCTAAAAACCGTGAGTTATTCGGCTGGGTTGCCGATGAGGAAATCGAGGGCGATACCGATGAGGAAATCGAGGGCGGCGCAGGCCAAACCAAGAGGTCGCCTGACCTATTCATAACCGAAGAGATGGCATCGGCGTTTAAGCGCCTGATGCGCGACGATGAACAGTTGAGCGCAAAGGGTCGTGTTTTTCGCGGTGAGTTACTCACGGCTCTCAAGGCCTACGGCATCACAGGCTTAGAGGGTTAAACCAAACACCTAGGGCGCAAGCCCTAGGTTAACAAAAGGGAAATATTATGAACGATACAACTAAGCCCGCTATAGACCCTGAAATCATGGACAAAATTTTTAACGAATTTTGGGAGGTGTGCGATAACCTACCTGATGATTATGATTGGGCGGTTGACCCGCTGGGAATACTCGAATAACGTACTAAGGGTTTACCCTTAGCCCAACCTGCTAGGTCTCGGCCCAGCAGGTTTTTTTTGCGTCTACGGGTTTACCCTAACAATGTTATGTTTCGCGAAGCCTTTCATGCCAGTTACTAGGAGAGTGATAGCCTCCGAGGGTTTACCCTAACAATGTTACGTTTGGTGGAGCCTTTCATGCCAGTTACTAGGAGAGTGATAGCCACAATGGGCATTGTTACGTTTTTACCCTAACAATGTTACGTTTACACGGGGTAATGTTACGTTTTTTGGGGTATTGTTACGTTTTGTTTTTCGTAAGTCGTTGATTTTAAAGTAATGTTACATGTTACGTTTTTTTTTGAAATTGAGAGTAAAGTAAATTGGCGCAAAGGTTGAGCAAGTCGGCAAGTGTTCCCTCCATCCCCCATTACCAGCAAAAAAGCAAATGGTTCAAAATCACCCAGCCAAACTCAATTTCCCTCTTTTTCTATAACTTTATAACAATATATATATATATACTTACTTAACTACACTATAAAATTCTTAATAGTACTACTTCCCAATCAAAAAAGAGTACTTCATTCTTAATTTATATTGTTACGTTTTCAATCCCCCTTTTGTAACATTACCCCTGTTTTTGTAACATTAGCACATCGTGGTACACACTCCTCTTCCTCCTGCCCAAATCTTATGCCCAGTAGGCTTGATATGAACGTAACATTGTGGTATACTATAAGTTGAATAAGAAATTATTCTTGCCCCGTAAAAACCAAGCCCTAACATTGTTAGGCACAACAAGGAGAATCAAATGAGCGATTGGATAGAGTGCCGCTGTTGCGGCGGTGAGTATTCGTATGAGCGTTGGGTCATTGGCTACAAAGTATGTATGCCATGCGGTGATGCACAGGCAACAGCGGCACGTAGGAAGTGGACTGTTGCACCCATGAACAAGAGCAACTACATGCTGTTCACCGACCTAGAACTGCTCAAGCAGTTAAACCCCAAGAGGACGACCTAACATTGTTAGGCACAACAAGGAGAATCAAATGAGCAACAGGAAATACAAACCCCTAACTGAAACCATGGAGCGTGTGACCAGTGAGTACCGACTCCCTGCACATTGGGCAGCTCACCTAGTCAACGGAGATGCTACTGGATACGAGCCCGACGAGTTAGAGCGCATCGAGGACTGGGAGCATGAGCACCAAGATGAGTACTGCGTAGCCATCGACGACGAGATTGACTTCTGCGTTAAGGGTGATGACAACGAGTTGGCGTGCGAACGACGTCTGTACATATTTGAGAAGACACAACCATTTGGAGATTACTAATGAAGCTATATAAATTTGAAACAAGTCAACTGACAGGACACGCGCTCGACTGGGCGGTGGCGAAGTGTGAGGGTATGCGTATTGAAGTGCGACCAAAAAGTGCTTGCGGAAGGCCACTCTACGTGCTGGCCGCAGAACAGGGGCGTGAACCTTGGCTCTGGTATCCGTCAACAAACTGGGCGCAAGCTGGGTCAATTATTGAGAGGGAAAAGATTTCGTTAAAGCACCATCGGG
>Ga0208646_1001444_pt1 | contig 11431 bp, 11 predicted proteins | sample AntAceMetag02UK8_FD_184762 | JGI IMG/M metagenome (GOLD analysis project Ga0208646, IMG submission 184762) | Saline lake microbial communities from Ace Lake, Antarctica - Antarctic Ace Lake Metagenome 02UK8 (SPAdes) (version 2) | ecosystem: Environmental > Aquatic > Non-marine Saline and...
CTTAGATTTGGTTCGTTACCACTTGCACTCACAACAACGTTGTCGCCGTCTACTGCCGCGGTCAAACTTACTAGATCATTTGATCCTGTGTTGGTCACTCCGTATGCTGTGATGTATGCCGTCGTGCCGTCATGTACGACCAGTGCTTCCATGCTCGTTACTTCTGTCTTTGATGCATTGTTGACAGAGATGTAGTATTTGGCCGCCCTATATGATCCCTTGGCCCAACTGTCAATGCTTTCTGAAGCTGAATCAACATCTGTGTTGATAACTGTCGTCACGCTACCCGTTGTGCCCGCTGTGGTGTTGTCCCCCAGTGCTATCCTGTAGGTCGACACAGAGTTAACAACAGAGCCACCTGTTCCTAACAGTCTTGCACTACCACCTGTAATGTCTGTTGAAGCAGTGATGTATGCGTTGGACGTATCTGATTCTGTAATATGTGATGTTGCCACAAATGCACTTGAATTATTGTGTACTAAACTGTATTTGGCAGTTGAAACTTCGTTGTTGATTTCGTCTCTAGTTATAGACAGATACCATGCACTGTCAAAACTTGATGTAGTAAATTGATCTATTACACTCGCTGAAGTACTGATTGCAGAGGCTTCACTTACCGCAGTGTCATCTGTGTTTTCTGCTGTGGTGGAAGTTGCTCCAAGTTGTGCCCAACCACCTGCCGAGGTGTAGCCCTCAATGTTGTCAGTGCTACTGTTGTACCTGACCATACCAACAGAGCCCGATGGTCGTTCTCCTGTTGTACCGTTTGGCAGTCTTATGGCATTGGTCACAGCTGAAACATCCAATGCCGTGGTGGCATTCATTGTTATTATGGTGTTGCCGTCCGCCGCTATTGTTACCACACCCGTGCCCGAGTCGGTGACTGTTACGTTTGAATTTCCTTCTGTTATGGATGATGTTGATATCTGATCAACATATGTCTTGATGGCTTTTGCAGATGCAATAGTGTTGTCTGAACCAGAAACGCTTGATAGGTCAGTGTCCAACACGCCCGATGCCAGGTCGGCGACTTCTATGTTTGATATTGAGTTACCTGATCCGTTTGCGTCAAGTGTCTTGTTTGTTAGGGTATCAGTTGAAGATGCAGTTATGTAACTGCTGAGATTGGGCCCTGTGATTGTGAGTGTGTCTCCGGATACCGCCGTGGTGATGTTGGCGCCGCCCGCTATCTTGAATGTCTCACCCGTTCCTAATGTGGCACCCGTTGAATCATCGCCGACCAACTGTATGTTGGTGTCAACATTTATGCCCGTTAAGTTGGATCCATCCCCAGCGAATGATGTGGCTGTGATCGTTCCGTTTACTTGTAGTGCTGTTGTGGGTTCTGAAGTACCAATACCCACACGACTGTTCGTAACGTCGAGATACAGTAGGTTTGTTTCAAATGCCAGGTCCGTACCATTCCTAGTCAAGTTTGACTTCAGTACTGACCCAGATATACGACCTATGGCCATACCGGGTACTCCTTATAATAATGTTAGCACAGCATATGCCGCACACAGCCTCGTTATCATTGCCGGCTGACAGCAGTACAGGTATTTATGAGCCTAAAAAAAAAGGCCCCATATTGCTACAGGGCCTTTGAATCTACTAAAAAGTAAAATTATTTATTAGTGACTAACTCTAACCGCCGCTAATACTGAACCTTGTCCCAGTTCTGTTCTACCAGTTAACGCTCTACCAATCACGTTGAATGCCGTGCATTCTGATTTGATTGCCGCTCTTGCGTATCCAGGAACTGATGCAGAGATAAGTCTGTCACCTTTGTTCACTGTACCGATAACTTTGACGTTCACCCTACCCGTCATTGCGATGTATGGGTGTGTGTCGTCGTTACCTGCTCCGCCGTTCATTTTGAAAGCCGCTTGTGATAGGCTAGAAATAACACCAAACACTTCGTCTGATCCTTCTTCGTTCACTTGCGTGATCTCTGCCGCACCACCTAGTGCAACAACTGTTCCTGGAGTGTATGCTGAGTCAGATGCGAATCTTTCCGCAACGTCAGAATACTCCGCCGCTGTTGCTGTACCTGTCAAGTCACCTACAAACGTTGTTGACGTGATGCTCGTTGCACCCGTGACCACCCCTGCGTCGACCACTATCGCACCATCTAGTACGATCCGTTGTCCAGCTAGTGGTGTTATTAACAAGTCAGTGCCTGCAGTTGAACTTAAGGTGTTTCCATTTAGATTAAGGTTGTCCACCTGTAGTGCAGTGAGTGTACCGACACTGGTGATGCTCGTTTGTGCGGCCTGTGTCACTGTTAATGCCGTTCCTGACGTGTTACCAGTCACGTTACCTGTTAAAGCACCTTCAAATGTTCCAGCAACAAATGTTTCGGAACCAACAGTCCATTTATCTGATGTTTCGTTCCAAACTAAAGTTTTATTTTCTGAAGTACCTCGTTCAATTTCGATACCACCATTTTCTGAGGGTGTGCCTGCTTCATTACTGTTTAATGTAATAGTGTTATCAGCAAGATTAATTGTTTCAGTATTTACTGTTGTTGTAGTACCTGACACTATTAAGTCACCAGAAACGGTTAAGTCGTTAAACGTTACATCATCTGTAGTGGATAAACTTTGGTCTGTATCAGATAAATCTGTAGCCGCAATCGTTATGTTTGCTGAACCATCAAATGATTGACCAGCAATTGTTCTTGCTGTTTCTAAAACAGTTGCTGTGTCAGCGTTACCAGTTACGTCACCTGTGATATTACCAGTAAATGTACCAGCGATTGCACCAGTACCTGTGATTGTAGGACTAGTTAATGTTTTGTTTGTAAGTGTTTGTGTAGAAGTTAATAATACAATATCACTTGTGTTAGATAAATCTGTACTTCCAATTGTTATATTAGCACTACCATCAAATGATTGACCAGCAATTGTTCTAGCTGTTTCTAATGTAGTTGCTGTATCAGCATTACCTGTTACATCACCTGTAATATTACCTGTGAATGTACCAGCAATAGTACCTGTACCTGTGATTGTTGGACTAGTTAAAGTTTTATTAGTTAGTGTTTGAGAACCCGTTAATGTTACAACAGTACTATCAATATCTAAAGTAATTGTATCTGTTGTAGCAGTTGATGTTAATCCATTACCACCAGCAATTGTGAAAGTATCTGTACCAACTGTAATTGAATCTGTACCTGAATCACCAGCAATTCCCATATTTGAAGATATAGAAGCTGTACCAGCAGCAGTTAATCGTCCTTGAGCATCAACTGTAAATGTTGGAATTGCAGTTGAAGAACCATAATCACCAGCAGTTACAGCAGTGTTGTCTAGTGTTACTGTTACTGTATTTGATGAACCAGATGTGCTAATAGCAGTTCCACCAGCAACTGTAAATGTTTCACTATCTAAATCAATTGATAATGCACCACCAGAGTCACCTTGAAAGTCTAAGTCGCTTGCAGTTACTTGTGAATCTACATAAGTCTTAATTGCCTTAGCAGAAGCAAGTGTGTCATCACTAGCAGATACCGAAGTTAAATCAGTATCTAAAACACCAGAAGCTAAATCAGCAACTTCTAAATTGGTGATAGAGTTTCCTGTTCCATTTGCATCAATAGTTTTATTAGTTAATGTATCTGTACTATCAGCAAGTATGTAAGATTGTAAATCAGAAATGTCGGCTTCCACAACTGTAATTGTATTAGAAGCAGTGTTAATTGTCTTATTTGTTAAAGTCTGTGTTGTACTTGTAAATAATGTATCTATTTGAGATAGAGTAACTCTACCCTCAGTACCACCATCAGATAATAAAATTTGATCGCCTGCTACTAAAGTTGAACCTGTTAGATCAGTAGCTCCATCTATATTTACAATGGCTTCAACACTACCAAATTCTAAAGCTCCACCTGAACTAACCTTTAAAACTTGACCTGTTGATCCAATTGATAATGAAGCACCTAAACCACCATGAGTAAGACCTATAAATTCGCCTGATTGGTATTCTGATAAACCTGTGGCGTTATTATCTCCATCAAAGACTGTTCGTATTGGTGTTTTAACTGACATAAATTTTTTCTCCTAATTATATTTATAATATTTTTATTCTAAAACTCAAATAAAGTTACTCCAGCCTGAACACTACCGTTTGCTAAAGTGAATGTTTGATTTTTTGTAAATACCGTTGATGTTGTACTGCCTGAAAACTTGAAAGTTGCTGCGGCTGTAACTAATCCACCAGCAGCTGTAAAAAATGATACATTTCTAATGATAGCACCACTATCATCTGTAACAGCAAGATTATCATTACCAATTTTTGAACCTGTTGGTAGTGTGGCACCTGACGCAGATATTAGAATAGCTCCTGTTCCATCGCCGGATATTGTAGCCCCACCTATATCTATTGTATTACCCGATAAGTACAAATCTCTCCATCTTCTATTCGTTGAACCCAAATCATATGTAATATTGGTCATAGGTTCTAAATTTGAAATAAATCTTCCAGTAACTGTGATTGAATCTTCAGTAGAGTCACCAGCATTAACACCTAATGTTACATTACCTCTTAATATAGTTTCACCAGAAACATCTAAATTTCCAGTTGATGTAACATTAGCTGCTCTAATATTAGAATCTGTTATTGTTAAATTACCTGTTGTAGCACCTGTAAATGTTCCTGATCCAAATACAACTTCATCTGCAGATTCATCATATCCTAAGAAAATATTGTTATCATCACCTCTTTCAATAATAATACCAGCATCGCCTGTGGCTGAACCTGTACGTCCATTTCCCAATTCAAATAATTGATCTGATACTGTTGTGTTAGTTGATGAAACTGTTGTAGTTGATCCGTTTACAGTTAGATTTCCTGTTACTATTAAATTATTACCTACAGTAACATCATCTGGTAATCCTATTGTAACGGTATTATTTGTTACAGCAGCTTCTATTTCATTTGAAGTGCCAGCAAATGTAAGTGTATCTGTTAATAATGAAACTGTGTCTGTAGTAGATGAACTATCTCTAATAGTTAAATTTGTAGCAACATTTACTTCGCTAGCTGCTGTTAAACGACCTTGTTGGTCGACTGTAAAAGTTGGAATAGTTGTTGTTGAACCATAACTACCTGTCGATACAGCAGTATCATCTAAATCTATTGAAATTTCATTATCAGCAACTGTGGTTGTAATACCTGTTAAACCTGAAAATGTTAAAGTTTCTCCAGTTGTGTAAGTATCATTTGCTCCACTGTCAGCAGCTAAAGTAATTGCCTGACTTAATGTTTGATATTCTAAAGCACTTGCTCCAGAATTTACTACTAAAACCTGTCCAGCTGTACCTATAGATGATAATCCTGTACCACCTGAAAGTGTCGGTATAGTTTCACCTGATTGATATTCAGCAATACCTGTTGGTGAGCCGTCTGTAAATACTAGTCTTATTGGTGTTTTATTTGTCATAATTTATTAAAAGGTATACGCCGGATTATTATCATCAAAATCTGTTGATTGTGCTGTAATCGCAGGTGTACTCAATCCTCCCGAATTAGTATATACTTGGTTAAAATTTGTTATTTCTGTATTAAATTTAAAAACAAATCCAGCAGCAACACTATTTAATCCACCAGCGTTTGTAAATATATCTACTTGTTTTTTAGGTGCACCGGATAAAAATATATCTTTAAAACTGTTTGTTATTGTACCTATACTATAAGCATCATTATTGTCGGGTAATAAATCAGAAGCAATACTTGATAAACTAGTGGTATTTGCTATCTCAACAATATCATTACCACTACGTTGATATATTTTTTTATCAGTAATGTTAACAGCAACTTCACCATCAGCCAAATTACTTGTAGTTGGAACTGAAGAAGCTGTTGTGGACCTTTTAAGTTTTATAACTGTTGCCACAAGTAATCTCCTAAATTAATTATTAAAATGTTCCGCCGTCTATAGTTGTAACTGTAACAGCGCCTGAAGAAACTAAAAAGTTATCAGCACTAAATGAAGCAACCCCTTTATTACTTACAGTTGCTAATTCAGCAGCGATAGTTAAAGTATCACCTGATTGTGATGTATCAATACCTTCGCCACCTGTTACTGTTAGAGTATCTCCTAAATCAATATCTTGGTTCCCACTATCAGTTGTAACATTAATGATACTATTTGCTAATTTAGCATTAGTAACATTAGCGTCTGTAATTTTGATAGTTGTTACTGCGTTGCTAGCAAGTTGATTGGTACCAACTCCTGAAGCCTTAATTTGTAAAGCGTCACCTGATACTTCAATTGATGAATCATCTACAGCAACATTTAAAGTATTACCAGTTTTTGTTAAAGCGTCACCAGCTGAAATCTGTCCAGCACCTGAGAACTGACTAAATGTAATATTAGTTGTTCCTAATGTTGGTGTACCATTATGTGTTGCTACATAACCGTTATCAGCATTTGCTGTACCTTCTTCAACGAAGAAGAATGTACCACCAGTTAATTCAGCAGCCGTATCAGCGTCTGGACCTCTTGTCAATACATAAGCAGATGAACCATCACCAACAGTTGTAACAACATAGATACCGTTTTCAGTAGCGTCTGACTGATCTTTTAATAATATTCTATCACTTGCTGATGGAGTTTGACCATCAATTGAAAAAGCACCATTTGAACCAGCAGTAATTGTTCCTGCACCGTTATCGTAAGTACCAGCAGCGTTAGCTGTTGAAGCGTATCTTACGGATTCTTTTACATCTAAACCGTTAGCAACACTATCAACATATGCTTTTGTAGCAGCGTCCTGAGCGCCTGACGGATCAGTTACATTTGTAATTCTACTTGAATCAACATCAACAACACCAGTGCCTTTTGGACTAAGTTTTAAGTCAATGTTTGTATCGCCACCTGATGTAGCAATTTTAACAGCGTTAGATGTAGCTGCGTTAGTAATTTCTAATTCATTTACAGCAGATGTTTCTGTTTGTAATAAAATTAGTTCATTGCCATTAGCGTCAGCAATAAAACCACCATCAGTAAATTTAGGTGCTGTAAGTGTTTTATTAGATAATGTGTCTGTAGTTGAAGCAGTTATGAAACCTGATGATGAGTTATCGTATTGTGATAAGTCGTTATCTACAACTAAATCAATTGTACCATCAGCGTCTTGATAAGTTGCTGTAATTAATGTTTCAGTATTTCCACCGAACATCGCTCCAGCAATATCTTGTACACGCTCAGCATTTAATGTAACATCACCAGAAGTTACTGTGAAGTCTGTTGCATCAAATGTAGCGATACCTTTATTAGTATCAGTTGCGTCTTCAGCAGCAATAGTAAGAGTGCTTCCTGCTATAGAAGTATCAATTCCTTCTCCGCCAGTAAATGTTAGCGTTTCACTATCTAAATCAATGCCTGCTGTTCCACTATCCGAAGATATATCTAAATCTTGTGCTGTTACTTGTGAGTCTACGTAAGTCTTAATTGCTTTAGCAGAAGCAAGAGTTGTATCGCCAACGGCTACACCTGATAAGTCTGTATCTAAAACACCAGAAGCAAAGTCATCAACTTCAATATTTGAAATTGAGTTACCTGTTCCGTTAGCGTCAAATGTTTTATTAGTTAAAGTATGAGTTGATGCGTTGGTTAAAACTGAACTATCAATCTCAAAAGAAATTTCATTATCACTTACAGTAGTATCAATTCCAGTACCACCAGTAAATGTGATTGTTTCGCCTGTTGAAACTGAATCACTTGAACCAGTATCAGCGGCAAGTGATAAAGTAGATACTACAGTACCAAAAGTTAAATTTCCTGAACCATCTGTTTTTAAGAATTGGCCGTTTGAACCATCACCATCTGGTAACGTGAATGTGGTATCAGCTGTTACGGCGTTAGGAGCTTTAAGTCCTATGAAGTTTGTTCCGTTGTTAGTACCTTCATTTAATTTTAAAGTACCACCAACTGTAGATGAATTACCAATAAAAATTTCGTCTATTGCTTTATTACTATCTACTAGTAAAGCTGATGAAGCTGTTAATGTACCTTGTACGTGATCTAGTTGGTCAGTAAAGTATTGTCCGCCAATAACTGTTATATTATTAGCGTCACCTGAACCATCAACACCGCCTTCTCCTATAAAGAGTCTGTCTCCTAGATTACCTTGTGCGCCTGTTCCATAAGTATATGCTAGTTCTCCTAATTTAAGGGTACCTGGAGCAGAAGTTCCTGTACTTCTTTTAATCTGTAGTATTGTTGCCATTTAAATTTCTCTCCTTGCTAAAATGCACCACCATTGAACGTTAGTGTTCCTGTAGTAGTTTCTAATTCGTTTTTTGTTATAAATTTATCTGTAGCAGAGTCATATTGAATTAAGGCACCGTCCTCTAACGAACTGGTATTCACGTCATTTAAAGCTTTGAAAGTTTGAGAAGCAGTTGCGCTAGGCACTGATACAGAGACCTGTTGAGGTCCTGAAGAAGTATTTGAATTTATTTTCGCTCTAATTGTAGCCATTACTCTCTCTCTCTTTTAATATATTTATAATAAAAATGTACTTATAATATATTTATAATAAAAATGTACTTAAAAAAATCAATTATATGGTAACATTAGGACTAATTGTTATTATTCCTTCAATAACTCTTGTTACTGTACTGTCAGAGGTTCTAGTGATTTCTATGTCATATACATAACGTGATGAAGCGTCTAAACTTGCTGTTTGATCGGCTGTTAACGATAAGGTAATGACACCTGTTGTCGCATCTGAGGCAATAGTAGTTGTAAAAGACACTCTTGTACGAGTGCTCGAATAGCCTTGTGCCATTTTAGCACTCGCAGTATAACCTGTTAAGTTGAATGCCGTGTCGTCTGTGTTTGTTACGGTTACGTCACTTGAAAAACTTCCGCCTTGGTCAATCCTTAGATTCGCTGTTGCTGCCATTGTGTTCTTCTAATCCTTTTTTAATCTTTTCGTTGTAGTAATTAGTTAAAACATCTATTTTTTCTAACTCTATTGTGTGTCTTACTTTAGAAGTTTGAATTTCTTGTCTAGCAACAATTGTATTTCTTACATCTAACGGTAAATCACTTATAATATACTCTTTACCATCAATTGTCAATGTATCTTGTTTTACTTGTTCAGTCATTATATCCTCTTTGTATTATTATGTTATATTTATACTATGTTTTACTTAACTTTTTAGTAAATTTAGAAAAAATCACAATTAAATGATATTATAGTTTTTCTACTTTATCGAATACCAAATTCCAAGACAAATTATCTAACAATTCATCTATATTAAAATCTCTTTTATCTGTAGATTTAACATAGTCATTTAGCTCTTCAGTATCAAATATGACCCATTGATTAATAGTTTCAAAAACCATCTTATCAGATTTTGATTTAAAGTAACCTGTTTTTTCTACGCGATTTCTACCTCCACCTTTAGATGGTTTTAATGGTCTTATATCAAATTTAAAGGGTTGGTTTCCATTTTTAAGTCTACCTTCTACATCCCAAATTTCTTTTTGTCTTTGTTCTGTAGTAGCTAAAATAGGTTTCGTTAAAAGTTTTATAAACTCTTTCACTTTATTCTTCTTTAAACCAACTTGGTAAACCTATATGGGGTCTTCTATCAAATTTATTGTTTTCAGAACCTTGAGTTTTTACATTGTTATAATGTAAAAATACTTGAACACATTGCTTACCTGTAAATTCTGTTCTCCAATGTTCTAAATCACATCCCCTATAAACTAACATATCTCCTGGTTTTAAAATTACTTTAATATCTTTAGATGTTTTCTTAAAAGGTTTAAGATAAATAGGCCAGCTGTCTCCCCCTAAATTCATAGTAGTAGATATTTCACAACTAAACCTATCTTTATGTTTATGTAATATGTCTCCTTTTTTATATATTCTTGCATAAGAATATGCTGGGTATAATTTTAATTTAGTAATTTCCTCCATCTTTGGTTGACATTTTAATAATAATGTTTCCATTACAATATTGGAGTATTGAGAATATGTGTTTGGTATTTGACCGTCAGTTGGTTCATAGTGACCTATGATATTTTCAAAAGGTGATATATAGTTATGTTTCCTACAAGTATCATATACTTGTTTTTGTATATTAAAATAATTAAAAATAAACATAGCAAGATCTTTTGATATGGCTTTTTTTATAACTATATATTTGTTTTTTTTAAAACTCATTGTATTGAAAACCATCCTGTAATTATCATTTTTTCTTTATTAACAATTTGACTAACATGAGTATGTGTAAAATCTGTAGGCCATATTAAGGTTAAGCCTTTTTTAGCTGGCGTAATTATTTTTTGATATTTAAACTTAGTCCCTCCATCTTTTACATTGTTTAAATATGTCATAAAAACTAAAACTCGTGTTGACAACTCTTTTGTTGCTCTTTCACAATGCCATTCTTTAAAACCTCCATTAGGTTTATACTTTTGAATGTTAGCTGCTTGAACATTAAAATGATCATATTTATCTACTTCCGGATATCTTTTTATATATAAGTCTAGAACTTGTTGAAGATGTGCTCTATAATTTTCTATTTCTTTATCCCAATTATCTGAATGAATAGTTAGATCAGTAGAATCTTTTGTAGATTTTTTTATCTCTCCATTACCACAAACACCTTGGATAGTTTTATCTTTAAATTCATCATAATAAGAAATTAAATCGTCACAAGTTTTTTCTGGTATAAACCAGCCTCCTAAAAAACTTTCTTTTGGTGTTTTATATTCTTTTAGTTTCATATCATCTACCTTGTAAAAGCACATTCCCTGCAATAGAAATTCTTGTTTTGTTAGAACTATAAAAAGGATAGACTACATGTTGTAGATTTGAAGGAAATATAATTACACGTCCTTGATCCTCTTCATTTAATTTTAAACGGTGTGTTAAATTTTTACCAATAATTGAATTATAGTTAAATTCAAATATAGACTCAACAGGTATTTTTATCCATATATTATATGCAAGTATACCATCATGTTCATGTAATGGTAAATACTCATGTTTTTTCTGACAATTTATCCACGGTTTACCTAACACAAAAGGTGAGTCATTGTTTAAAACATTTATATTTTCTATGTAATGTGGATTCATATTATTATATTCTATTAACATATTGTTTAAAAAACTTTTTAAACTATCAAAATTTTTGTCTGAAAGATCATAATGTTTTGGAACCCCCATAGCGGTTAATCCAGATGTAGTAGTTTTTTTATTTTTTAAATTTAAACATTCTTTTAATAAAGAAGAATATAATTCTTCTGGTAATCTATTTTGTACCACACCATAGTTTGGTAATAAAAAAGTTTCTGTCATACTATTTAAAAGGATACCCTAGATTCCACATTACTAAAGAATACCTAGTTCCTCGTGTTACGGGTTTAACTTTATGATATATATAAGAAGGAAAAACAATAATACTT
>Ga0208646_1001448_pt1 | contig 11406 bp, 8 predicted proteins | sample AntAceMetag02UK8_FD_184762 | JGI IMG/M metagenome (GOLD analysis project Ga0208646, IMG submission 184762) | Saline lake microbial communities from Ace Lake, Antarctica - Antarctic Ace Lake Metagenome 02UK8 (SPAdes) (version 2) | ecosystem: Environmental > Aquatic > Non-marine Saline and Alkaline...
TTACCAATAACAAACTTCTTCCATGTAGCTTTAATCCTTTTCCATCTTTAGAAATATAACTTCTGTCAGGATTTAATTTACGCTCATAAGTCTTTCCATTTTTTTCAAAAGTTGATTTCAAATCACCCTTCATAAGTCCAAGCCAATTACGATAACAAATAACTTTGTCATCAGCATCTACTGCAGCAACACTATCTTCATTATCACAAATAGTTGAAACTGCAGCTTCAACTATAATATCACTAATTTTAGCAGGATCTTGTTGAGCACTAAAAGCATTTGGGTCTATAATTATTTCTATATGAAGATTATTATTTTTTAAAATTATTGCTGATGGATCATTGGCCTCTCCTCTATGGCCAATATATTTATCTTTATTTTTTAAAGATGTTTCAGCACTATCTTTTAATACTGTTAAAGAGCCATTATCAATTTTAAACCCTGTAATATTATGCCATTCAAAATTTTCTAGAGGAAAATATTTTTCTAAAAAGTCTCTTCCATATTTTATAACCATTTCTCCTCTTAAAGGATCGTATCTTTGAGTGGTACTATCTTCAGATTGCTCGATTATATCTGTACCATACAAACTATCATATAAACTCATCCATCTAGCATTAGCAGCATTCAGTGCATACCTCTCATTCATGATTGGAACTACTAATTGTGGTCCAGCAATACTAGTTATTTCTTCATCAACATTATTTGTTTTGATCTTAAAATCAGGGCCTACTTCTTTTAAATAATCAATTTCTTTTAAAAATTTTTTATACTCTTCTAAGTTGATTTCATTACCTTTATTTGCAATATGCCAATCGTCTATTTTTTTTTGTAAATCTTCTCTTATTTTTAATAGTTCTTTATTTTTTGGGGCTAGCTCATGAACTACTTGATCGAAGCCTTCCCAGAATTTTTCTGAAGAAATATTTGTATCTTTAAGCAATTCTTCATTAATGAAGTTAAGCAATTTATTAGAAACTGATAGATTGTGTATTTTTGTATATTGTTCTTTCATAGCACCCATTTTACCCCATCTGTATTTTTGCCTGAGAGTTTTGCTCCATCGGCGAGATAAATCTCTTTCCAGAGTGTTATGTTTGTTATCGGTCCATTTGCCTGAGAGTTTCCGGGGTGGTTGCTCCTTCGGCGCTATTTTATAATATTCTCTCCCGATATTGATTAAGACTATCTCTTAATAGAATTATGTCAAATATAAATTATTTAAAACATTTTATTGCCTTTTTTCTTATTTAATTAATAATTAAACAATCATATGAAAAATTATTTAAATTTTGAAACAGATATTAAAAATTTAGAGATAGAAATAGACAAACTTAAAGACCCTTATAATCAAGATGGTCTTTCAGAAGTGGACACGCAAAAAATTTCTGAGTCTCAAAAAGAGATAGATAATAAGCTTCAAGAGATTTACTCTAATTTAGACCCTTGGCAAACCACTCTAGTTGCAAGGCATGAAGACAGACCTAAAGCAAAATTTTTTATCGATAATTTATTTGAGGATTTTATCCCATTGTCAGGGGACAGATTTTATGGGGAAGACAAATCCGTATTAGCAGGATTTGCAAAATTTGATGAAAAATCTGTCTTAGTTATTGGTCAAGAAAAAGGGGACAGCCTTGAAAGTAGAATTGAAAGAAATTTTGGAATGATGAGGCCTGAGGGTTACAGAAAAACAATTAGATTAATGAAATTAGCAAATAAATTTAACATTCCGATAATTTCTTTTATAGACACACCTGGAGCTTACCCTGGTGTAGGAGCAGAAGAGAGAGGTCAAGCAGAGGCAATTGCAAAATCAATTGAGTGCTGCATGTCGTTAAACGTCCCAACTCTTGCAATTGTTATTGGAGAAGGTGGATCAGGAGGTGCAATAGCACTTGCTTCATCTAATAAGGTAATCATGTTAGAAAATGCAATTTACTCAGTAATATCTCCAGAGGGCTGTGCCACCATTTTATGGAGAGACCCTAAAAGAACTTTAGAAGCAGCAAAAGCTATGAAATTGTCTTCAAAAGACCTCTTAGAACTAAAAGTAATTGATGAAATTATTCCAGAGCCAATTGGTGGTGCCCACAGAGATAGAGACCTAATATTAGATAACGTAAGAAAATCGATTGAAAAAAATTTGAATGAATTTTTTAACATGAGCGGAGAAGAAATTTTTAATCATAGAAAAAATAAATTTTTAACTATTGGAAGATCTAAAGGATTCGTAAACCAATTAGACGATTTAAGTACACTCAGCATGAAAGAAAGTAAGGTTAATTTATTTGTTAAAAACTTCTTTAAATCCAAGTTAAATTTAGGGGTTTTATTTGGAGTAATAGTTTTATTAGGCTATTTAATATTTTCTTTATAAAGCCCCACAACAGTTTTTAAACTTTTTACCTGTAGCTTCACATTTCTCATTTCTTGAAATCTTTTCATTTTTTCTCTGTATTAGCAAACATTTTGGATCGTTAGATGTTTCTTTTTTTAATGGTCTTGAAATACTTTCACTAGGTTCTTGAACCATTTTTAAATTGATTAAAATCGTTACAAAATCCATTTTTAATTTATTCAATAGGTTTTCAAAAAGAAAAAAAGCTTCTTTTTTATACTCAACTAATGGATCTCTTTGACCATAAGATCTTAAGCCAATAACTTGTCTCAGTTGTTCGAGATATTGAATATGTGACTTCCAGTTTAAATCTATGCACTGAAGAAAAATTCTTTTTTCAACTTCTTTTGCTTTTTCTTCATCTAACATTTTAATTCTTTCATTTCTTGCTTCTAAAAATTTAGAATTAATTTTATTTTTGAACTTTTCATCTCTTAATTCTGTGACACTTTCGAATTCATTATCATCAACACTTTTTCCCAGTAAAGTTTTTAGTTGATTATTAAATTCATTGTTTTTAGCTGTTGATAGTTTTTGTGTTTTTAAAGTGATCAAATGACTAATAATTTCAGATAGGAATTCATCCGAATAATCAAAAACTTTTTCACTATTCATTACGCCATTTCTTTGAGAGAATATTACATGTCTTTGGTCATTTAAAACGTCATCAAATTTTAATAAATTTTTTCTTATATCAAAGTTTCTGGCCTCAACTTTCTGTTGTGCTCTCTCAAGTGCCTTATTAATCCAGGGGTGATCAATACTTTCCCCATCTTTTAGACCTAGTTTTTGAAGAATATTATTCATAGACTCAGAACCAAAAATTCTCATTAGATCATCTTCTAAACTAACATAAAAAATTGAACTTCCTTCGTCACCTTGTCTACCAGCTCTTCCTCTCGCTTGGTTATCAACTCTTCTGGATTCCATTCTTTCAGTACCAATAACAAATAGCCCACCAAGTGATTTTATTTTGTTTTTATTTTCTAAAAGCTCATCATCAGGTTGACTTCCTTTTTTCCCACCTAATTGAATATCAACACCTCTTCCTGAGATACTTGTTGTGATTATAACTGAATTCATTTTTCCAGCATTTGCAATGATTTCAGCCTCATTTTCATGATTTTTTGCATTTAAAACTACATGTTTAATTTTTTCATCATTTAATAGTTTTGAATAAATTTCTGATTTATTGATACTAGAAGTAAAAATTAATATTGGCTGACTTTGCTTATGGCATTCAAGAACTTTTTCAATGATAGCTTTATTTTTTTCTTCTTCGGTTCTAAAAATTTGATCATTCCAATCTTTTCTAATCATTTCTTTATTTGTAGGAATGATTACTACAATTAAGTTATATATTTCATAAAACTCCTGAGATTCAGTTGCTGCAGTCCCAGTACATCCAGAAATTTTATTATAGAGTTTAAAATAATTTTGATAAGTTATTGATGCTAGAGTTTGATTCTCAGCTTGAACATCTATTCTTTCTTTAGCTTCAAGGGCTTGATGTAAGCCATCTCCAAATCTTCTTCCTTCTAATATTCTGCCTGTAAGTTCATCAATAATTTTTAATGCTTCATCTTTTACAATATAATCTCTTCCTTTTTCAAATAGGTGATGAGCTCTTAAAGATTGATTTACATGATGAACTAAACTTAGGTTTTCAGGATCATAAAAGTTATTATTTTTTAGGATTCCTGCATCAGAGAATATTTTTTCTACTTTATTTATTCCTTCATTAGTAAGCAATATATTTTTATCTTTTTCATCGATCTCATAATGCTCTGGTAGTAGTCTTTTTATAAGTTTGTCAATCGCAAGATATTGTTCTGTTTTGTCTTCAGCGGCTCCTGAAATTACAAGTGGAGTTCTAGCTTCATCAATTAAACAAGAATCTATTTCATCAACAATAGTATAAATGTGACTTCTTTGTACCATTTGTTCCTTTGAAAATTTCATATTATCTCTAAGGTAATCAAACCCTAGTTCACTATTAGTTGCATATGTAATATCAAAATTATAATTTATTTTTCTTTCAAGATCATTCTGGTTATTGTTTATAAAACCAAAACTTAATCCTAAAAATTTATATATCTCCCCCATTTCCTGCGAATCTCTTTTTGCAAGATAGTCATTTACAGTAACTATATGAACGCCTTTTTCAGACAAAGCATTTAAGTAGGCTGCAAGACTTATTGTTAAAGTTTTACCTTCACCAGTTCTCATTTCAGCAATTTTTCCTTCGTGAAGAACAACGCCCCCAAGTATTTGAACATCATGATGCCTTTCATTTCTTGTTCTCTTAGAAGCCTCTCTTACAAGTGCAAAAGCCTCAGGCAATAGGGCGTCTAGATTTTCACCCTTATTGAGTCTATCTTTCAATTCTGTAGTTTTTTTAGGAAAGTCTTCATCATGAAGGTTTTTAACAGTAGCCTCCAAGGAGTTAACTTTTACAACTATTTTGTTAATTCTATCGAGCTCTTTTTGATTACTAGATTTAATGAACTTTGTGATAAAATTTAAGGGATTAAGCATCTAATTTTCTGGTATATAATTAATTATAACTTTTAATATAAGTATTAAATAAATATTTTAAATACATGCCAATAAACATTAAAAACTTTATAAACTCTCTAAATTTAAAGTCAAAAAATAGTGACTTTCAAGATTTAGAACATTTGGATGGAGTTTCAATATCCACTATTTGTGCAAATTTATACAATAAACCTAGGGATGACCTGGTTATGTTTTATTTTAGAGATGGGGCAAACTATGCTTCTGTTTATACACAATCAAAAATAGTTTCAGAAAATATTAAATGGAATTTAAATGTAAAAAGTAAAAAAATAAGTTCTCTAATTATTAATACTAGAAATGCCAATGCATTTACAGGACCAGATGGGTATAAAGGATTAAAAGAAATAGCAGAAGAAGCAGCATTACAGTTAACAAAAAAACAAACTGAAGATGAGGACTCTCCAAAAAAGATATCATCAAATGAAGTTCTTTTTGGATGCACGGGGACAATAGGAGAAAAATATCCAACTGAAAAAATTAAAAGAAATATTCCAGGGTTAATCAAAAAAATTAAATATACGCAAAATAAATTAATCTGGATGAAAGCTGCATTAGGTATAATGACAACAGATCTGCAGCCAAAAATTGCCATGGAGGAATGCCAAATAGGAAATAAAAATGTGAAGATTTATGGAATTGCTAAAGGGTCAGGAATGATTTTCCCAAACATGGCAACAACATTAGGTTATGTTTTCACAGATGCAGATCTTTCAAACGATATTTTAAGCAAACTATTAAAAAAAAATATCAATACAACCTTCAATGCAATTACTTGCGATGGCGACACTAGTACAAACGATATGGTTTCTATTTTTTCAACAGGAAAAGTAAAAAATCCAATCATTAATAATATTAATGATAAAAAGATATTTAGTTTTGATAAAGCTTTGCATTCGGTACTATTAAATTTATCAAAAAGAGTAGTTAAAGATGGAGAGGGAGCTACTAAATTTATTACAATCAATATAGCTAAGTCAAAAAATGAAAAAGAAGCAAGAGTAATAGCTTTTTCTATTGCGAATTCAAATCTTGTTAAAACAGCCATTGCAGGAGAAGATCCAAATTGGGGTAGAATAGTAATGGCTATAGGTAAATCTGGAGTGAAAATAGATTTAAAAAAATTATCAATAAGCTTTGGTGGTATAAAAATTATAGAAAATGGAAAAATTTTTAAAAATTACAAAGAAAATGAAGTAGCCAATTATATGAAAGACAAATCAATAGATATTTCAGTAAACTTAAATATGGGCCCAAAAAACTTTACTGCCTACACAATGGACTTAACAAAAAAATATATTGAGATTAACGCTGATTATAGAAGCTAATTTGATATTGAATTAACTTTATTAATTATTAACTGTAACTCATGATCAAATACAAGCTCATATGCAAAGATTGTGAAACTACTTTTGATAGTTGGTTTTCATCGTCTAAAGAATATGAAAAACTTAAAAAGAAAAAATTCTTAAATTGTCATTTTTGTAATTCCTTAAATGTTGGGAAAGCTTTGATGTCTCCTAGTGTAAGCATGTCAAAAAACAATTTGAGAGATATCAATTCATCTAGTGAAAAATATAGAGAAATAAAAAAAACAATTTCTAAATATCAAGAATTTATAAAAAAAAATTTTGAATATGTTGGAGAAAATTTTGCCTATGAGGCAAGATCTCTACATTATAAGAGTAAAAAAAGAGCCAAAGGTATTTATGGTACCGCATCAAAAAAAGATCTTACCGAGTTAAATGAAGAAGGTATAAAAACAGAAATACTACCTTGGATAAAAAATACTACGAATTAATTTTTTATAAATTTTGTAATATAATTAACAGAAGTATCACCTGTTACCTTCCAACTATTATCCAATATATTAAAATTCATTCCATCTAATTTTTTAAGAGATAGATTGTTTTTTTTACTTATGCGTATTAGCTCATTAGGTTTAACAAATTTTTCCCAATCATGTGTTCCAATTGGCAACCATTTTAAAATATATTCAGCACCTACTATTGCGAATACATAAGATTTTAATGTTTTGTTAAGGGTTGCAATAAACATTATTCCATTTTTCCTCAATAATTTTGAACTTTCTTTAATGAAAAAGTCTATATCATTAACATGCTCAACTATTTCCATGTTTAAAATTACATCAAATTTTGTCTTATTTTTTAACATCTCTGGAGATGCAACTTTATAATCAATCTTAAGGTTATTTTTTTTTGCATGAAATTTTGCAACTTCAATATTTTTTTTTGATGCATCAATACCAACAACATTTGCTCCTAGTCTGCACATTGGCTCAGATAATAATCCTCCACCACAACCAATATCTAATAACTTAATATTTTTTAAGGGCTTATCAGACGATTTAATCTTAAAATCCTTGATAATATTTTCTTTTATATATCTAATTCTTATTGGATTAAAATTATGTAATGGTTTGAATTTACCATCAGGATCCCACCATTCTTCAGCAATTTTGGAAAATTTCTCAATTTCTTTTTTATTTATTGAATTCATAATAGATGACTTGTGGACATAACAATTAAGATGTATTTTATCAATTATAAATTACAAAATTATCAATGAAAACTGTTGTATTAAAGTTCGGTGGAACTTCTGTTGGAAGCATAGATAGAATAAAGAACGTAGCAAAAATTATTTCCTCTTATAAAAAGAAGAAAATGGGAGTTATTGTAGTTTCATCTGCGATGAGTGGTACAACTAACGAATTAATAAAAAAAACAAAAGAATTAAGTAATAGTTTTGATGCAGCAGAATATGATGTTTTATTAGCAACAGGAGAGCAAGCAACTTGTGCGTTAATTGCTGGTAGATTAAAACACCTTGGTTTTAAAGCTAGATCATGGATGTCATGGCAGCTACCAATTATTACAGAAGGACCTTATAGCTCTTCAAGAATTAGCAAAATCAATAAAGGAAAAATACTTAGTTTCATGAAATCAGGTGGAATACCTATCATAACTGGTTTTCAAGGTATTAACTTAGAAAATAGAATTACAACACTGGGAAGAGGAGGAACTGATGCATCAGCAATAATGCTGGCAAAATTTTTTAATACTGATGCGTGTGATATCTACACTGATGTAGATGGCGTTTATACTACAGATCCAAGAAATCATTCAAAAGCTAAAAAAATACATAAAATTTCCTACGATGAAATGTTAGAGATGGCATCATTAGGTGCAAAGGTTATGCAGCCTACATCTGTACAAGATGCAAAACTAAATAACATTAATTTTTCAGTTAAATCTTCATTTCAAAAAAAGAAAGGCACATTAATAACCGGTGCAAAAAAAACCTTTAGTAATCAAATAATAACTGGAATAACTTCTACAAAAAATGATTCTAAAGTTACGATTGTGGGCGTTAAGGACAAACCAGGAGTAGCAGCTGCTGTTTTTAAACCACTATCACTTAATCAAATTAATGTTGATATGGTAGTTCAAAATATTTCTTTAAATGGAAAAGAAACAGATTTAACTTTTACAATTAAATCTGAGGATGTAAAAAAAACAGAAAAAATAATTAAACAAAATAAAAAAATTTCATTTAGAAAATTTACATATGATAATAATGTTTCGAAAGTATCTATTATTGGTGTTGGTATGATTACAACACCAGGAATTACTTATAGAATGTTCCAAGCATTGGCTTCAAAAAAGATTAACATAATGGTTATTTCAACTTCTGAAATTAAAATTTCTGTTTTAATTTCAAATAAACAGATAAAAAAAGCAGTAGCAGTGCTTCACAAAGAATTTAAGTTAGATTAGCTTATGAGCTTAAGACCATTTAGAGACATTCATAGAAAAAAAACAAAAGTTATAAATGTTGGTGATGTAAAAATAGGTGGAGATAATCCTATTTCTGTTCAATCTATGACCAACACCTTAACAACTGATATTCAGGCCACAATAAAACAAATTAATGATATTCATGAAGAGGGTGCTGATCTGGTTAGGGTTTCGTGCCCAGATGAAGAGTCTTCATTAGCTCTTAAGGAGATTACAAAACATGTATCTGTCCCAATAATTGCTGATATTCATTTTCATTATAAAAGAGCAATAGAAGCCGCTGAAAATGGAGCAAAATGTTTAAGAATAAATCCAGGCAACATAGGAGATAAATTAAAAATACACGATGTACTTAGTGCAGCTAAAAATAATGATTGCTCTATTAGAATAGGCGTTAACGCGGGCTCTCTTGAAAAAGATATTTTAGAAAAATATAAGGAGCCATGCCCAGAAGCTTTAGTTGAAAGTGCACAGAGAAATATTAAGATTTTAGAAGATCAAGATTTTTTTAATTTTAAGATAAGTGTAAAATCTTCAGATATTTTTTTATCTATTGCTGCGTATCGTCAACTATCAAAAGTTACAGATTATCCGCTACATCTAGGGATCACAGAAGCTGGAGGTTTTGTATCGGGCAGTGTTAAGTCATCAATAGGTCTTGGCTCACTTTTAATGGATGGAATAGGAGACACTATAAGAATTTCTTTGTCTGATGATCCTGTTAAAGAAATTAAAATTGGTAATGAAATATTAAAATCACTTAACTTAAGAAATAGAGGTGTAAAAATTATATCTTGTCCATCATGTGCAAGACAAGCATTCCAAGTAATTGATACGGTAAAAACATTAGAAGATAAACTAGCTCACATAAAAACACCTTTAACATTATCAATTATTGGATGTGTAGTTAATGGACCTGGAGAGGCTGCAATGACGGATATAGGAATAACTGGAGGTGGTAAAGGCAACAATATGCTTTATTTATCTGGTATTCAGAGTGAAAAAGTTTTATCAGAAGATATAATATCACGAGTTGTAAGTGAAGTTGAAAAAAAAGCTGCTGAACTTGATAAAAAATTATAAATACAATGATACCCCTAAAAACTATCGAAGATTTAATATCTAAGCACTCTGTTTTGGAGAAAGAATTATCATCAGGTGAAGTGGATAAAAAACTTTTTGCTGAAAAATCAAAAGAATACTCAGATTTAAATGATGTAATTGATGATGCTAGGAAATATTTTTCTTATGAAGGGGAAAAAAAAGATCTAGAGAAAATATTAAGCGATTCTAGTAGCGATAATGAATTTAAAGAAATGGCTGAAGTAGAATTAAAAGATTTAAAATTAGAAAATGAGTCCATAGAAAAAAAATTAAAACTATTTTTATTACCAAAAGATGAAGCAGATAAGAAGAATGCAATTATAGAAATTAGAGCAGGTACGGGAGGATTAGAGGCAAGTTTATTTGCTGCAGATCTCTTTAAGATGTATGAAAAAGTTAGTCATCAAAAAAAATGGGAATTAGAATTAATAAGTATGTCCCAGAGTGAGGCAGGTGGACTGAAAGAAGTTATCGCATCAATTAGAGGAAAAAATATTTATTCAACATTAAAGTATGAAAGTGGAGTTCATCGTGTTCAAAGAGTTCCAAATACAGAAACTCAAGGGAGAGTTCACACTTCTGCTGCAACAGTGGCCGTACTACCAGAAGCAGAAGAGGTTGATATAAAAATAAATGATTCAGACTTGAGAATTGATGTGTTTAGAGCTGGTGGCCCAGGTGGACAATCTGTTAACACAACTGATAGTGCTGTGAGAATTACTCATATTCCAACAGGGCTATCTGTATCTCAACAAGATCAAAAATCACAACATAAAAATAAAGCAAAAGGAATGTTAATTTTAAGATCAAGACTTTATGAATTAGAAAGATCAAGAATAGAAGGCGAAAGATCAGAAGACAGAAAAAGCAAAATAGGAACTGGAGACCGCTCTGAGAGAATTAGAACATATAATTTTCCACAAGGAAGAGTAACAGACCACCGTATTAATTTAACCCTACACAAACTTGAAGCTTTTTTAGAAGGTGAAGCCTTTGATGAAATGGTAGAAAACTTAACGCTGCAAGCACAAGAAGAAAAATTGAGCAATCTTAATTAAAATGAATATAGAAAATATTCTGAGTGAAGGAATAAATATCCTGCAAAAAAATAAGATAGCCAATCCTCAACTTGATAGTGAGATATTATTATCTAACTCGATTAAAAGAGATAAAAAACATATCATTTTAAATCCTAAAGAAGTTTTGAACTCAGAGCAATTAGGAAAATTTAAAAATTTAATTGAAAGAAGAAAAAAAGGTGAACCAATTGCCTACTTAATAAACAAAAAAGAGTTTTGGAAAGATGAATTTTTTGTTAATAAAGATGTGCTAATTCCAAGGCCTGATAGTGAATTAATAATAGAACAAGTTTTAAAAATCTATTCAAAAGACGTGCAATTACAAGTTCTCGATATTGGAACTGGATCTGGATGCATTCTTTTATCCATACTAAAAGAGAGATCTAATTTTTATGGAACTGGAATAGATATTTCTAAAAAAAGTATA
>Ga0208646_1001451_pt1 | contig 11398 bp, 16 predicted proteins | sample AntAceMetag02UK8_FD_184762 | JGI IMG/M metagenome (GOLD analysis project Ga0208646, IMG submission 184762) | Saline lake microbial communities from Ace Lake, Antarctica - Antarctic Ace Lake Metagenome 02UK8 (SPAdes) (version 2) | ecosystem: Environmental > Aquatic > Non-marine Saline and...
CAAATACATAGGCACACCCAGTTGGTCTTTCTACAAATAATAAGCCGTTGTAGACATAAATAATCGTATAAATAAGTTTATACAAGGAATTTAAACAATGGCAACAGTTGAACCAAAATCATTATACACGGTATCTCCAGCAGAACCGGAAAACGCATACTTCACGGTGGCATTAGACACATCAGGATACCTAGACACGGAAACGGTTAACGGTGGAAGAGTATCACCATGTGTGGCCAATGACTTCGCAACCAAGCCAACTACAATAGCACAGTCATTACTAGTTTCAAGAGGTGCATTGAGATTCAAAATGATAATGGAAAACCTGGCATTGAGAACAAACTTCAGGATCCACAACATAGTTACAACTTACGCCAGTGACGCAGGTGATTCACCAATCACGGCACTGGCATTTGGTCTAGTTTACGAGAACAGGAATTTAATAGCCAACACAGGTACAAGTGATCTAGGTGACTCTACAGCGATCAACTCAAGAGCACTGTTCATCAAGGACAGGATCGCAGACGCACTAAACACAACCAGAACAGAGAAGATGAGTGTGTACAATCCAACTTCAGGTGCAGGCCTAATATCAGACATCGAAGTGACAGCAGGTCCAGTACTTGCAGTATCAAAAGGTGAGATACTAGAAGGTATCACGGTAACAGAAGTCACAGGATTTGCCCCACAGACTTCAAACCAGTTAGTGACTGACAACGCCCTAAGCTACGGCGCTGACGACTCTCAATAATCAATAATATCTTTATAAAAAGTCAGTAAGAAAGTTCTGACCTGGAACTACTATTAGTACCCGTACCTAGTCTTGGTTGCTGTGAAGTTCTCCTGCACGTCCGTAGCCGATAACACACCACTGTAGACCCTGATCTCGCTCATCCTGCCGTTGTAGTAGGTGCCGTCACCCATGTTGGTCACCCCACCGGCTCCATAAAGGAGATAGTGGTTGGTAAATCCATCGTTGTGTGGTGAGTTAAACGTCACTGTGGCGCTCGCCACCTCCGAGCCATTGATGTGGCCCTTCATTGCTCCTGTGCCGGCGTTGTAGGTCTGTACCATGTGCCACCATGTGTCGTAGGCCAGTGCCGATGTCATGCCAGTGCCGTTCCACAATCCAAAGTATGGCACAGGATGGCCCACCGATTCGATCAGTTCCATGGACGAGAAGAAGTACTGCTGTCCCGGTGTGGTGGTGTTGGCCACCTGGCTCACCACACCCGCCGCCGTGGGGTAGATCCACACGCCCTGTGAGAAGGTGTCCGGGTTGCCTATGGCACTGTATAAATTAGCTGATCTTATGTAGTCGTTGGTGCCATCAAATGTCCAGTAGAATTCCGAGAAACCAACCCCGCCCACCAGTGTGGCGTCCTTGTTGTTGTCAGTGAGATCATTGACTGCCGTTCCTGAGCCTCCATAAGAGTCCACGTCTCCAGCGTCCAGGTGTGTCTCTAGGTCGTTCAAGATCACACTGCTACGCCATGGTCTCACTGCCACCAGTCCTGATAGGTTCACATTGTCCGAGATCCCATTGCCGTCGTGTTTGGTTGGTAATAGGTTGATGTCTGTCACATTACGTGCCCTGTAGTATTCCTTGGTGGCGTCTACGCCGCCTGATATGGAGCCGTCCGTGGCCACCACTTTGCCCTGTCGCTTGGCCTCGGCGATGTCCAGTTTGCCTTCCTGTCGCAACTGCTTGGTTGATAGTGTTGATATACCGTTTGCCGCCATACCCATATTTACCAAATAATTCAATAGCATAAAAACCGGCATTGTGTTATAGTAAATACAGTTTATAAATGTTTATAGCAATACTCACACTGTTATCGGCCCTATCCATATCTGGGGTTGCGATCTTCTACTCCGTGATAGGACTGGCCACTATATTCCCAGGTGCTTTCGTGCCCGTTGTGATAATGGGCGGGGTGCTGGAGGTCGGCAAGCTGATCACGGCCTCGTGGCTGTACAGGAACTGGCGATTCACGCCATTCATGCTGAGGACCTACCTGACAACGGCAGTGATAATACTTTCATTGATAACAAGCATGGGTATCTTTGGTTTCCTATCCAAGGCACACTTGGAACAGAACCTGGCATCAGACACCTTGATACAACGTATACAGATCCTAGAAGACAAGATAGACAGCGAGAAGAACTCCATAGTGAGACAGAACGCAGTCATAGACAGATTGGAAAATTCCATAGACAAGACCAGCGGAACTGCCAACAGTGACATAGAAGTACAGCAGAGCATTATAGCGGACGCCAACCAGAATCTGAAAACACTACTTACGGTCGAGACCAACACAGTCAAGGACCTGAACGACAGATTGATAACCCTGGACCGGGACGTCAGTGACATACTGACTTCCAACAAGCAGTTCTTCAACGAGGAGAGAGCGTCAGCGGAACTGAAAGCGTCACAGAAAACGGAACGTGAACTGATAGCTGTCAAGGTAGCGGAGGCACAGGACAGGATAGCGGAACTGAAGGCGGATCACAAGGCAGAGACTTCAGAAGCAAAAACCGTAATAGCAAACATGAGGGCAGGTTCGCAGGACAACAAGGGCACATACACCGCGGACATAGACACAGCGGAACAGAAGATATTTGACGCACAGGGCAGGATAGACATGTTCATAGTCGAGAAGCAACCACTAGAGAAAAACATGTTGACACTGGAAGCAGAGATTGGACCCGTAAAGTACATTGCCGCACTGGCAGTGGACTGGGGTTGGACAGAGAAGGTTGAGACCAACAAGGCAGTGAGATGGGTGATCCTGATGCTGATAGTGGTGTTTGATCCACTTGCAGTACTGCTACTGATCGCGGCCAACCAGAGTCTGATCAGGAGATTCCCACCAGAGAAACACAAGCCACAAGAGATAATGGACCTAGAGAAACCGGATGACGAGGACATCACCTTGAAATGGAACGAGATGATGGACAAATCCGACGCCGCAGAGAACATGGAGAAGGCCACGCAACAGTTGAAGGAATGGAAGGACAAGCTGGAAGCATTCAACACCAAGGTACCAAAGCCCAACGCAGAGGCACAGGTGGAGATCATACAACAGGACGACAGCGTGACACACGTGGGCGAGCTACGGGGCCAAAAAAAAACTGAGCAGGAAGAAATAGCAGTAGATAAAGAATTACAGCAGATGAGATTCGATCGTTACGACATCCAGAACGAGACAAACATAATAAAAGCGGCCATCAACACCAATGACGGTTTTGACCCAGACGAACACGAATACGACACAACAGAAGTCAACAAGCCAGAACCCAAGGACTTCCTGGAGGAAGAACGTGAAGAACCCACCATCCCTGAACAGATAGAGGAAGTGATGGAGCCCGAGAGGACCAGACCAGACTTCACCGAAGTGATAGAACTGGAGGAAGAACGTGAAGAACCCACCATCCCTGAACAGATAGAGGAAGTGATGGAGCCCGAGAGGACCAGACCAGACTTCACCGAAGTGATAGAACCGGAGTTTGTCATAGAGAGACCAAAGGACGTGATCAGGAACGCTAAACCCAACGTAATGAGGACACTAAAATCTGAAGTTGCACCCCCAGAGCCAAAGCATGAAGCTACAATGGAGATGACCGATGAACAGAGGAAACAGATACTTGACGTTTTCCACAAGCAAAACGGCAAATTCGAAGACATCAGTAATGAGGAATTGAAAATGGAAAGAGATGAAAGCAACAGGGCACAGTACCTGGCAGATGTGGGACTGACCAAAGAACAGGCGGAGGCACAGGCACCTATCACGGAGTCTAGGTTAGCATTCTTCCAAGACATCATAGACGACATACAACGTGGTGACACCACATTCGAGAACATTCCAGAAGAGAACAGGAACATCATAGCACAGATAATGGATCCCGAACTGGACAATCCACAGATAATAACCAAGGGTTCCGCACTGAAGGACCAACGACCTGCAGGCCTAGAAGTGATGAGCGCCGAGGGACTGAAGGAGAAATTCATGATACAACCAGACGTGGAAGACAGACCCATGACCGACGAGGAACTGGACGCACTGCTGGAAGGTTTCGAGGGAGACGGGAAACCCATCACAGGCAAGACCAAGATGATCATCAAGGATGGTCATAAGATTTTTGTCCCTGTTGAAGGTGGAGAGTACGTGCAGAACGAGGAACAATCCCCGACTACTAAATGGGAACCTGTCAAGGAACTGGACATACCCGAACCTGACAAGAATGAAATTATTTTACCAGACTTACCAAGCACCGTGGAAGAAATCCCAGATATGGCGGATTCTATCACAGTGGAGCAGTCAATAAACAAAGATAAGTTTACCAACTACAAGAAGAGACTCACAAGCGATGGGGAATATCACCAGAGAGTCGAAGCAAGGATCGACGATCTAATAACTAAATTAGAGAACGATGAGATCAAACTAAAAGACTTGACGCCAGAGGACCAACAAGTTATAATGGACATATTGAATCAAAATGGATAAGAAACAAGGTAACACAGTACAGCCAACGGAGATCTCAGTCACAGGGGAGAAACTGGACCTGCGTAAGAAGTTGGGCACCATCACCATGGTCACCCCACCGAGCTTCTTCCAGAACCAGAACAAGAGCTTCTGCCTGATCAACCTCAGCAAGAAGGACAAGGACAACTTCGCTGACCAGATCAACAAGTACTTCCCCAAGGATGACCTGACCATATACCTATGGGATGACAACAACTTCTCAGCACTGGATCCGTTTGGAACGGATGATCCCGAATACGAGAAGTACCTAGAGACATGGGCACCCAACAAGAAGGGCAGGGACTACACATGGTTGCTGAACGCCTGCAGGGCATCTACCACTGTCATACTGAACATGGACTACAGCTCCAACCAGATGAAAGTATGGTCAGGATATATTTTGACCATGGCCAAGACATGGTTCCTTAACTCCAACATGGATGACTCGGCCGCCTTTGGTGTGCTGAACAGGAACAAGATCAACAACATGGGTGAACTTTTCCCCAAAATCAAAAAACTTCAAGATAACAAATAATGTCAGAAGAAACATTGATTTGTTCCTTTTGCTCTAAGTCGCGAAAAGACGTGACGAAGATGATCGTGGGCGCCAAGAAGACATCCATCTGCAACGAGTGTGTCAAACTGTGCATCGAGATACTGGACGAGGACGTGATCAAGGCACGTAAGGAGAAATTGGCCTCTGGAGACCTAGAAGCACTCAACCCGGTCAACATCAAGGAACACCTGGACCAATACGTCATAGGGCAGGATGCCGCAAAGACGGTGCTGTCTGTGGCAGTTGCAAACCATTACAAGAGGATCACGAACCCACCCAAGGACTTCAACCTAGACAAATCGAACGTGTTGATACTGGGAGCCACGGGAGCAGGCAAGACACTGATGGCCAAGACCATCGCCGGCTACCTGGACGTGCCGTTCACTATAGCAGACGCAACCACACTGACAGAGTCAGGATACGTGGGTGATGACGTTGAGAACGTGGTGCAGAAGCTGTACACCAACTCCGGCGGGAACGTAACAAAGACCGAACAGGGCATAATATTCATAGACGAGATAGACAAGATCACGAGGAAATCAGAGAGCACGTCAATAACAAGGGACGTGTCAGGTGAGGGCGTACAACAGGGGCTACTCAAAATCATAGAAGGCACGGAGTGCAGGGTTCCGCCACATGGTGGCAGGAAACACCCCGACGCACAGACCATCACGATAGACACAACGAACATACTGTTCATAGTGGGAGGTGCGTTCACTGAACTGGAGAAACAGATAGAGAACAGAGAAGCGGGCGGAATGGGATTCGGGGCCAGCATAAAAGAACAGAACACCAAGAACTACCTGTCAGACGTCAAACCCGAGGATCTGATCAAGTACGGACTGATCCCTGAATTCGTGGGAAGATTCTCCATGATCACACATGTCAACAAACTCACAGAGGAACAACTGGTCAAGATACTGACAGAACCGAGGAATGCGATAATTAAACAGATGCAGTACCTGTTTGGCCTAGATGATATCAAAATTGATTTTACCAAAGAGGCCAAACTCAGCATAGCAAGAAAAGCCAAGGAACTTGGCACAAACGCAAGGGGACTCAAGAACATAATGGACAACATACTCCTTCCATTCCAGTTTGATGCCGTCGAGATGAGGGCAAAGGGAGTAGAAACAATCAAGATAACAGAGGATGTGGTTGACAAAGGAGCCGATCCTGTGCTAGTATTTAAAAAAACAAATGGAATATCAAAAAAACAAAACGGACAGTAAACCAAGATTCAAGAAGACCGAGAGACCCCATGGTTTCAGAGGCTACTACGTGGAAGTACGCCCGGGCGAGGATGCCATCAAGGCATACCGCAAGATCAAGAGAGATATCAAGGAAGACAACTTCATAGAGCAGATCAAGAACAGCAACACCTACAGGAAACCCTCAGAAATCAAAGTAGAGAAGGCCAAAGAACGTAGAGCAGTACTGAGGAAATTACAAAGAGAACGTAATGACAACGTGTTCCTGGGCCGTTCAAACCGTAGATAATAATTTTACCAAAAACACTCGTAATTTGACATATAGTGCATATATGTTATAATAAATAAAGTTGAAGATTGCTTTAGATGGGATCTTCATTATCACTAACTCGCTTAAACTTAAAAGGAGGAAAGCACATGAAAAACAATCTATCTATCTTTAACAACCTAAGACCACTGACCGTAGGGTTCGACAATGTGTTCGATCAATTGGAATACATGATGGAAGACCGTTTCTTCGAGAAAGGAACAGTCGCAAACTTCCCACCATACAACATAGTAAAGACTGGTGAGAACACCTATGACGTGGAACTTGCTCTCGCAGGTTTCAACCGGAAAGACATCGAGGTCGAGTACAAGGAAAACAACCTCACAGTCAAGTCCAAGAAGCAGGACGAAGAGACTGACCCGGATGGTAACATGATACACAGGGGCATCTCAAAGAGGATGTTCACTAGATCATTCACCATCGCTAACGATGTTGAGGTCAAAGGTGCAGAACTGAAGGACGGCTTGCTCAAAGTGAGCCTGGAGAGAATAATACCAGAACACAAGAAAGCAAAGACTATCGAGATCAAGTAAGGCAGAATGGAGGGGGTGGTAATTGGCCACCCTGCCCAATTGACAATTCAAGCTAACATGCTATAATAACACTATGGAAATGACTGATATACAAACACTCACAAAAGAAAAGATCAAACTGGAAGAACCTGGAATGTACGATGTTATATTCCTGAACGACAACATCACCACGACGGAATTCGTTGTCAGGGTGCTGAAGCAGATATTTGGCAAGACACAGCAAGAGGCAGAAGCCATAATGACCCGGGTACACACCGACGGACAGGGAGTGGTTGGCACTTACACACACGAAGTCGCAGAACAGAAAGGCATCGAAGCAACACTGCTCGCAAGACAGGAGAACTACCCGTTGCAGGTCAAAGTCAAGAAGCAATAATGTACGTCAACGATTACGTCCGGGAAAACAAGGAAGTGATCGAGTTCGTGCAGAACGCGGTACCTGGGGCCATCGACAAGTACGTGGGCACACTGGACCACGCCACAGCAAGATTCAACACGATACTGCTGAAGATATCACAAGAACCCTTGATGCTGGACGAACACATGCCCGAGGCCAGGCAGTGCTTTGACGCCATACAGGCATTCTACACGAACACACAGCGACTGATCACGTGGCCGTGGCTGTTGAAACCCATTGCGAAGGCCATGCTACACTGGATAGGAACCAGACAGATACCAAAGATAAAACGACTGCTGGCAAAAGTCAATAATTACTAGTATGATGGGCAACTGGATACTATGGGCGATACCACACCAGTACGTGAGGAGATACCTTTTCACCCTATGGTTGGTGATGTTTGTACTACCGCAATACTTGTTGGGATTGCAATTTACGAAATTTGGCTTTGTGATAAACTTATTATGGTATGACTTGATCTTCTATGGTTGGGTCAGGGTAAAACAACAACTAGGAGATGACGAATGAAAGCAGTGGTATGGAGCAAACCAGGCTGTTCACAGTGTGATTCAGCAAAACATTTATTGAAGACCAAAGGTATAGAGTACGAGGAGAAGAACATAGCAGAAGGTTATAAAATACAGGACCTGTTGGAACTGGTGCCCAACGCAAAGACCATGCCTCAGATCTGGTTGGATGAGGAACACATTGGTGGCTATAGGGAACTACAAGAAAAATTAAAGTAGATGGAATTAGAAACAACAATTAAGCTAAAAATTTTTAATGAACATGCCGACAGTTGTTTCTCTATTTTTCATAACAGCAAAAAAATGTTCTCAATAGAGTTGGATAGAAATACAGAAAAAGAGATATATTTTATGCAGACACTTAACTACGAAGAATTCGGATTACACAGACTAAGTTTAAACTGGTCTGGAAAAGAGGAATGTGAAAACAAATATTTTAATCTAGACAAGATTGTAGTGAACCAACAAAAAGTACCGGTACACACAATAAGATCAAAACCACACGAAAACGATTACATCAAAGGTCTTAGAAAAACCGATGCTGGTAGAAACATGTTAAAACAAATCTCACTATATCCAGGATACAGGCACGGTTGGTATGGCGACTACGACATCGACTTCCTTGTAGGAGATAATCAGTATTTTAAAAAGCTATCAAAGGAATCAATACAGGTTTTCCTAGGAATTAAAAAAGAAAGGATATATGTTGATAAGGACTATCAACATAGCTACCATACAGTATGATAAACAGATATGATAATTTTACCAAACTTGAAGAAATTATATTAGGTGAAGTTAACTACTCAATTTTAGACGTAATCAAACATGACGACAAGCAATTTTTCACAGACATACTCAATGACCAGGCAAATGTTTTTATACAATTGGAAAAAATTCTCAATCAACATAACGTAAAGGTGGTTAGACCCCAGATATTTGATCATACCAAGCTGAACCATAAATTAGGAACACCCTTTCATCCTATAGGGTATGTCAGCTCATCGATCGCACCTTATGATAACTTTCTCACAATAGAGAATGCTGTTGTAGAAATGACCAGTGTCAACCCTACTTCCGTATACGATCATGTGCAGTACCAACACATATGGAAAGAAAAGTTTGAACAAGGTAGCAGATGGTTATCAATGCCGCGACCTTCTTACAGATATGTAAATGAGGACGATCTTCCAAACAACGAACCATACGCAGATGGACCATGTTTTATGCTTGTTGGCGATACAGTTTTTGTGACAGAACATTTCATGGTCAACAAAATGGCATTTGAATGGTTCCAAAAAGAATTTCCTAGATTTAAATTCAAAGTTTTTCCTGGGACTAAAGGGCACCTGGACAGCTATTTCTGTGTAATCAGACCTGGACTTGCATTAAGTGGTCTAGCAAAAAACAAACTACCAGAAGAATTTCTAAAATGGGACATTATAGAATTCACAACAGAAAATTATGCTGATGTTCAGTTCAAGAGTAACGTGTTGCAGGATAATGATTACGAAAACACCACACTAGCTGTTAACACACTTGCACTAGATGAGAACAATCTTATTATAATTGAAAGTATGCTTGATAATCATAGAGGTGCTATTCGGAAAATGGAGAAACACAAAGTTAATCTAATACCATTAAAGTATGATGTATGTCGTTGGACAAACCAAGGAATAGCCTGCATAACAAATCCATTAAGGAGACAAGGAACACTAGAGAATTACTTTTAGCGTTGACAAATATCAATATCTAGTTTAAAATTAATATAATACAATGGAGATAACATGATAAAAGAAGCACTAATAAAAAAACTCGAAGGGGATATAGCAGTAGCAACAGCAGATTTGAAAGTATTCCTAGCAAACCCAATTGGTGTTGCAGAACATATTGACTATGTTGTAACTGCCGAGAAGAAACTAGAATTACTGGCCAACGCAGAAGACAAGTTAAGTACATTAAAAGCACTATAACACAATGACGTACACAGTTAACGACGATTGTATAATGTGTAAGCACACAGACTGTGTGGAAGTGTGTCCCGTTGACTGCTTCTACGAGGGCGAGAACATGTTGGTCATAAACCCAGACGAGTGCATAGACTGTGGAGTGTGTGAACCAGAGTGTCCAGAAGATGCGATAAAGCCGGACACAGACCCAGATGGAAAACGATGGGTAGAATTTAACGGAGAATGGTCAATAAAATGGCCAGTAATAACAACAAAGAAAGATTCATTGGATCCTGAGAACAAACACAGGAACGAGCCCGACAAGCTCAACAAGTATTTCAAGGACAAATGATGAATTTTAAGGACGCACATAATGAAGAATAAATACAAAGACAAGAAGAAATCAAAGTGGCAAATACAGAGAGAGAAGGATGTGAGCAAGGGTTCGCACTTTGATCCAGAGATACACCAACTGGGCAGGGAAGGCTACGGATACCAGATGAAACGGGACTACAAGGCTAAACCAGGTGAACTGTCAGGCAAGAACCTACCTTTCACGTCAAACACAGACAAGGAAGAATAATAGCGGAGAATGCGATGGACAATGTACTACAAGAAAAACTTAACAAAAATTATGATGCTGGGTTTACAACAAACGTTGAGTCAGTAACACTACCTGCAGGCCTTGACGAAAACACAATAAAACAAATTTCAAAAATTAAAAAAGAGCCTAAATGGTTGCTTGAGTTTAGATTAAAAGCATACAAACGTTGGAAAGTTTTAAAAGAACCTGACTGGGCAAACCTTGATATTAATCCCATAGACTACCAAGCAATAAGTTATTATTCAGCCCCTAAAAAAGGACCTGCGAGTTATGATGACGTAGATCCTGAAATTAAAAAAGACTTTGAACGATTGGGGATACCATTAGGCGAACGTGCCAAACTGGCAGGTGTGGCCGTTGACGCAGTATTTGATTCTGTATCTGTTGGAACAACATTTCAAAAAGAGTTAGAGGAGCAGGGTATTATATTTTGTTCATTCTCAGATGCAGTACAAAAACATCCAGACCTTGTTAAAAAATATTTAGGTTCTGTTATACCAATAAGTGATCATTCATTTGCCGCTTTGAACTCTGCAGTATTCACGGATGGTTCGTTTGCATACATACCCCCTAACACAAGATGTCCGTTAGAGTTAAGCACATATTTTAGAATCAATGCGGCCAACACAGGGCAATTTGAAAGAACATTGATTATAGCAGACAAAGGCAGTTACGTGAGCTACCTAGAAGGGTGTACAGCACCAACCAGAGATGAAAACCAACTACACGCCGCAAACGTAGAACTTGTAGCATTAGATGACGCAGAAATA
>Ga0208646_1001453_pt1 | contig 11385 bp, 15 predicted proteins | sample AntAceMetag02UK8_FD_184762 | JGI IMG/M metagenome (GOLD analysis project Ga0208646, IMG submission 184762) | Saline lake microbial communities from Ace Lake, Antarctica - Antarctic Ace Lake Metagenome 02UK8 (SPAdes) (version 2) | ecosystem: Environmental > Aquatic > Non-marine Saline and...
ACATCAACAAGAGATGCACCATCGTTAGTTTTTGCAAGTTCTATAAGTTCTTTACAGTTAATTTCAGTAGGCATGTAATTTATTATAGCATAGTATATTGTTTCAAAAAACCAATATGAATATAGTAAATTTTACTCCTGTATCTGCATTCACAGGTGGATTGATAATTGGTTTAGCTGTAGTTTTATTTTTTGTTCTCAATGGCCGGTTAATTGGAATTAGTGGAATTGCTAGTAATTTTTTAACATCAAAAAATAATAGAATGGATAATCTCTTATTTCTTGTTGGGTTAATTATTGGTCCTATTGCTTATAAATTAATTACACAAAAAGAAATCAATATTTCTATCTCAAGTTCTTTGCTTTTATTAGCTATAGCGGGACTATTAGTTGGAGTAGGTACTAGAATCGGTGGTGGTTGTACTAGCGGTCACGGTATAAGTGGAATTGGTAGATTTTCTTTAAGATCTATTGTTGCAACAGTAACCTTTATGATTGTTGGTATTTTAACCGTATTAATCAAAAATATAATATGAGCAGAGTTGTATCTTTAATTTCTGGAATAATTTTTGGAGTAGGTCTTACCGTTTCACAAATGATAGACCCTGCAAAAGTTTTAGGTTTTTTAAATATTTTTGGTGCTTGGGATCCATCTTTAGCGTTTGTTATGATTGGGGCTTTGATAGTTTCATCACCCTTTTTTCATTTATTTAAGAATAATGATAAACCTGTTTTCGCAGACAGTTTTTCCTACTCAAACAATAAAGAATTAAATAAAAAATTGATTATTGGTTCTTCACTTTTTGGAGCTGGTTGGGGTTTAGCTGGTTTGTGTCCTGGACCAGCAATTGCATCTTTAGCTTTATTAAATACAAGCTCTATTGTTTTTGTAATTGCAATGTTTGTTGGATTTTATTTATCAGATATGTATAAAAGAAAATAAAAGTTTATAAATCTATTTCATGATTTATAATCTTCAATTCCCGTTGCCTGTTGCCCGTTGCTTTGTGGGGGTAGCTAGACGTTTTTATTTAATTGATAAAAAAATGATAAATCAATAAACCAATAATCAATCCCTTAATAAAAGATATCCAAACAATTTCATAATTAGAAATTTTTAATTTTCTCTTCCACCATTCTATATATTTTTTATGCCAATCAATAAATAACTTCATAACAACAAACCCATAACTATTATCCCTAAAAGTTTTTTCATTATTTACACAAAGTTAAACCCTTATTAACGGCGGCACGATTTTTGCTTAGATCCCAAGTAGTAGAAAGATTAGAAAAATATTTAGATGGATCAAATTCATCTACTTTAACAAAATCAATTGTAATTTTTTCAGCAACATTTTCAAAGTCATATTCATTAATTGGTCTTGGACCTCCAATTTGAATTGTTACATTTTGAAGTTTTTTCATCTTATCAATTTGTTCTTTAGATAAATCCAACGTAGCAAATATTTTTGCATCAAAAGCAGGTCTAGCATTTGCAATCATTGCTGACAATGGACCCATATTATTTATTTTAATTGGTATATCTAACCCTAATAATTCATTGAGATCATTTTTTCCATTACTCATGCTTGAAAAATAAATAGTCATAAGATCACATTTATTATTCTTTTTTTGTAGTGCATAAGTGAATACCCCACTAAGATCACTTTCACCTAATTTTTCAACTCTTACAGCAGCTTCATTTTCATTAATCTTCCATTTATCAAAAATGACTTCTGCATAACCAACATTGCACCACACTAAACTTACGAAAATTGTTAATAAAAATTTTTTCATAACAAAAACTTTACCATTATTATCTAACTATCCAAATCATTAAGAGTTTTACATAGCTTATTGGCTTCTAAGACAGATGGAACAAGCTTATCTAGCTTCCAGTTATTAGTGGTTATATCAAAATACTTAGCAGCTTTAAAATCGACCCCATCTACTATTTCAATTTCATACTTCTGAAATTCATCATAGAATTCTTTTAAAAAATGCATGTATTCTTTAATAGGAAATGTACCCAAACTAAACGATACCCTGTATCCCATTAAAAAAGATGAAACGCTAATAACATTTGCTGTTACATCTACACCGTTAATCTTTATAGGAATGTTTTTGTCTATTAATTGCTTAATATCTCCAGGTTTTTCATAAGTATAAAAGGTAAAGTTATTATAAACTTTTGCACAATCGTCTTCTGATGAAATAAAAAAATTCAATGAATCCCCATGAGTAATTTCACCTGATACTCTGGCATAGGCTAAGCTGTTAAATTGATCGATAGTCCATTCTTCTTCAGCTTGGGCCTGATAGGCGATGATTAATAGAAACAAAAATAAGTGTGCTGAAACAAAAATTAAGAAGCGCTTCATGATTTAAGCTCCACATTTATTCCGTTTTTCTTGAGTATTTTGATTATTTTCTCCCAAATGATGCTGTTATGGGTGCTTGGACTGAGTTCAAACTTGAAGGTTTGTTTGTAAACTGGGCTGCAGTTATCATAAGCAATGTAAGCGCTTACATGACAGTATTTATTAATACCGTTTATTTCCATATATCAAAACTCCTATTATTGGTTGTGTGTTTAAGGGAAAGTAATTTGTAGTTAGTAATGGTTTCACCCCTTCTCTTATCGAAGGGTCTACGTAAAGAGGAGAACAATGAAAAGAAACGTAAACGGGTGAAAAGGAATGAAATCCAATGCATGATTCTAATAGATCATTACCGTTTGTTTAAAACTTGCTCTAATAATGTTTAATTTATGAATTATAAAGATGTGCTCAATTTATTGTTCTTAACAAATACTATAAGGCTAGTTAATTGTTTTAAGCAGTGTCTTTAAATAATTATCTAATTTTTTGATTTCACTTCTTGGATTATCAAACCAATTAGTAGACCAAATTCTATATATATTCCAACCCTTACTTTCTAAAACTTTCTGACGTGTAATATCATTATCTCGAGCAGAAACTGAACTATGGTATGCAGCACCATCACATTCTACGCCTGCTAAGTACCCATATTTAAAACTCTTATGTTTAATACCTAGGTCAATAAAAAAACCTGATACACCTACTTGAGGTACAACTTCATAGCCTAATTTTTCTAATTCCTCTTTAACCCAATCTTCAAAGTCACTATCAGTAGTTCTTTCAGTATTTACTCCTGTTTCTATTTTTTGTGTGGCTGCATAATCAAGATAACTTCTAAAAATTTCTCTTCCTTTTTCTCCACCATCTTTAACGGAATTTGGTGTTAAAGATGTATAAAGTTCTAACCCCTGTTTTGCTCTAGTGAATAAAACATTTAATCTTCTGTGACCTTTAGGATGATTTATAGGACCAAATCTTTGCATGGTAATACCTTCTTTATTTGGGCCAAATAAAGTTGATACAAAAATAAAATCTCTTTCATCACCTTGAACATTTTCTAAATTTTTCACCGTAAATGGTTCCATAGAATCATCCCACATACTTATATAAGTGTTTGCCTCAGGTACTTTTATGGCTTTATGTCTTATTTCCTCATCAATCAAATCTCTTTGGGAGTTATTCATTGTTACAACCAAGCAGCTTCTTTTAAAATTCTTTTTAATTGAATCTTTCATAAAAGAAATAACACCATCAGCTATTTCATTTGCTTCAATTACATTTACACCACCTCTTTCACCGATGGATTCTTTAGCATTTTTCTTTTTAAGTGTTGATGCTGAGTAGACAGCTTTCTCAAGGTATTTATTCGAAATTGCAAATTTATCATTTGCACTTGGGGGTATTATTAAATTGTTGTTATAAAAATGATAATTAGAAAAATTAATTAAACTCTCATGTTTAGATCTATAATGCCATCTAAGCATTCTTGAGGAAAATTTTGATAAAGCCAAATCCAAAATAGACTCATCATCATCTACAATACCATCTTCCGTATTAAATTCAGAACTAGCATTAAAAAAGTTTGTAGGTGGTAACTGCATTGGATCTCCAACAATAATTACTTGTTTGGCTCTAAGGATTGAACCTATCGCATCTTCAATTTTCATCTGTGAAGCTTCATCGACGATTAAAACATCAAAAATTTCTGGCTCAGGACTTACTATTTGTGAAAGTGATATTGGCGAAAGCATATAACAAGGTTTTATATCTCTAAGAGCTTTTCCTGCTCTTTTCATTAACTGTCTAAAGGGGATATGTGCTCTTTTCTTTGTAATTTCTCTCTCTATTAAGGCTCTTTCGGATAATTCAGATGCTTTGCCCCTAGAAACACCTTCTGTAATATCCATTGAACCTAAATTTTGGATAAGCTGTTTGCTTTGATTGCCAAATATTCTTCTGTCGAGATCTCTTAGTTTGTCAACTTCATTTTCAAATGATGTCGAAAGATATGTGGATAATTCTCTTTCCTTTTCAAAAAGCTTCTTGGCTAAAGAATTATAGATTAAAAATTTATACGCGTCTTCAATATGTTTAAAATCTAAATTTTCATTAACAAAGCTATCATAAATTTTTTGAACATCTTCTTCGAGGTTATTATTATAATAATTAAGCTGAATATAATCTGATAATACCTCTTCATCATTAAGATCAATTGATTCAACTTTTTTACTAATATTAGAAAATAAAATATTATCATCTTTAAAATTAAAAAATTTTTCTGATTCAATTTTTTTTGAAAAGTTTAAATAATTTGATTTAAATCCAGTTAAAGAGTTATTAATTAATAATAATTGTTTTTTAATTTTTTTTAGTTCATTGAAATTTTTATTAATCAAAAGCTGTTTATCAGATGCACCAAAGACAAAAAGGTTTTGCAATTCTTTTATTAATTTTATTTGTGTATTAGATCCATCAAAATCGTCTTTTAATGTTGATTTTACTAATCTATATTCATTATCTAATCTATTTTTTTCTATTTGAATATTTTCCTCTACATTTACAAAATTAATTAAATTTTCTAAGACAGAAGTTGCTTTATGTTTGTCATAAATTCCATCTTTAGAAATAAACTTAAAATAATTTCTAGATTCTCTATACGGGCCATTAAATAAAAATGAAAATATAAAAACTGAATTTTTAATATTGAATAGATGTTTTTTGAGTTCATTTTTTTTAAACTTTTCATCAAAATCTATTTCTTTTGATAATTTTTTTTTAACAATTAAAAACTCATTATATTTGACTAAATCAATTTCAAATTTATTCAATTCTTCAATTTTATCTTCAGAATTAAATCTTTTAATAATTTCATTTATTTCTTTTGAGTCATTTTCTTTTGCAATTTCAAATATGTAATTGATATTTTTTATATTTTTTTCATCAATTTCTAATTTTAAATTCAAAAACTTGAAAATAGTTTTTATTTTTTCATTAACTATTTTAGACTCTTCACTTAACTTACTAATTGTTTTTTTTAATTCTTTGAGTTCGTATGGATTGTTTTTTTCCTCCGTTAATCCAAACCATGGATGATTTGCAATATTGTCAAACTTGAGTTTTATTTTTGATATAATTGATTGAACATCTGCCATTTTAGATAAATTTTTTATAAACCTATCTTTCGATAGTCCATCTACATTTTTTGAGAATGGTTCTTCTTCAAAGTATTTAGGAAATTTATCTATATAAGATTTATATTTTGCTACGTTTGTAAGGATTTCATAACCAGTTTTTTTAATTTCAAAGTATTCGGTATCCAATATTTTGCCATATCTACGTATTTTATTAACCTGAACTCTGTATTCAAGTTGGTCATTTTCAAAATTTCTATCAATATCTGGAATTTTAATATTAAGTCTCTTTTGTAATTCATCAATTATAGAGGTCTTTTTTTCAGCTGTAGAACTTAATCTAAAAACAAAACTATCTAAATCTTTATCAGCAAGTTTTTTATATACGACATCAAGTGCTGCTTTTTTTTCCGCAACAAAAAGAACCTTTTTTCCCTCAAACAGATATGAAGCTACTATGTTTGCTATCGTTGTAGACTTTCCTGTGCCTGGTGGTCCTTGTACAGCTAGATTTTCACCATTCATAGCGTCTACAATTGTACTGAACTGTGAGGAGTCTGTCTCTTCAATTAATATAGGAACTTTGCTATAATTTTTTTTATCATCAGTATCATAAATTTCTGAACCATTATTTTCAGATGAAGATCCAGTAAATAAAGTTTTAATTGCATTTTGATTACCAAGACTTTTACCGTTTTTTTCCCATAATTTAGGATCTAACTCTTCATACATAGACATTTTAGAATAAGTATGAATTGCAAGCGTAATATATCTCCTTAATTTCCAATCAGGTTTGCTTCTAATTATTTCATCTTCTATTAAGTCAAGGTATTCTTCTATAGTTTCTTTCTCTTTTAAATCAGGGAGTTTAATTTTAAAATCGTTATATAATTTTTTTGATAGTGGTAAATTTGTAAATAATTCACCTTCGGTACTTTCAATAAAATACTCTGGACCTTTTGCGGTAGCATTTTCTGTTAATTTTACCTGTAATAAAAGTAAGGGGGAATTTCTACTCGTATCTTTTGACTCTAGCCATTCTAAACATCCAAAAGATAGGTGAAGAGTATTTGTACCTTTTTCATCAAGTATTCGTTTTGTATCTTTTTGTAACGCTCTCCCTTTTCTCTCTAGGTCTTCTGGATAAAATAATGTTTGTAAATTATTATCATGATGAGCAGGGTTTTCGTTATCAATTGATGATTTTGGTACTTCAAAATTTGGTCTTATATTATGTGCTTTTGCATAATCCTGTATGCTCATTGTTAACTTTGATGCTTTTTTTGGAAGTTTTAATAATGATCTTACACCATCTTTCAGTTTTCTTATTATCTTTTGCGACTCTAGGTTTTCTTCATCATACTCCTCACCTAAATCTTCAATATTTTTTAAATAAACTTCATTTACCAATTTCTGCTCTTCTAAAACTTTCTTAAATTCGGGTGTGTTCTCATCCTTAGGGCTATCTGATGAAGGTGGTAATGGTATTAGCTTTAATTTTGAATTATTAGCTAATTTTTGAAATACTGAATTTGGAATTTCATCAATAATTCTTAGAACTTTATTTGACCTTGGATTAAAGTTTAAATTAATTAAATTATTTCTATTAGAAATATCAAGAAGGTTTTCTCTAAATTTTTTTATTGCTTTTTGAGTTAATTCTAAAAACTTATCTTTTTCTTCTTTTTGCTTAGTGCTAAAAGTAACCATAATCTATCATTAATCTATTATAAGTTTATATGCCAAGGCAATTATTTCATAAGCTATGTAAATTTCTAGTAGTGTCATTATCTAATATGCATAAATGAAAAAGGTTTGCACTCCACCAATATCTTTTTGTCTTACTTCACCCATTCCATATTCAGTGACTTTGTTATCTTTAAAAATAATATGATAGTCAGCCCTATCCCATGCCCACTCACTTATTAATTTATGGTTATAATTATATATTGTGAATTCGCCTCTAACTTTAAAGCCATCTGGCTTTCCCAGTTTTTTTTCTACTTTTGAAGGATTGTCACCAGGAGATATTTTTTTTAACTTGTCACTAAATCCAAAGTTTAAAAGTCCAGCATAAGCATTCTCACTCAACAACAATCCCAGAACTAAAATAGTAGAAAATAGTTTTTTCATCAAATTATAAGAGTTGTGATGTAAGCAACTATTAAAATTAAAACAATCATTCCAAAATAAGCCATTAAATCAAAATCCCCAAACATCCTTCTATGGAAATCTTGACTTTTTATTTCATTTTCTTCAATCTCTTCAAATATTTTTCCAACATCTTCTTTAACACCTTGTTTCTTACCTGTTAAAATTAGTTGCATTAATGTCTTTGCGTGTATTTCACTAGTTAAAGTATTTAGATTAGACAGCTTGGAAATTTCATTTGCTATAATTCCAAGCATAATAAAAAAGCCCGCTAGTATGATTTTATTTTCTATAGTTCTATCAGATACATAAATTGATCCAAGACAAGCGCCTATTACTATTAATATAAAAGCTACTTTAATAAGTTCAAAAAAAATGCTTCTACTATTAGTTTTCATATTATTTTGAATGATTATATTTATATGCTGCAATCACACCTTTGATCATAAAATAGCTTATTACTACTGTCATACCTATTCCTGAACTACCAGAACCACCTGATGCATACAAAGGTATAATCATAAAAAGTTTACCAATAATAAACATTGTAGTCATAAGAAGAGATCCCCAAAAACTCAATTTTTTATAAGCCCATAAAGCAAATAATCCAATTAGAACTGGGTCTAAAAATCTGAAATAATAGTCAGCACTATTGTCTGTTTTTAAATAAAATAATAAAAGTGTAGTTACCACTACAACAAAAAAACCAAAACCTGCAGCAGTTTTAATTGCTTCAACTTGTTGTTCTTTTGGAGATAGTTTTTTTTTCTTCGATTTTTCTGTTTTGATTTTACCTTTACTTATTTCTCTACCTTTAAATCTAAAGTAAGAAATTCCTGAAATTAATATCAAACTAATTATAATCCAATAATCATTATTACTACCAAAAATTGCAGATCCAATAAGTGCACCAATGCCTAATAATACTAGATTAAAAACTAAAGTAATCAGAGCACTAGATACACACTTTGTTATCTTTAATTTTGATTTCTTTAAAATATTAAAATCATAAATTGAAATACCAATTAATATTGCTGTTATGATAATACCAGACGAACTCATTATCCAACCCTACCAATATTCAAATCAGGTGTCCAGTTGATGGAATTAAGTGAGCCATTTTAAGGCTAAACTAGGCTAACTATTTAAGTTGTCACCTAAAGGTTACACTTTAGGTTAACACTTAATAACTGTATATTTATGGTGTTTCTTAAGGGGTTAACTCAAGGTGTTATCTTAATGTGTTAGCCTGGGGCTTCGCTATTTAACCTTTAATAGTTTTTCAAGTTTCTCTTTGTTAGTTCCTATTTCACTTGAATTTTTTTCAGGCATAAACCAATCATTTCGATACCCTATTTGTAATAACAAAAACAAAACTCCAAACCAAATCAAAATATTTTTATTTTTTTTCATTTATTTAATTTAATGTCTTTATGCTCCATCATTAATGCTTCTTTGTGATGGGAATTATAATAATCTTCATCTGATGTATGTGGTTTTGAAATTTCAAAATCAGGTGCATTAAGGTTAAATTCAGATTTACCATTTTTTTTATCAATGTCATGGTACTGTTTATTGAATTTGTTGAGTTCTATTAATGAAATTTTCAAATCATACTTATCGGTAGTATCTATAATATGAATACAGTCATTAGTTGTTACAGAGCCATAGTTTGTAATAAATAGCCTGTATTTTTTATCTTTTATGCAGAATAAAACAAATGCTTCATTCCACAGTGTCTCTTCAACAACAACACTAGAAAAATACTCCTCTATATGAAAATATTTCTTAAGTTTAATAAAAAATTCACCTGTTTTAAGAAGATGTTCTAAATATTCTATGAACAGTTCATCTTCATCATCTTTATCATTATAGTCATCAATACATTTAATAATTAATTCAGCAAAATCAGAAGCCCTAAAATCCTTGCAAGTAGGAATTAATTCTAAAAATTCATCGATATTAAAGTTTGAATATAGATGGTCAATTTTCTTCATTTAATTATCCATTGAATAATATTTTTTTAACTTATCTGTTAATTTTTTCATATGTGGGAGCAATAAAACATTGCCATAGGGTCTTCATTTTCATCAGTTGCATAATCAAAAAGTATCAAAACACGTTCATTTGCACGATTATCTTTTTTACCAACTACGAACATGTAAGATTCAGGATATTCAGTATTTTTTTTCCATATATCAAATTGATATTCACCAGTGCCAAACAATCTATTAAAAAACTTATCACGTGGATTTGATGTTCCAAGTTTAAAACTATTGTTTTCAAACATTTGTTTGTTTGTAAATTTTCCATAACCATAACCATTGATAGTTAGATCTAATCTTTTTGGAAGTTTGTATGATTTAATGCTTGTGTAACCAATTTCGCATTTTAAGGACACCTTACTAAATGGTAACATTCTCATAAGGATAGCATTATAACCAACTAATATTATTATAATCCCTAAAATGTATATGGTAGATCTGTTCATCAATTAAACACGATCCTTTGAAGTTTTTTCATTGTTTAAAATCCTCTGGCACCCAGTTAATATCTTTGGGATTTGAATCTTCACTATTAAATAAATCAATTTGTTTAACTAATTTATCTTTATTTTCTTCCTCTACTGTAGCTAGGTGTTCTTTGATTGGCACTTCTTTTATGTGTGAAATACTTGCATAACATAAATCATTTTCCCATTTAACATCTTCAAGGTTTTTCTCTAATTGTTTTTTAAGATGAACAATCCAATCCTGTCTTTCTTGTGTGCATCGCTGATCTGCATAAGCATTCCCACTCAACAACAAACCCAGAACCATCATCGATAAAAATAGTTTTTTCATTTAATCTATAATCTTTTTTTTCTCTTTTCTTTTTTAAACTCAAAAATTATTTTTCTATGTTTTAGTTTATCCTCTTTATATTCCAAAGGAACTTTAAAAAACTCTTGTTCAGTCAAAATTATAATATCATCAAAGGAAATAAATTGACTTGGTTTAAAATTTAAATATTTTTCATTTTTTAATTTTATAGCAATATTAGGATCATTATTGAATAACCTAACCTTAGCTAAATACAATAAGCTCTCGGTATCTGTTACTTTGAATTCTTCTAAATTAACTAGTTTAGGTTTATTTTTTTCTATCTCTTCTTGTTTTTTTTCTAGTTCTCTTAATTTTTCAATATCTACTTCTTTCTTATAATTTGCATTTAACTCTTCATATTTAAGCCTACATTTTATTTTTTTAATCTGATGTCTTAAAAATCTTCTTTTTATCTTACTTCCTCTAACAATCTCTACACATTGAAGAAAGTCTACTGTTTTCTGGTGATCTTCCAATTTTTCAAGAATTGTTTTAATCTGACCATCTGTCAAATCATCATATTTTTCATCTGCCCATCCAACATTACACCACACAAAACTGAGAAAGATAATCGATAGAAGTTTTTTCATAAATTACACCTAGCAAGCATTCCAAAAAGTTTGAATACAATTTTCACTATCAGGAACCATGCTGAACCCCCAGATAATATAAGCTATTATCATCCACCCAAACAAACCCTTATTTTTAGTTTTGTGCCAATGTCTAATTGAAAAAATAAGAATTATAAAATATAAAACAATTTTCACTTACGCTTATTTCTTGTTTTGGTATTAATTTTATCTGCATACACTCTGATCTTTTCTTCTTCAGAGGCTCTTTTGATTAATTTCTTAGATTT
>Ga0208646_1001457_pt1 | contig 11374 bp, 12 predicted proteins | sample AntAceMetag02UK8_FD_184762 | JGI IMG/M metagenome (GOLD analysis project Ga0208646, IMG submission 184762) | Saline lake microbial communities from Ace Lake, Antarctica - Antarctic Ace Lake Metagenome 02UK8 (SPAdes) (version 2) | ecosystem: Environmental > Aquatic > Non-marine Saline and...
AGCGTAACATGGTCGTGTACGGCGAGGCGCAACGCTTTGTAATTGCATGGCAGCCTGATGACTTTCTGGTTATCGGTCTGCTGAATACGCTTGTGCAGTATCCGTTGCGCCTCATCCTCGTGATCCGTGAATGGCAGGTTAAAAGACTCGTACAATTCCTGATCATCGTCACGCGCAATAAAGGCTGTGTTCGTGACGGGCAGCGCCTCAATCTTCTTGTACTTGTCTGCCTTGCTGATGTAGAAAGCGCGAGCTGTATTAAATCTCTGATTCTTTGGCGTGGCAGTCTGTACGGCGATATCACCACGTAGCCATGATTCGTCGATGTCAGTCTTTGCAACCAGGTAACATTCAACGTGATCGAACTTGGCGGTGTTGCTTGCGCTGTCAGTGACTATCAAGCCGCCACTTCGGGCGATACTTGCCGCACTCGCTGCGGTGCTATTCAAACAAAGGTAGCTCGACGTGCTGGTCGCTATCCAGGTCAGGTACAAGGTCGCATCAATGATAGTGCCATTATCCGCAGCGTATGGGCTAGCTCCGTTTGAGTTTGTTGATACTGCTAACTGATAAGTGCTTGTGGCCGAGGCGCTGGCCTTGACGTTGACCTTCGCGGTGTAGGTCTGACCCACGACTGTTGTGATTAGCTGAACACCACCGTTAACGCCGAGCGTCCAGTTAGCATCGAATGTAGGATTTCTGATTAAATTAAACCCGCTACCCAATCTACCTGGCGCGAGGAATACTTTGCCGCCTCGATATCCAAAGCGACCGTTACAGGATGTCAGAATATCGGTCAGGTTGTCTTTGTGCTGCTCGGCTGTTGTGAGCATCCCGTTTGCCGTAAAGCGTTTTTCAAAGGCACCAGCCGTTGACGTTGGAACTAGGATATCGCAATAGTCTGCGCCAGCAGCAACCGAAACCCAATCAATTCGGGCCAGTGGAAAGCCCATGCCAAGCTTTGCATCAGTCAGGTAGTTAGCCGCAATCAATATAGGGTTGTTGGTGTATGCCTGATTACTTGTAGCAGTAGGATCGTTGCCCGGCGATGAGTCTAGGCGCGGATCATAGATGTCATTCTTCCACTGTCCTAGTGCTTTAATTGCGCTGGGAGTTCCTGCCTCAAAAGCATCTTCGCTTTCTAGGTCTAGGGTAAGTTTTGTCGCAGTGTACGCAACGCCTCGGCCTCTATGTGCGCTGGTGAAGTCTGTGAACGCTGAAACCAGATCCGACACAGCAGGTTGATTAGCGCCGCCTAGCTGTTTAATGGGTTTGAGGTATGATATCCCGCCAATATGGAAATCGCCGCCCGTGACGCCTGTACCCCAACTGATATTAGACGCGCCAATGTAATCATCGTACAAGTAGAGATCCGTAATATCCTCGGCTTCGTGTCCAGCGTGACTAACGACCACCCACATGTCGGCATTTTCATCGCCGGTCACGTTGTTATAGGTCAGCACGCCGCCAACTAGAATCTCGCCATAGCAGATGTTTCGTGGTGCGATTGCGGTTTTAATAACTGATTCGCGCCGCATATCCGCATCGGTGCCGAAGTTCGGGTTCTTAGGCTTGCGGAGCGCGGCGTCGAGTGTCAGTGCGGCAACAGCGACCAACAAAGCGTTGGCCGTCACATACGCATATGTAGCAGCAACGGCCTGCACAACTAGCGTAGCAATTGCGTATGCCATTTAAACGCACCACCCTTTTGTTATGCGCGAGGCTTGCACGTTTATTGTCCCTTTTTCAGTCTTAACCATTGCTAAACCTTTGATAAAGATACCCATGACCTCACCTATTACCGGAAGCGATACCACTACCGGATCACCGTCTTTTAATTCACTGACTTCTGATGTAGCGCCTAGTTCTGATGACACCATTGCCGTGATACTGCCGAATGATTCAATGATGCTTTGTGCCTCTTCTTCTGATTGATAGCTGAATTTCTTAGCGGGATTGGTGCCCGTGATTGCTTCTACCGATCGCATGGCGAATTGAACACAGTCCAGTTTGCCGTACTGAAACTGGTCGTTAGCTGAGGCGAGAATAAAACGCCTGATCTTTGTCTGACGATCGTTCATTTGTATTCAGTATTCCGCTGACCGTTACGGGCACCACCGCCAGGCATGTTGCCCGTCCCAACTGTTACCTTCTCACCCCGCCAAACAACAACGGCATCAGCCATGCTTGGCAGGAACTCGAAAAGTAAGTCGCCGGAATAGTTACGCTGCAGGTCGGCATCAGAGAAAGTGGAGTCGTTAGATTTGTCGAATAGTGCGAACTCGCTTTCACAAGTCAGCATAATCGCGTTCTCGTCGCCTAGGGTTACACTGGCCGAGTCCATGAAGCCTGACCATATCTCATCTGGGTCAGCTAACAACGCGCCTGTACTGGTGTTAAGCGCGCCCATGTAGACCGATACGGGGCGCAGGTAATAGTTCTCGTTCATCACCTCGCCCATCATGTCTTGATCCAGACCTGACAGGGTGAGCGTCACTTCAAAGGGTGATATCTGATCAGACTCTTCGATGGATGAAATGCCACCGAAGTCGCCCATACCTAGCCAGTCGTGACTGTCCCACGAGAGCACGCCAACGCCGTTATGAAGATAGAGAGTGCCTGAATCTAAGCCGAGCTCAACGAACATCAGCAGACGTACATGATCGCTGTCTGCTGCGGCTTCTAGCTCAGATGATAGCCCGCGTTCACTCATGCGATATCCTCAATCCAGTCGATCGAAAAGTCTGAATGTATAGGGTTTGTCGCGTTACCTGCTGGCCTGTTAGACCACGCCGCTTCTGCAGTAGCGAGCATAAATGTTCCTGCCGGATTGGTCGTTACTATAGTGGCTTCGTCTGCCGGTGAGTGGTGTATCTCGGGAGAGAATGTGACAGTGACCAGACCTGAGCCATTGCTGTTGGCGTCGGTCAGAATCATCTTTAACTCATAGTTGCCGTTAGCGTTCAGGAATGAAAAGTAATCGCCTGCTTTGAATATGCCGGTGACGTTGTTTGACATCCCTTTGATGTCTAGCGTTTCGCCGGTCTGAGCAGCGCCATCCACTAAAGGTGTCCCGCCCAGCGCCCCGCGTGCACCATGATAGGAGTGGTCATAGATCAAAGCGCGATGCACGTTGCCATTCATCCTAGCTGTGAATGCTTTCATAATGGCCCGTTCCTCACCTTCTAAGCTGGTGAAGCCGTGAGCCATTTCCCAGCGTGTACCCTGACGGCTCGCTGTCTGTGTAAACCCTGTAAGCGGTGAACGAAAGCCACGCACGTTGCTGACTATTTTTAAGTCCGTCGTGTTAGGCGCTATGGCAGGAAAAGTGTATGTAGTCATTATCGCCCCCTCGCCTGACTGTTACGCATCTTGGCTTCAAGCACTTGGCCCGACTGTTCAATCATTGCTCGCACACGCCCTTCGGATAATTCGGAGCCTCGGAAGTCGTAGTAATTCTGACTGCCACTACCGCCGCCGCCGCCTTTGGTATGATCGGTCACGGTTTCCTGCGGGTGCATCATTGCCATAAATCCACCTTTACCGTCAAGACCGCCCGACCTTGCACCATCACCTGTATAGCCACCACCGTCGAATGATGCGACTGCTTGAGCCGCCACCAATGCTGCCGATGCGTAGCCCATGCTTTTGATTGATGCAGCAAAGCCAATACCAGCAACCGGCCCTAGTCCGATCGGCGGCGGCATCAATGCGCTGGTTGCCGCGACCTGAGTGTTAATAATTATCTGAGCTACTGACAGCGCCTTGGATGCAATCAGCGCTGCTTTCTGTATAGCTGAACCTTCTTTGGCATTGCTTGCTATTAGATCCATGGCCTGAGAAGCCAAGCCCATGCGCATTGCTTGCAAGTTGCCTTGAATGCGTGTCTCGGCGTCAGCGTAGTCCTGAGCCATGCGTTCCTTTTCTTCCCAGTATTCCTGCTCAATCTGGATCTTACTATCTAACTCATCTTGTAGTGCTAACTGATCCAATGGGTTGACTGACATAGGCGAGCTTCTAGCGCCCTGCACAGTCGAGGCGTCGAACACGGCGGGCGCTGATGGGTTTTTTGCCTCCTGATTCTTAGCGCGTGCTGCAGCCCACTTTTGCTTGAACGTCTGCGCGCCCCCGGATGAATCGCTCTCATCGAACATGCCCGCAATAGCCTGGCGTGCTTCTGGCGTTATGACCCAATCTGCAATCTTTGCCCAACCCTCTACAACTTTGGATACCAGCAATGCCAGCTTTGTGAAGCCGCTGATCGCCGCTGTTAGGAACGTATTCGTATTCGCCACAAACGTCGGGTCTTGCAGCATCGTGGTTAATTCTTCGATCGAGTCGCGTGTTTGATTTAGGCCACCGCCGCTGCCACCTTCTAGCAAGTCATTGAACGCACCAGACAGACCAGACAAAGCGCCGCCGAAGGTTTCGCGTGCCGCTTTAGCACTGCCACCGAATTGCTTTTCTAACTCGGCAAGCATTAACTGTTGGGCTTCTACTGACCGACCAGAGTCAACCAGCGCCCGAACCATTTCTTTCTGACTTTCCGTAAACGTGACGCCTGATCGAGTCAGTGCCGTCATGCCCGTAACAGGATCATTCAGAGCCTTGCCAAGCTGTAAGACGCTAGACTTTAGGTCGGTGCCCATGCGGGTGGACAGATCCATAGCAGCGATGGTGGCCCTATCAAACTGATCTTCAACGATGTTCGTAAATGTAATCAGTTGACCTTGTGCTTCAATGATTTGCTCATCACCGAATATTGAAACCTTTTGCAGTTCACCAGCCTTGGCCACCATTTGATCGACTGATCTGCCAACCACGCCGCTTGTTGTCTTAAATCCTTGTGCTAACTGGGCCACCGCGTTTTGCTGTGCCGCAGTGTTCTCAATTATCTTCCTCGTGAGTACCGCAATACCAGCAGCAGCAGCCAAGCCCCGAAACGTTTTAGCAACAGAGCCAACATTCTTGTTAACACTGTTCTGCCATTTCTTGGTCTGCTCTTTCTGCTTGTTCAGATCTTTCAGATACTTGTCTGACTGCGCTTCCATGCGCACCACAAGTTTTGCTAGATCAACCGTATCAGCCATTCTCTTTTACCCTGCTTGATTGCTTTATGGCTGCGCGGAATGCGCTGACCCGCTTGGCGTCGTTTTGAGTTTTGGGCTTCTTGGTTAGAATGAAACGAGATATGTCGATAGGTGGCGTTCCTCTCCGTCGGTTCATGTTCGCGCCTTGAGCTAAGATCATTGCGGTGTGCATGTTGTCCCGCTCACTGCCCCAAGGATCGACGTTGTACAGTGCGACCAGGTGACGATAATCCTCGCCCGATAGCGCCCGTACTTCGTCAGGCTTCCATCCAGTAGTCACGCAGAGGTAATAGAAAAACTTTAACTCGGCGCGCTCACTGACTTTTTTGCCTCGGCTTCCTGCGAGTCTTTGGTCAGCCCTGAGATGGTGAGTATCTCTTCGCCCAGTTCCTCAATGACGTTAGGCGGGATGGTCATGCCGATATCTTGCCGCCCGATGAATTCCTCAACGCACTCCGATATAAGCCAGCAGTAAACGTCGTACTTTACGTACTTGTCCTGGCTGATCGCCTGCACCAACGCCATGCGCAAAGGTACTGGCATAGGGTTGATGTTAACGAGGCCGAGGTTTTTAATCTCGACCTGTTGAGGCTTCCATGCCGCTTTTCGTAACGCGCGGAACTTGATCATGCGCCTGAAGAAATCAAACATTCATTAAGCCTCGGCTGTAGTCCAGTCAGTGTTTCTGAACATATTAAACATCTGCTTGGTGGTTTCGCCGTCGCCGTTGGGGTCAGCAGTCACCACGGGGATGCTGGTAATTTTGAAGCCAGCGCCGTTAGTCTCCACAACTGTGCCATCGGTAATAATGAATTGCAGATTGATCTGTGCGCCTGCACCGTGCGCAGTGCGCAGCAAGTCTTGTGTCGCACTGGAAAAGTCTCGCTCGACGGTCAATGTCATTTCGTCACCTTCTTCGATGCCGATGCCGTATCGCTTGGTGCCTCCAGTATCCGCCGTGGTGCGGTTAGGAAACTTGGACTTGGCACCAGAGAATATTTCTGGCACCTCAAGTAACGCCAATACGGCGAACGTTTCCGAGGTATCATCTGAGTCGCCCACTTTACATGTGAATCCTTCGCTAAAAACTGCCATAATATTTTCCTATCGGTGGGTAATCTGAACGGTAAAAGTACGGTTATATAGTTCGGCACCAGCATCACTGCCGCTAAACTCGTTTGATATTCTGACTCTCTCAACCTCAGTGTTGCCGTTAAGCAATCCTGAGAAATCTTCTAGTAGTGCAGTCACCGAAGCGCATAGGCTGGCTGCGTTGACGCTGTTCGTATTCCAACATTCGATATCAAATTCAGTAATCGTTATCGGGCTAGTGGTGCCCGTCGTCCTAGTGCGGCGGTGGTCGCTCATGGTTATCTCAACCAATGGCGCCCTTGCATCTGGGCCTGCAGATGTGAGTGCAAAGTGAGTGCCCGCAACGTTGCTATCAAGGTAGGTAAATAGATCTGTCTCGATGGTCATTTCTTGCGTGCCACCTTCTTGATGTATGCGGCCAGACCGTCACTGTACTTGGTGATCATTCTTGCTTTGTTCTGGAAAAATGCAGGTTTCAGCCAAGGATCTGCCGCGACGTTCCTGAATCCAGTCTCAAAGAACATAGCGTAGAACGCCTCACTACTCACGCCGACCGTACCCGTTACCGCGCCATCAATAGACTTGATTCTCTTTTTGATATTGCGCGATGCGAAGCCTGGCGATACTAGGCGACCGTTGTATAACTTGTGCCCCTCAGTACCCTTGGGAACCTTCTGGCGGGCTGTCACGACAACAGGGGTCAACGCCTTGCCTAGTGCTGAACGACTCGCCGCAATCATCTGCTTCTGGTTTGCCAGTTGACTCAGCTTCTTGTCGAGATCGGGGAACCCTTTGATATAATCTTTAGCCATTGAGGACAGTGCTCTCTATCACGGTGATATTAAGTTCTCGGTCACGCTCGTCTATGTTCTGGATGCCTACAATATCGAAGACCCTATCCGCGCCGTCTGTCAGCCTTGTAGCGTAGGTGATGCCAGTGCGATATCGCGCCACCACTAATATGGTATTAACGCCTCGCTCCCCACTTTGACCGTTAGACTCTGCTGCAGTCTGGTGCTTCATAGAGCAGCGCATCGATGGGTTGGTTGCAATGTTCGACCATGCGCCAGGGTTGCCGTAGTTATCTGCCCGAGACTGGATGTACAGCGTCTTGCGTAGCGTGCCAGCCCTGATCAAAATGCGTACCGCTTATAGGCACTGAGTAAAGCTTTGCTGCCCATATCTAACTTTGACACTATGGTGCCAATGACCTGATCGTTACGGTTCTCATACAGTCCCAGCGCAATCATCATAATGGCCTGCTTGATATCAGCCTCGACCGCTGCAGCACCGACTTGCATAACCACCGTCACGCGGTTATAGGTGCCATCCTCTAAATCAGGCCAGCCATCAACAGAGTAAAGTTTCTGCGTTAATGCGAGATCAACAATCTGGTACGCACTGCCAGCGATAGTCTGCGGCGCGCCTGCTGTGTCTTGGTAGGTGATGCTGGTGATGGACGCTACCGGATAAACTGGCAACTCGATCCCATCCTCCAGACCATTGAATATCCATGTGTATTGTTGGACAGGGATAAGCCTGCCTATTTCACTTTCTGCAATCCGGCGCGCTGCGATAATCAAGCCCGTCAGATAGGTATCGTCGCCATCAATCTGGCCGTGGCCCTGCAACTCGGCAACCGTTACCGGCTCGGTGATGCTCGTTGATGTATTGCGAATGCTCATTTTTTAATTGATGCCTTTTTAACTGGCACGACGTATTCAGCTTGGCCGCTATCGACCATGCGCTTTTCGTATGCTGGATTGTTGAACTCAACCTCATCGCCGTAGCCATGAGAAAAGCCTTCGCCTGAAACACTTGTCAACAGTTTAATCATAAAAATTCAGGGGCGTATTACCGCCCCCTCCTTTTGTTGGTGAGTTTAACTATCTGCCATGATCAAGTGCTTGAGGCCAGTCGCGTCGGTGGTCTTGCCATCCATGCGTTTGAGTGCGCGGAAACCGACCTGCCCGTTTGCGGCATACAGCTCGTTAAGACGCTGTACCACTGTGCCTTGACGATCCGCAACCGTATAACTAGACATGTCACCGAACACCATAGACTTGAGACCGGCGGTTGCCGCAGGCATTGCTGTGCTGGACAAGAAAGGTCTACCAAGCAAAGTATCAGGTGTGCCCGCTTCAAGACCTGGACGCCACAGATACTGACCGTCGCCATCTTTCAGCTTGCGGATCAACTTGACTGTGTTGTCGTGAGCCAAGAAGATTGCGTTTCCACGGTACGGCTTAGTCAGAGAATGGAACAAGTCCAGAATCTCATCAGAAGTAATCGCCGCAACAGCCGCAGCCGTGACCCCCAGACCTGACCCAACAACGATACCAGTAGGTTTGCCAGAGCCGTCGCCGTTAACGAACGCACTCTCTTCCGCAATACCGAACCGCTTGCCGAAGTTGCGCGCCAAGTAGCCAGGAACATCGAAGAACGCATCTGCTAACAGTTCCTCAGAAACCTTGACGATGGTATCCAGCTTATGAGATGTCAGAACAACACGACCAAACGCAGCGTCAGAAAGGGTTGTGCCAGCTTCCTCTGCTGTCCAGCTCGCCGTTCCCAGCGAAGACTCAATCGGAATGTTTCGATCCGATGCTGTGCTGATAACGTTCACATACTGGCGCAGTTCGTTGATGTCCTGCAGAACCTCGACCAAGGTTGTGTCAAACTCTGTGGGCACAATGAAGCCGCCCTCGGAGTTAGTTCCAACTTGCAGGGCGTTCAAGATGCTTGAGTCGAGACGCGTCTTACCGAGTCGTGCGTAAGCAGAGAAACCATCAGTGTAGGCTTGTGCGCCAAATGGTGAAGCTCCTTCCTTGGCCTTAATCGGAGCGCGGTGTGAGGGAACGGCGTTTGCCATAATCTCACTTTGAATCTCTGCAGCATTGCGCATACGATCGGCGCGTGCTTTGAAAGATGTTTGGTCAGCATCCATTGCGTCATACTTGGCCTGCTCTTCGCCGGTCAAGTCGCGATTCTCAGATTCAGCAGTGTTCAATACTGCCTTCATTTGCTCGACGACTTCGCCGCGCTTTTGTAAAATGTCGTTAATATCCATGATTGATCCTTAAATTTTTGAGGGTTCTGTAACTTTTGTGGGGGTGCCTTCCGGCGGGGGTGTTGAGCCGTCCGGCCCTTTACAACAAGTTCAAGCGGCGGCGATTAATTGCCACGCGCCACGCTGTCTCTGTCTCAATGTCTTGCGGGATTTGTTCTGGCTTCGGACCGTTGTTAATCCACGGCTTGGCGATGTTCTGAGCGCTTGCCTTTGACTTGGCGCTGGTGCTGGTGGCGAATCCGTTGTCGATAGATTCGGCAGCACTAAACCATGTTTCTTCCTTCATCATTGCCTTAAGCACATCGGCGTCTAGGCTGGTCTTTGTCATGTACGTGGTGACAATCGAATCGCGGATCTTATCTAACAGGTCGGCAGTGCTGCGCATATCGACTGAATTACCTACGCTCATAGTCCAAGGGTCGTGAATCATTATCAGGGCGTTATCAGCGATAATGATTTCATCGCCTGCCATCGCAACCACACTGGCCGCGCTTGCTGCTAGTCCGTCAATGTGAACCGTGACCTTGCCTTCGTGCTGGACCAAAAGGTTATAGATCGCAAATCCATCGAATACATCGCCGCCGGGCGAGTTAATTCGCACGCTGACATCGCCCGTCATTTCGTTGAGTTGGTCCTTGACCATGACGGCTGACACAGAGTCACCAAAGAATGATTCGCCGATGTCTGAATAGATTCGGATCTCGTTCATGTTAAAGCCTCGATTTTGATAGCCAGCATTGCGCTGGTTTCCTGTGTTGCCTGCATTGGATCTGTAAGCTCACAGATGGACGCTAGGCGCTCTGCTGCGTATGCCTTAGCTTTGGTAGGATCAATCGACAGCGTGTCTGCAATCGTCGCTGCGTGGCGCTGGTAGAAGTCCGGCACCCATGCGGCAAACTCTGTGGGCGTGAGTCGTGACGCCTCAGCTTTGAGCGCTTTGAATTCACGCTCTGCTAGGTTGTTAGCGGCTGATGTCGTTAACGCTTTTTCACGATCAGAAATAGTGTTGATGTTCATGGGCAGCAGGTATTCATCCAGCCCATCAACGCGGTTCAAGCCTTCTTTAGCGCGTACCTCGTTGCGATTCTTCCAGCCTGACGCGATTGCCTTGTCATGTGCTTCGTAACGGCTGGCAGTGTCACCACGTAATAGCGCATCAACATTGTGTGTGGCGTGCAGTCGCAGGCGCTCCTGTGGGGTCAATAGGTCGCGTGCGATGGTCTGCTCAATGCGAATCGCCCAAGGTCTGATGGTGTGGACTACGAACTCAATGCCCTGATGTTCAATGTTGCCGAACGTTGCCGCGCCCATCTCGGCCAGCATGTGCAAGGGGATATGGAACCAGCGTGCAACCTCAGCTATCTGAAAACTACGCGACTCAAGAAACTGTGAGTCATCGTTAGTCATCCCAACACTTTTGTGCTCCATGCCCGACTCAAGGATCAACGGCTTACCGCTATTCCGATGGCCTGTGTTGCTCTTGGCTAACTGGTTCCGCAATGCCTCGATCTGCTCGCCGCTTAACTTGCCGGGGAACTGCAAGACGGTGTTAGTGTTCGCGCCATTCTTAAAAAGGTGCGCCGCATGGCTTTCCATTGCGAGACTTGTGCCGATTGATTCGCGTGCCAACCCAACAGGGCTAAGGCCAGTCACGCCATCAGTGCCTAATCCTGCTATACGCCAGATGTCGCGCTCGCCATATACTGCGGCGTTCCCTGTCTCCTGATAATCAAATACAAGTCGACCGGCTGCGTTACGATCCAAGGTCATAAACTTAGGGTTGAGCGGATTCAGTTCAACGACACTTCCACCACCGTTGCGAACAATCTGGGTATAGGCGTTACCGCGCAAGCCAAGGCAAGTCATCTGAAACTCACGAAGCTGCATCGATGTCTGTTCGCCATTGCTTGACAGGTTGAGCAGGTTGTTTAGCGGGTGATCGGCTAACTTGACCTGATCACCTTTCTGCTCATAGATTTTGAGCGGTAGGCTGCCGACGGTTTCTGACAAGATGCGTACTGCGGCATAGACAGCACTGGCAGTCAGAGCGCTATCAGGCGTCACAGATATGTCGGTGTCGTTAGAAAAGATGCCGCCGGTTGACGGGCGTTCAATCGACCAG
>Ga0208646_1001459_pt1 | contig 11369 bp, 13 predicted proteins | sample AntAceMetag02UK8_FD_184762 | JGI IMG/M metagenome (GOLD analysis project Ga0208646, IMG submission 184762) | Saline lake microbial communities from Ace Lake, Antarctica - Antarctic Ace Lake Metagenome 02UK8 (SPAdes) (version 2) | ecosystem: Environmental > Aquatic > Non-marine Saline and...
AAATAAAAGATATTTAACAATTAAGGGAGTTAAAAATAAAAAATAGATGTTGCAAACTAATAATAAATTAAAAAAAATTAAAGGTGATGCATCATTTAGATCTTTTTATAGAAGGTCATCATCAAACAAAAAATCAATCATAGTTTTTGCTTCTAAGGAAAAAGAGAAAAACTTGTTAATATATGATGCAATAAATAGTCTTCTAATTAAAAATAAAGTTTTAGCACCTAAGCTTTATAGTGAGAATTATAAAAAAAATTATATGGAAATTGAAGATTTTGGGGACAATTCAGTTTTTGGTCTATTAAAAAAAAATAAAAACCAACAAGAAACTCTCTACAAAAAATCTATTGATTTACTTAGTGTGATTCAAAAAATTAAACAAAATCGATCTAAAAACTTTAAAGGAAAAACTTATAAAATTCCAATTTACGATAATGTTAAATTATTCAATGAAGCAAATTTGTTCTGTGAATGGTATGCAAAAAAATTTTTAAAAAAAAATAAATTAGCCAAGTTTAAAATTGATATAAAAAAACAAATTAAATTTTTATTAACACACCTTAAATTAAAAAAAAAAGTTTTTGTTCATAGGGATTTTCATGTATCAAATTTAATGAAGTTCAAAAATAAGATAGGAGTTATCGATTCACAGGATGCTTTAATTGGAAACAGGGCTTATGATTTAGCTTCTTTAATTGATGATGTTAGATTTAAAACAAATGAAATGTTTAAAGATAAAATTTACCGTTATTATCTAAAATTAAACAAAAAAAGAGTTAACGAGGCTACTTTATCAAGTGATTTTGAAATATTATCCATTCTAAGAAATATGAAAATCATTGGAATATTTACAAGGTTGGCCATGAGAGATAAGAAAAAGCAATATTTAAAATTAATTCCTTACGCCTGGAAATTAATTGAATTAAGGATTTCTAATAATAAAAAATTTTCTGAGCTTAAAGACATACTAGACTTTAATTTTTCAAAAAAAATAAGAAATCAGAAATGAAGATTAAAACCGCATTAATTTTATGTGCTGGATATGGTAGGCGCTTAAACCCAATAACACTGACAACTCCGAAACCTTTACTAAAGATAAATCAAATAACTCTATTAGAAAATTGTATTAATTTAATACAATCTTTGGGAATTAATAAAATTTTAATCAACACATTTTATCTTAGTGAAAAAATTAAACAATTTCTCAAAGATAAGAAATTTAATTTAGAAATTAAGATAGTTAATGATGGCTCAAATATTTTAGATACAGGTGGTGGAATTTTAAATTTGATAAATTCATCTAATGAAATAGATTTTATTACATTTAATCCGGATACTGTATGGAATGAAAATTATAAGAAATACATTAAAGATATGGAGAAGTTTTATTTTTTAAACGAAGTTAAGAATATACTTTTATTAGTTAATGAAAACTTGAGTTTTGACAAAAATTTGAAGGGTGATTTCAATCTTAAAAAAAATATAATAAAAGAAGATGAGCTTAATCGTTTAATTTATACAGGGTGCCAGATCCTTAATAGGAGTTTATTCGACTCATATAAGGTAGGCAATTTTTCAATTTCAAAAATTTGGAATAAATTAATTAACAAAAATGAGTTATATGGTTTTGAGAGTTTAGAAGATTTTAGACATTTAACAGATCTTAATATCTATAAACAATTATTAAAAAACTAATAAGTCCTTAGCTCTATCTTGATCTAGGTAAGAACATTCTTTAATATTTAGTTTTGAATCTAAACTTAACAAAAGTGGATTGCCCGTTGGTATTTCGAGTAATGTTATTTTTTGATTATCTAGTTTAAATAAAAATTTGCACAGCGCTCTTATAGAATTCCCATGAGCTGAAATTAAAATATTTTCATCATTTTTTAGTTTGTCTTGAATTTCATTAACATAAAATTTCATTACTCTTTCATAGGTATCTTTAAGGGACTCGGTGTCAGGAATATTTTCTTTTGGAATACTTTTATACACCTCTATATTTAATGGGTGATATGGATTATTTTTGCTTAATGGATTTGGCTTAATATCCCAAGATCTTCTAAAAGCATGGATTTTATCTTCACCAAGCTTTTCTTTCATTTCGTCTTTATTTAGCCCCGTTAAAGCTCCATAGTGTCTTTCATTTAATTGCCAGGCTTTAATTGGTTCTCTTTTGTCCCTTAATGTGTCCTGAATAAATTTTAGTGTGTTAATAGCTCTTAACTGAAATGATGAATAAAAATAACTAATATCAATTTTAGTTTCCTTAATATATTCGCCAGCTTTACAGGCTTCTAATTTTCCTTGTCCAGTGAGATCAACATCGACCCAGCCTGTAAATCTTTTTTCTAGATTCCATTCACTTTGACCATGTCTTACTAAAATTAAATGAACCATTTGATATATTCTGATAACTGATAAAAGATATAAAATAAATAAAATTATTATGATTAAATTAAAAATTTTTTTTAAAATAGGGTTTTATTTTTCAAATATAATATTAATAACTTTATATTTATACCCCGGAAGCATTTTGGGCTGCTTTTTATACAATGATTGTAATACACAACCTCAAATTACTAGAGATTTTATAATTTCAACAAATCATTGTTATGCTTTTGTTCTACTTACAGGCTTAGGAATATTTTCTTTTCATAATACTAAAAAAATCAATCTTTTAATTGCTTATTTATTTTCACTATCAATTATTTTAGAATTATTTCACATTATCATTCCATTTCGTGGATTTGAGATGAGTGATTTATTTGGAAATATTGTGGGTGTAATATTGGCAATACTTATCTATAAGATTGTAATTAGGCATGTCAAAACTTAGAAATTATTTTTTAATTTTATCAGTTATTTTTATTACTGGCTGCTCCTCAATACCTAAAAATACTTCAAATAGTTGTTCAATTTTTAATGAAAGATATCTTTGGTATAAACATGCTAAGAAAACTGAACACAAATGGGGAACCCCAATTTATATTCAGTTAGCTATAATTAAGATGGAATCAGACTTTGATTGGTTAGCTAAACCTCCAAGACAAAAATTATTTAAGATTATACCATTTAAGAGACCCTCTAGTTCATTTGGATATTCACAAGCAGTAAAAGGAACTTGGGAACAATATAAAAATGAAACTGGAAATAAGTTAGCAACAAGAACAAGGTTTAAAGATAGTGTGGACTTTATTGGTTGGTACACCAATAAAACGGAGTCTCTTTTAAAAATTTCTAAGAAAGATGCTTTTAGACAATACCTTGCATATCATGAGGGGTGGAGTGGTTATAAAAATTATAAGAATAATCAGAAAGTTATAGGCTTAGCTAAAAAGGTAGAAAAACAATCTAATAAATACAAAGCACAATTACAAGACTGTCAGAAAAGATTAAATAAAAATAAATATATTATTTTTTAACGAAGTTGTTTTTTTAGCTCAATATCAACAGCATCTATCCGTTTTGTATTTTTTGCTAATACTAAATACATGGTTGGAGTTACATACAATGTAAAGAATGTTGATATAATCATTCCACCTAGAATAGTAGCACCCACAGCTAGTCTTGAAGCTTCACCTGCGCCTGGTCCAATGTTTCCAATAACTAAAGGCATCATTGCTATCATTGTGCTTATTGAAGTCATCATTATGGGTCTAAATCTTAATTGGCAAGCTTCCTTAACAGATGATTCTATATTTTTTCCAGCCGTCCTTAACTGATTGGCATAATCGACGATAAGAATACTATTTTTAGTCGATATTCCAATTAATATGACAAGTGCTATTTGTGAGAAGATATTAATAGAGCTGTTCAAGAATAGTATAAAGATCAAACCTCCAAACAAAGCTAGTGGAACAGTTAACATAATAATAAATGGATGAATAAATGAATTAAAGGTTGCAGCCATTACTAGGTAGGCAGTTAGAAATGCTAATCCAAAAATAATAAACAGTTCATTGCTTGTTTCTTTTATTTCTTCTGATTTACCCTTCCATGCAATTTGATTGGAAGAGCCAATTTCTTCCATTGTTTTTTCTAAATATGCAATTGCTTCTGTAAGTGTATAAGATGCGGATATATTTGCAGATATTGTTACAGCTCTCTGTCTGTTATATCTTGCTAATTTTTTTGCAGATCCTTTTTCACTGAACTCTACTAAATTTGCTAAAGAAATAAGTTTACCAGTACTTTCTGATCTAACAAATATTTTAGAAAGCCCTTCTTGAGACCTTCTGTCAGCCAAGTATTGCTGAAGTATAATTGGGTATTCTTTACCAAGTCTATTAAAGTTCGTTACAGTTTTTCCACCATAAAGAGTTTCTAAGGTTTTCCCAATTGAGTCAGTAGATACATTTAAATCTTTAGCTTTATTTTTATTAATTACTAATTTGATTTCAGGTTTATCCTTAGAATAGTCTGATTCAATTCTGGATAAATTTTTATTCTGTCTTAATTTTCTGATAACTTTAGATTGTATTTCCTCTAACTCTTCGTAAGTACTACCCAATATAACCATTTGAACTGGTTTATTGTAGCTAGAAACTCTAATAGATTGGGGTGATATTGGAAAAGCTACAGTTTCAGGAACAGTCACAATTTTTCCAATTGCTTCTCTCATTATTGTTTGTGAGCTTTTATCTCTTTCAGCCCATTCATCTAATAATGCAATTATTATAAAGCTATTAAAAGAATTCTTATTGCTGCCAAAGCCTGGCACTCTCATTATAAATCTTTTATATGGACTATTCTCAGCTTGCAGAAGAGGAATTAATCTTTTTTCAACATCTTCTGCTCTTTTTTCAGTATATTCAAAAGAACTCCCCTCATCTGTAAATCCAAGAACAAGATATACACCTCGATCTTCCATAGGTAATAACTCTTTTTTTGTAAAATGAAATAAAACACTAGAGATGACAATAGTGAAGACAATAAATGAAATAATAATTTTTTTTTTATTTAGCCAATACCACAATGTTTCTTCATAAAATTTTGATAATGATTTAAAAAATTTATCAAATTTAGTAACTATAAAATTTTGTTTAGGTTCTTTCTTTAAAAACTTGCTTGCTAACATGGGTGACAAAGTAAGAGCCACAAAAGAAGATACGACAACTGAAAATGACAGTGCTATAGCAGTTTCTCTGAATAATGTTCCTGCAATACCATCTATAAAAATTAAAGGAAGAAATACAGCTACTAAAATTAATGTAGTTGCAATAATGGCAAAACTGATTTGTTTCGATCCTTTGTATGCCGCAACTAAAGGGCTCTCTCCATTTTCAATTCTTCTATAAATAGCATCTGTCATTATAACTGAGTCGTCAGTAATTATTCCAATCGCCAGAATAAAACTTAACAAGACAAAAATGTTTATTGATAAACCAAATATATAAAGTCCCAAAAAGGATGCTATTAAACTTACGGGTAATGCAACTGCTGGTACAATTACAGCTTTTATGTTTCCTAAGAATAAGTAAATAATAATAACTACAAGTATAAAAGCGATGATTAAAGTTTTGTACACTTCGTCAATAGCAGTACCCACATATGTTGCTCTATTAAAAGCTACCTCTATATTTAGATCATCTGGTAATGTTTTTTTAACTTCATCTATTTTTTTTTTTATTTCTCTAGAAAGCTCTACAGTAGAAGCACCACTTTTTGCATAAATACCAATTCCAACTGTTTTTAAATTTAAAGCATCTTTGCTCTGAGCCTTGAAAAGATTTTTTTCTGAAACTGGACCAAACTCAATATTTGCAACATTTGAAAGCCTTACAACACTATTTACATTCTTTTTTATGGGCAGAGCTTTTAATTTTTCAATATCATCATATGACTTATCTAAATTTAGTATCAAATCAATATTAGTAGCCTCTAATGTGCCTGCTGGTAGGCTCACATTTTCTTTTCTTATTGCTCCCTCAACCTCTTGAATGGTTAAGTTATTTGCTGCAAGTTTAATTGGATCTATCCAAACTCTAACACTTAGATCTCTTAAACCACCGGTTCTAATAGTTCCTACGTTCTTAACGCTTGAAAATTGATCTACTAAATATCTTTCAACATAATCTCCAAGCTCTAAATCACTCCAGGTTGCAGAAGATACAGCTAACCACATAGTAGTTGAGAATCCTGCTGATTGTTTAAGTATTTGAGGGGCATCAGCTTCATCAGGTAATCTCCCAACAACCCTTCCTACTCTTTCTCTTATATCGTTAGCAGCATTATCTAGGTTAATACCAGTATTAAATTCAACATTAATTGAACTACTTCCATTTTCTGATGTTGAATTAATATTTTTTACTCCTTCTATTCCACCAATCACTTTTTCAATTACTTGAGTTACCTCTTGATCAATTATAGGAGCAGAAGCAGATTTGTAGTCCACTTTAATTTGAACCACTGGAGGTTGTAGGCCTTCAGGTAATTCTCTAACAGGTAATTGTGAAAAAACAAATATTCCAAAGACGATTAATATAAGAGACATTACCCAAGCAACAACTGGCCTTCTTATACTTACATCAGTTATAAACATTATTTTTTAATTGGTTTAATTTTTCCTCTTGGTCTAACTTTTTTTAGACCTTCAGCAACAACGTTATCTCCATTAGTCAATCCTGAAACTACTTCGATAAAACCAGAATCTCTTATTCCAACAACAACTTCAGCTTTATTAGCAACATCATCTTCTGCAACTTTATAAACATAAGTTTTGTTACCTTCCATCATTAAGCTTGTATCGGGAATGCTTATAGAGTTTCTTTCATTGTACTTAACTATAATCTCTAAAAGAGAACCAGGTAAAATTTCAAAATTATCATTTTCTAACTTTATTCTTATTGCTAAAGATCTTGTATCAACATCAATTCTACCAGCAGTAGAATGAACAACTCCCAAATAAATTTTTTCATTATTACCTGAAAATTTAACATCAACATTTAAATTCTCCTTAATAAAACTTGAGTAAAGCTCAGGGATATCCACATCTACATAGATTATTGAAGTGTCTTCTAACTGTATTAAAAGAGAACTTTCAGAAACCTTAATATCATTTGAGAAATCTCTTTTAGTCACCACTCCATCAAAGGCAGCTATCAGATTTCTAGTCTTTAATTTTGTTATTAAATCACCTTTTTTTAATTTTTTATTAAATTCTATTGGGTTAACTATTTCATATTTCTCAATTTTATATGATTTAGTTCTAAATGGGATTGCTGTTCCATAAGTTGAAACCTTTTGAGAGAAATTTTTTATAACAACTTCTGTTACTATTATTCCTGGAGGGGGTCTTTTACTAAATTTTTTTTTAAAATGATTTCCTATCATTGTTCTTCCAACAATTACTATTGTAATAATTAAAAAGAAGACAAGGATCGCAGTTCCAATTTTTGTTGATCTTTTCATATTTTAATTCTTTCCATATTCACTCCATGATCCATCATAAATAGTAGGCATATATTTATTATCTATTAAAGAATAAGCAAGAGCCAAAACTGAAGCGGTAACTCCAGAACCACAAGTAAATACAATATTTTTACCTATTTCATATCCAGTTGATTTAAACTTTTCATGAATTTTTTCTCTGCTAATAAATGTATGATCTTGATTTATAAGCTCAGAAAAAGGTAGACAAAAAGAGTTTTTGATATTGCCACTTCTCAATCCTTTTCTTGGTTCAGGAACGCTACCTTTAAATCTTTCTAAACTTCTTGCATCAATAACATTAAATTTATTTTCTAAAACATTTTTGTTAATTTGGTTTATATTTTTTACCAATTCTTTTTTTTCATGCACAGTATAGTTAGAAGGAATAATCTTAATTATATCGCTAGTGGTTGCTCTATCTTCTTCAATCCATTTTTTTAATCCACCATCCAATACATGAACTAATTCTGGATTGTGACCAAAATAGATAAAATCATACCAACATCTACATGAACTAATAACATCAGAATTGTCATAGACAACTATCTGATCATCGTTTTTAATTCCCATACTAGAAACAATACCTTCCCACGACTTAGTATCTGGCAACATATGAGGTAGGTCAGTATCTTTTTTAGAGTTTTTGTCTAAATCAAAAAAAATTGCATTTTCAATATGTTTATTTTTGTATTCATCAAAACCATTACGTTCTGTCTGAGGCATGTGCCATGAACAATCAATAATTTTTACTTTATCTAAATTTTCTTCTAACCAATTTGTATTAACTAAAGACATATTATCTTTTTTCTAAATATCTCTGATGATATTCTTCTGCAGGGCAGTAATTTCTTAATAAAGAAGATTTTGTTACAACCTTTCCAGATAAACTTGAATTTATTTTTTTTAAAATATTTTCAGCAATTTCTTTTTGTCTGTCACTTAAGTAAAATATTTCACTTCTATATTGTGTGCCAAAATCTGGTCCTTGTGAATTTAAAGTTGTAGGATCATGAATTTCAAAGAAGAATTCTAAAATTTTTTCATAAGATATGATTTTAGGATCAAAATCTAATTTAACAACTTCTGCATGATTTGTATTACCAGTGCATACTTCTTTGTAGGTTACTTCTTTGTTGTCACCCCCGCAATAACCAACTTCAGTTTTAATAACTCCCTCAAGTTTACTAAACTTAATTTCTGGTCCCCAAAAACATCCTAATCCTAATACTGCTATTTCCATTGATTATCCTTTAATTTGATTTACAAATTATTCTTATGCTAACTAAAAATCAATTAGGTTTTTTGTACATGTTTCTATCTGTATGCACCTTTTCCGTTATGGATTTGCTTGTAAAATGGTCAAGTGACTACCCAACTGGAGAAGTTTTATTTTTTAGAGGCTTTTTTGGACTGCTACCTACTTATTTTTTGATACCGAAAAATAAATTAAGAACTTTTTACGCAACTGAAAGGTCAAAAGAGCATTTATTTAGATGTTTTATGGGTTTAATGGCTTTAATAGCAATAGTTGTTGCGTTAAGAGAGCTTCCTTTAGCAGTCGTTGTTAGCCTATCATATGCAGCACCACTATTTATTACCGTGTTATCAATTTTTTTACTAAGTGAGAAGGTAGGTATTTTTAGGTGGCTGGCAGTCATAATTGGGTTCATAGGTGTTATTATAATTGCTGAGCCAGGCTTTAAGGGTATGAATTACTTCTATTTTCTTCCTCTTATATTTTGTATTGGAATGGCTTTTGTAACCATTACGATTAGAAAACTATCTACAACAGAACCTATTTGGCTTATCTCAATTTTTTTTACAATTACTATTTCAATTGCTGGTTTGGTCACAATTCCAATGGGATGGAAAATGCCAAATTTTCAAGATTTTATCCTTTTAGCTTTAATTGGGGTAACAGGAGGTTCTGCAAATTTATTTTTAACTCAATCATACAAACTTTCTGAAGTATCTTTAGTAGCGCCCTTAAAATATTTAGCTTTGGTGTTTGCTATATTTTTTGGTTATTTCATTTGGAATGAGATACCAACTATAAAAACATTAATCGGAGCATCACTTGTAGTTCTTGCATCTCTAATAATTTTTAGAAGAGAAGTTTATTATAAACAAAAAATACCATCTACTATTAGGCATGAATAAAAGACCAAAATATTGGAATACTGCAAAAAAATATTTATCTAATAAAGATAAAGTAATGTCTTTGTTAATTAGTAAATACAAATCTCCTTCAGAGGCTGTGCTTACTTCTAGAAAAGATATATTTTTTTCATTATGCAAAAGTATCATTGGACAACAAATTAGTGTTGCTGCAGCTAATTCTATATTTTCAAAATTTCAAAAAACATGTAAGAATAAAATAAACGCTAAAACTGTTTCTACACTATCCACTACTCAGATAAAAAGTTGTGGATTAACTAAACAAAAAGTTAAAGGAATAAAAAGTTTAGCGAAACAAATATTGGATAAATCATTTAACCCTAGGTTAATTCCTAAGATGTCAGATGAAGAAGCTATTATTTATCTATCCAAATTAAGACAAATTGGAAGATGGTCAGCTGAAATGATCTTATTGTTTACTTATAATCGTTCAGATATTTGGCCAATACAAGATATTGGTCTTTTAAGGGGAATTTCAAAAAATTATAAAAAAAAATACCTACCACCTGAATCTTATGTAAAATTATTAAACAAAAGATTTAGTCCGTACTGTTCTGTTGCAACTTGGTATCTGTGGAGAAGTATAGACCCAGAACCTATTCAGTACTAAAACCTTCGATAATTTGTAAGTTTCGTTCAGTAGTATCTTTCGCTATAGCCCACCCATCTTGATATTCTTTAGAATCGTGGCATTTCATTGCCTGTTCATGACTTGGAAATTCCCAGATTACAGTTCTTGGGTAAGTTTCACCCTCTAAAGTTTCAAATTTTCCACCTCTCACAAGAGGTTTTCCTCCATAACTTTTTATTATTTCAGTAACTTTTGAACCATAATTTTTTAAATTTTCTTGGCTATCTATTCTTTTATATAAAGCGATCCAGTAGGCTTTCATTATTTCTCCTTTTTAAATAATTTTTTATATGATAATGAATTTTATGGCAGAGAAATTAATTATCACTTTTGATCAGTATACGAAAATTGTAGAAAAACTAGCAATAGAAATTCACAACAATTATAAGCCAACAGTATTAGTGGGTATTATGAGGGGAGCAGCTCCAATATTAGATATTCTTTCTAGAGTTCTAAAATTGCCTATAGCCTACATAGTTATCCAAAGTTACTCAGGAAAAGGAATGGAAGACAAACAAGGTCAATTGATGTTTGCTCGAGAAATTAGTTCTTTAGCTGAGAATAAAGATTTTGATAAAGTTTTATTAGTAGATGATTTGTCTGATACTGGATTAACTTTAAATAAAAGTATTGAGTGGTTAAAAAATTATGAGCCAACTAAAAATTATATAAATGAAGTTAAAACAGCATGTTTATGGAAAAAAAAATCATCCACATTTGAGCCAGATTTTTGTCCGGTAAAACTAGATTCAGATCCATGGATTGTTCAACCTACTGAACATTATGAAGAGATGCCTATGGAAGAAATAATTAAGAGAAATAAATAGGGCTGGAATAATTCCAGCCCTAAAAATTATATTTTAAGCAACTGCAAAACTTACAACACTTAAGATTGCAATAACCCATATTGCCGGTGAAGTTGAAGAAAATTTACCAGTAAATAATCTGATTAATGCGTATGATACAAATGCTAAAGCAATACCATTACTAATACTGTATGTTAACGGCATAGCAATCATAGCAAGAATAGCAGGAGCTGCTTCACCAATATCATCCCATTCAATATCAGTTATGTTTCTAACAAAAAGAACAGAAACAAATACTAAAGCTGCACCATCAATTT
>Ga0208646_1001464_pt1 | contig 11356 bp, 9 predicted proteins | sample AntAceMetag02UK8_FD_184762 | JGI IMG/M metagenome (GOLD analysis project Ga0208646, IMG submission 184762) | Saline lake microbial communities from Ace Lake, Antarctica - Antarctic Ace Lake Metagenome 02UK8 (SPAdes) (version 2) | ecosystem: Environmental > Aquatic > Non-marine Saline and Alkaline...
GCCCTTGGGGTGAGTGAGGGCTTCCTGGAATTCTGGCGTCTCGGCGATGACGGCCTGGACTCGTGTCGAGAAATCTGTGCTGTTTTCGACCTGATCCACCACATCCCACAGGCCAACGATCCACGCCCAGGGAGTGTGGTCATAGATCGAGGCGTCTGAGTCGTCGTGAAGTTCCCTCTTGAGGGGTGGCGCAAACCGAGGCCTCTTGTGCCACAGCCGCACGTGGTGGGCACAGTTGTTACGCAAATCCGTGAGGGATCGGAAAACAGCACCAAAAAACAACGAATCTTCGAAGCCAAAACTGTGGGCAACCGCGTTTTTGATGGTGGTGTTTTTCACCCCGTCATAGGCCTTGGAGAGGGTGCCCATCGACAACAGTTCCACCGCGTGATCCAGGGGGATGGGGTGTCGAAAACTGTGGTCTTTGGCGAAAGCCTCTTTGGAGCGTTCAATATCGGAATGTAGGGCATCCACGACCCCTTCCGGGGTGAGGGTTGAACCCCGCCTGCCCCCAATGTGGGGTTCCTGGTATTTCTTTTCCTCCAGGTAGCTGGTAGCGGATTCGTGGCCGGTGAAGAAGTAGGCAAAGCGGGATCGAAAAGCCACTTCAAGGCGCGACAAACCCCAGAGCAGTGTGTCTCTCAGCTCTTGGTCCGTATCGGCAATGTTTTCGAGCTTCTCCCACGGGGTGGGGGAAGCGAAGTATTTGAGATACTCCGTGGTGCGGAAAAAACCGTGATTGAGCAGGAACCGCTGCGCACTGTGTTCCTGCTCGTCGTCAATGACGAGACCATCCTGTCGAAGGAGCTCAATCTGGTCGTTAATTCCCGGAGGTGTGCTCATCCCCCCATTCAATCTCACGAAACGCTTCCTGCCTATTGTGTTCACCGCCACCGGTGGACACGGTTCCTCTCCTCAGTGGAGCCTTTTGTGCCAGGACGCACAGGGGAAACGCCCGCCGTTGGCGTCTGCCCTGTCGCACAGAGATGACAATATGTCCTAACATATTGTCAAACCTCTACTTTGTTAGGCATCTCTTGTGAGAAAAACTGAAGTACTTCTCCCGCACTCGCTCCTCTCCGATATTGATCGGAGTGGGAAAGCGCCTCTCTATCACCAGGTGGCGAAAAAGTTTGAGTCAGCCATTCGTGATGGCACCCTCCCACCCGGTTCGAGGATTGAAAATGAGGTCTCGCTCGCCGAGCGTCTTGCTCTCTCTCGTCCGACAATTCGCCGGGCCATTCAGACTCTCGTCGACTTGGGTCTTGTGGTGAGACGCCGGGGAATCGGCAGCCAAGTGGTTCACGGTCAAGTGACACGGGGTCTGGAGTTGACCTCCTTGCATGATGACATCGCAAAGACTGGCGCTAAACCCTCCACACAGGTTGTGCACTTTGCCCACGTCGACGCTACCGCGCACATTGCGCAACGCCTCGGTGTTTCGCCGGGCGATACCGTCATTGAGGTCACGCGGGTTCGCCTGGCCGACGGCGTCCCGATGGCAATTTTGCACAACTGGATTCCTGAATCAGTGGGGAACATGTCGCCGACCGACCTGCAGGAAAAAGGCCTCTACGAAACGTTGCGCCAATCTGGGGTGGCGCCGCGCATTGGCAAGCAAAAACTGAGCGCCCGAAAAGCGTCAGCCATGGAGTCCACCCAGCTCGATATCGAGTTGGGTGCTGCTGTGTTGACCTCGGAACGAACCGCCTACGACGCCGCCGGGACTGCCATCGAGCACGGTGAGCACGTCTACCGTCCCGACCTTTACTCTCTTGAGTTCACCATCGTCAACAAGTAGTGCACCACCGGGTGTGCTTGGGGGTCACACCCCGCGACGTTGAGCTTTGAGACCTTCATCCATCGCTTCTCGCGCCTGATTCACCGAGGAACGCGGTGACTCTTCCGGAATGCCAACCTGCCAGAAGGCGCCACCCTCGGTGAAGTCTTGGGCCCGAACTTTGGTGACAATCACGGCAGTTTTTGTCGAGTGCCGAGCCTGTTGTAGGGCTTCGGCAAATTCGCTCAGGCTTTCGACCGAATAGGTGTCAGCACCCATCGCTTTCGCGTGAGCGTGGAAGTCCACCCGTGCGTCACTTCCGGTCCCGGTGGAGTCCGCCAACATGTTGTTGTAGGAAGCCCCACCCTTGCTGACTTGCAGCCGCTCGATGACCGCATAGGTGTCAGCACCCATCGCTTTCGCGTGAGCGTGGAAGTCCACCCGTGCGTCACTTCCGGTCCCGGTGGAGTCCGCCAACATGTTGTTGTAGGAAGCCCCACCCTTGCTGACTTGCAGTCGCTCGATGACCGCGTAGCCTTCGTTGTCACACACCACCAGGATCATCTTGTGACCCGAGAGGACGGAGGCGTAAATGTCGGAGTTCATCATCAGGTAGGAGCCATCGCCCACGAGGGAATAGACCTCCCCTGTGATGCGGGCCATGGCGGCCCCCCACGCCCCCGAGATTTCATACCCCATGCAGGAGAAACCGTATTCGCAGTCAAAGGAGGCAACGCTTTTGCTCATCCAGTTGACGTTTAGTTCACCCGGAAGCCCCCCGGCTGCGGTGAGGACATAATCCTCCGGTGTTGCCGAGGTGTGCACGAGACCCACGAGTTGGGCATAGCTTGGTGGCCACACACCGTCATCCGCCATGCGGTGCTCCACAAAGTCTGCCAACTCCTTACGGTGTGTGGCTGTGACGTCGCTCCAGGAGGGCTCTGTGAAATATCCGGTGAGCTCGCTACCAAGCTCACGAAGCGCTTCCCTGGCATCGGCAACAACAGATATCGAACGATGCTTTCTTGCATCAAACCTGGCCGCGTTGATAGCAACGAAGGGTGTGGACTCAGGGAAAAGAGTCCACGACCCGGTCGTGAAGTCCTCCAGACGGGTGCCAATGGCAATCACCAGGTCCGCAGCGACCACCACAGCATTGGCGGCCGCAGCCCCCGTTACCCCCAGCGGCCCGCTATAGCGGGGGTGGTCGGCAAGCAAGGATGATTTGCCCGCCACCGTTTCCACCACAGGAATTCCAAAACGATCAGCGAAGTCGGCAAGTTCTTGCTCGGCGAGAGAATAATGCACGCCACCACCGGCAATAATGACCGGCCGCTTCGCAGCTTTCACCGCGCGCACCGCGTCGGCGAGTTGCGCGAGGTCCGGGCGAGGTCTGGCAATCCTGTGGACTGTGGTGTCAAAGAATTCCACCGGATAGTCATACGCTTCCGCGGCAACATCTTGGGGGAGCCCCAAGAACGCAGGGCCGCAGTCACCAGGGTCAAGCATGGTGGACACGGCTTGCGGTAGCGAGCTGAGAATCTGGGCGGGGTGGGTAATCCGGTCCCAATAGCGAACGACCGGACGAAACGCATCGTTCACCGTGGTCGAAGGAGTCCCAAAATGCTCGACCTGTTGCAATACGGGGTCCGGCAGGCGGGAGCTAAAAGTGTCCCCGGAGATAAACAAAACGGGTAGGCGGTTCGCCATAGCAACACCCGCGGCGGTGACCATATTGGTTGCGCCGGGCCCAATGGAGGACGTGCACACCATGATTTGTTGCCGCCTGGAAGCTTTGGCAAAGGCTGCTGCAGCCAACGCCATACCCTGCTCATTTTGTCCCCGCCACACTGGGATTTCCTCCCGGTGTGTTTCTAAGGAATGACCCAGGGCGGTGACATTGCCGTGACCAAAAATGGCATAGACGCCGGGGAACAGTGGCACAGTGTTAGCGTCCACAATTGTTCGTTGCGCAATCAAATATCGAACGATTGCTTCCGCGGTGGTGAGCCTCACAGTTTTATTTGCCATGGGTGTCTCCGGCAAGATCGACGACGGGTTCCCAGGTGCGGGAATCCCAGGAGTTGATGAGTGCTTGCTGCACGCTCACCACATCAACGGCTTCCCGGAAGCTCGGGGAAAAGGAGGTGCCCTGCGCGATGGACTCTAAAAAGGAGAGGTCCTCCGTGGCCACGAGGTCTTCAAAACCGATGGCGTTTGCCTGTCCTGGGGCGTAAGCACCGTGGAAGGGGAATCGGTCACCACCATAAATGGTGGTGTAACCCGAGTTGGGGCTATCGGTGAGTTCGTAGTACTGGAGTTCGTTGAGTTTTTCAAGATTCCAGGCCAGGGCACCCTTGGTTCCATACACTTCGAACGCGTTTTGGCTTTCGGGGCCCACCATGGTCCGACTGGACTCAAATGTTCCGGTGGCGCCATTAGCAAACGTGCACAGCATGGAGGCGAAGTCTTCGTTCTCGACGGCACCCTTCGGGTCGCCAGGTGCGCCACGACCGTAGTGACTTGCCGCCCCCGAAGGAATGGGTCGCTCGGGAATAGTGGTGTTGCGCATCCCCACCACTTCACTGACATCGCCAATCAAGAACTGGGCCAGTGAAATTGAATGGCTCAAAATATCGCTGCTCGCCCCGTAACCGGCCTGGTCGAGGAGGAACCGCCATGTCAGGAGACCTAACTCATCGCTGCCATACATCGACAGGAAGCGGCCGCGGTAGTGGGTGATTTCTCCGAGCGCCCCCGATTCGATGAGGTGGCGAGCATGGAGCACTAGCGGTGCCCACAAGTAGTTGTAGCCGACCCCGGTGGGGACGCTGGCGGCCTCTGCCGCGCGAAACGCGGCCAGGGTTTGCTCGGGTTTTCCACCAATCGGCTTTTCGCTGAACACTGCTTTTCCGGCTCGTGTGGCGGCCTCGATCATGGGGACGTGGAGCATATTGGGTGCGGTGACCCAGACAGCATCCACATCATCAGCCGTGACAGCTTCTTCCCAGTTGGCCACCGCGCGCTGGAAGCCAAAGTCATTGACCGCCCGGTCGCGGCGTTCCTGCTCGGTGTCAGCACACACCACGAGAACGGGGTCAAAGGTTCGGTTGGGGAATAGCGAGGGAATGCGCAACATGGAGCGGGCGTGCGCCTGCCCCATCCAGCCCAACCCCAATACGGCGATACCAATACGAGTGTTCATGGTGACCCTTCTTTTGTCTTACAGCGGACACGGCGACTAATGGTGGATGGTGTGAAGCGTGGGGGCGTGCAGTGTGCTGGCATCATGCGGGTCCCGGCGGAGATGCATGTGGGTGAACGATGGCGCCCGCTCTCGCGGCAGCACCCGCGGAGTCACCATCGGGTGGATAGAGCAGAGACCGTCCTGCGGTCAGCCCGCGAACGTTAGGTTCGGCCATGGCGGCAGCCCACTGGTCGAAAGTGGCGGAGGGGTCTCCCTTTGGCTCACCACCGAGCATCAGGATGGGGAGCGAGGTTGCCCCGGCCACCTCGCTCATACGAGAACTTGCTGGTATTTTCAGCCAGGTGTAAGCCGAGGAGGCCCCCAACCCGGAAGCAATCGCCACCACTTTGATGAGGGCATCATCCGAGGGGTCAAGAACCGCGCCACCGCGTTCGTCTTTGAGGTAGGGCAAAGGCTCAATCAACGACATGATCTTTCGATCCGCCAGCTGTGTTGTCACCGCGGCGACGGTCTCGAGGGTTCTGGCAACGGAAGGATCGTGGTGATCAATGCGAATCAACGTTTTTCCGCCATCCAGTCCTAACGACTCAATATGTTCGACGTCGTAGGAGGTAACACGGTCATCAAGCTCCCACGAAGCCCCCACGATTCCGCCGCGGTTTATTGTCCCGATCGCAAGACGATGATCCAGGGCGCCCAACCAGGCGAGCTCCTCGAGGACATCGGCGCTCGCGAGCACACCATCGACTTCGGGGAGAGCTAAGCACTGGACGAGGCGGTCCAACAGGGTGAAACGGTCTGCCATCGCAATGGAATCCTTCCCCAAGGAAAGCTTGCCGCGGGCCGTGTGGTCGGCAGCGATAATCAACAGATTGCCATCCGCGCCGGCGATGCTTCGACGTTTGCGGTTCTGGAGCGCTTCGGTCAGCGCGTGGGGGGCAAAAACTCTTTCGTTGAGCAGTGCTGTGTAGTGTTCCCGAGAAAGATTCATGCTGTGTGTCCCACCATTTCTTCCAATGCGCGCAGTGAGGGCATGGCGTCTGCGCAGGTGAGCTGTGTGGCCACCAGCGCACCAGACGCGTTAGCAAAAATACCCATGGTTTCCAGATCCCAGTCTTCTACAAGCCCGTGGCAGAGCGCACCACCAAACGCATCCCCGGCCCCCAGCCCACAGACAACCTCCACCGGGGTTGGGGCAACCCGCACCCTCTCCTCGGAGGTGGCTAGAAGGGCGCCATCGGCCCCCAACTTAATAATGGCAAGTTGCACACCGGCAGCCAGGAGCGCAGAGGCGGCCAGGTCGGGATCGGAAATCCCGAGTGCCACCTCGCATTCTTCGATATTTCCCACCACCACACTGGCGTGGGCGATGGCGCGTTGCGCCATCGTGTGGGCGTCGGCCTTGCTTGCCCACAGGGAGGGCCGGTAATCAAGGTCCAGCACGGTGTGCTGGGTTTGCTGGCGGAGCGCCATCCAGGACAGACAGGTTTCGGCGGTGCTGCCCTGGGCGAGAGAGGTTTGGCTAATCCACAACACTGTGGCGGAGCTCACCACGGAAGAGGGAACGTCGGTTGTCTCCAGTGTTGTATCCGGAGCTGCTGCGCCGCGGTAAAACATCACGGTGGGGGTTTCGGGCGGGGTCAACGCGGCGAAGGCAAGAGGTGTTTGCGCGCCGTGGACCCGACCGATGTAGCGGGTGTCGACCCCCCATTCGGTCATCCGGGAGAGGATGTAGTCCCCAAAAGAGTCGTCGCCAACTTTGGTGGCAAGAGCAACCCGGGAGCCCAGTTGCGCCGCGGCCACGGCGACGTTCGAGGGGCTTCCCCCGACAGACTTTCGAAAACTTTGGTCACCGTCGAAACCAATGTTGGGCTCATTGGCGTAAAGGTCAACACTGATGCGACCCACACTGAGAACGTCAAGCTGGTCCACTACGCACCCTCAAGGGTGGGGGCGACAATGGTGGTGAGGTATTCCAGGGAGGCGCTCACCTGGTGAAGGGGGCCTTCGCCCTCTAAGGGCACACCATCGGTGATGGCGGTGTCTTGCTCAATGACGTACCACCCGCGATACCCCTGGGCTTCCAGGGTTTGCACCACACCAGCGATGTCAACATCCCCGGCCCCGAGGGTGGTGAAGATTCCGGCTTGGGTTGCTGCCATCAGCGACACTTCTCGTCGGAGAACCGCAGCGGTCATGTCCTGCCGGATGTCTTTGAGGTGAACGTGTCTAACACGGTCAAACGCTTCCCGGGCGAATTCGACGGGGTCTTGGCCGCCAAAAGCCATGTGCCCGGTGTCGAGGCAAAACCCGACATCACAGGCCTCCAGCACCCGGGAAATATCGTCTTTGGTTTCCACCATGGTTTGAACGTGGGGGTGTAACGCCTGCGTGAGCCCAAACTCTTCACAAATGTCATCGACACGATTAAACATGTCGGCCATGTGGCTCATCTCGTCCTGAGAGATGGGTTGTGGGTGGGACCAGTCCATGTCCTGAACAACGGAGGAGATGAGCGTGGTCGCGCCCGCCTTTTTCAAAAACGCAGCAGTGTCGCGCGCGCTGGCGAGCGCGGTTTCTCTCTCCGACTTTTGGTGAAAGACGAAAGGGGTGAAGGCCCCCAGCAGTGTCATTCCGTAGGTGTCGAGTTCCGCCGTGACGCCTTCAGCGCTCTCGGGGAAGAAACCGGGGGCACCCAGTTCGGTGGCGGCAAAGCCGAGACTCGACATTTCTTTCAGCACACGGGAGCTGGGAAGCATGGTGCCCCAGCCGGGAACTTCGCAGACCCCCCAGGAAATGGGGGCAGAAGCCACACGGGAGAGAGAATCTGACACATTCGGCCCTTCGTTGGAACGTTCCAATTATTATGGCAGAATGAGGACGAACGATGCAACATCGGTGGAATATTAACAAAGGGGTTGGTATGCGGGTACTGGTAATCGGCGCAGGACGCATGGGTGCTATTCGAGTTGAAGACCTCGCCCAAGACCCGCGGGTGACCGAAGTCATCGTCACTAATCGCAATGAAGACAAAGCGAAAGACTTGGCGCAGAAGTTTGGTGCCAGCTCCCTCCCCTGGGCCAACGCTTTCGACAAGGTCGCCGACGCTGTTGTGGTGGCCGTGGGAACCACCGCCCACGACGAAGTGTTGAGTGGGGTGTTACCCCACGGGCTTCGGGTTTTGTGTGAGAAACCCATCGCCCTCACCCTTGCCGGCACACAGGAGGCCATTGATCTTGCGCACGCGCACGGTTCAGACTTACAAATTGGTTTCCAACGACGTTTTGATTCCGCCATTCGCGGCATGCAGGAAGCAATTCACTCCGGAGGGGCGGGGACGCTGTATTCCCTGACGATGACAGCTCACGATATGACCCCCAGTGCCCGAGAGTTCATGGCGGGGAGTGGGGGTATCTTCCGCGACATGCACGTCCACGACTTTGATCTTGTGCGGTGGATCACCGGCAGCGAGATCGCCACCGTGTATGCAACCAAAGCGGTGCGGGAATTCCAGGATTACGCCGAATTCGATGATGCCGATGTCAGCGCAATGAATATTGTGACGGTGAGTGGAGTCCAGGTGGTGATTTCTGGCACGCGCCACGGTGCTTTGGGTCACGATGTTCGCATGGAAGCTTTCGGCTCTAAAGATTCCCTGTCGGCGGGACTCAACACTCGCACCCCGCTCCACGCGTTGGAGGACGAACTGGCGCTGAATCGGAACCCCTACCAGGGCTTTGTGGATCGGTTCCGCGATGCTTTCCGGAATGAAACACAGGCTTTCGTTTCCTTCGCCGCGGGAGAAATCGAGAACCCGTGCCCACCAGAGTCAGCGTTGGAGAGTTTGCGCGTAGCGATTGCCTGCGAACAATCAATTGAGAGCGGCCGAGCTGTCGAGGTCGCCAAGGTCAGCTAAGACAATGGCTGCTTCTCGTCCCACGATTCACGATGTGGCATCCCGCGCGGGGATGTCCAAATCGTTGGTATCCCTGGCGCTATCAGGGTCGCCCAAAGTCAGTGACAAGAGTCGGGTGCGAATCCTCAAAGCAGCCAACGAGTTGGGGTATCGACCCAATGCGGCCGCCCGAAGTTTGGCCGTGCGGCGCAGCCGCACCATTGGGGTGTTGGTGCTCGATCTTCACAACCCGGTGTTCGCAGAAATCCTTGACGTTGTTCGCGACGAAGTTCGGGCGGAAGGTTTCAGCATGATGCTGGTGAGCGGCGGTGATGATCCCCTGGCGGAACAAACAGAGATTGAAACGCTGTTGCAGTTTCAGGTGGAAGGCCTGATTCTTATTTCCCACCGACTTTCCGCGGATACTCTCGCCACTATTGCTGCGGAGGTCCCCACCGTCACTGTCACCAGGGATGACATCCCGGTGGCTCGAATGGACATGGTCTGTAATGACGATGTCGCGGGCGCAAAGCTTGCAGTGGACCATCTTGTGCAGAACGGGCACCGCAACATTGTTCACCTCAGTGGTGGAGATAATCCGGTATCTCACGCCCGCGCGCAAGGATATCGGGAGGCCATGCAGGGGCATGGTCTAGGGGACTGCGTTGTGGTGGTGGAGGGTGGTCTGACCGACACCGCCGGGTATGCGGCCGCCCAGTCGGCGCTGTTGAACAAGCCCACAGCATTTTTTGTGGCCAATGACTTTGCTGCAATGGGGGCCATTGCGGCGGTGGAAGACGCAGGATTGCGCATCCCCGAAGACATTTCCGTGATCGGCTATGACGGGATTAGTTTGGGGGCGTTGCGCAATATTAATTTGACCTCCATCGCCCAACCTTTGTCAGATCTGGGGCGACGGGCAGCGCAACGTTTGCTTCATCGCATTCAGTTTCCGACGACGCAGGCCCACCACGACCGGGTGGCCTCTCAGCTGGTCACCCGCGGCACCACAGCACCAGCGCCGCGTTAGTGCTCTGAGGTGCGGGCCCACTGGCGATAAAACTCGAGACATTCGGGGTTTGCGAGGGCTGAAGTATCCCGCTCTGGCCTGCGAGAAATAATGTCGGCTACTGCCAGTTCGGTCATTTTTCCGCTGCGTGTGCGGGGCACGGCGGGTGTTTTCACGATGAGGGCTGGAACATGGCGAGGGCTTGCTTGGGTGCGCAGTGCCGTGCGGATGCGGGATTCCAGTTCATCGGTGAGGGCGTCTCTGGTGACCACGAAGAGCACCATGCGTGAGTCTGTGCCGATGGGCTCTGCCACCACCAGGGCGTCCGTGATTGCCTCAATCTGAAGAACAACACGATAAATCTCCGCTGTTCCCATCCGCACGCCCTTCACATTGAGGGTGGCATCAAGTCGGCCCAAGATTTCAAAACCGCCCGAAGGGGTGCGTCGCGCAAAATCACCGTGTGCCCAGATGCCCTCGAAGCGCTCAAAATATGTTGCCCGAAGACGGGAGCCATCCTCATCGCCCCAAAACTTCAGCGGAACGGTGGGGAACGGTGTCCGACAGACAAGTTCCCCCTCCTCGCCCACGTCGGCGGGGGAACCATCTAAGCGAAGCACGGAGACATCAAGGCCCAATGCTGGGCCCTGAATTTCGCCACGGGGGACCGGTTCACTAGCGACCCCCAGCACTAAACAGCCGCACAGGTCTGTTCCCCCCGCAATTGATGCCACCGCAATATCGGGCGAGACGGCGTCTAAAACCCAGTCGAAGCACTCGGGGGAGAGTGGTGACCCGGTGGAGGCCACCGTGCGCAGGGTACTGACGTCACGGTGGTGCCGGGGGGTGAGAGATGACCCTCGCCATGAATCAAGAAGCGCCGCGGAAACACCTAAAAAGGTGAGCTTCTCCTCCTCGACAAGAGACCACAGGCGATCGGCTTCGGGATACACGACGCTGCCCTCAAAAAGGATGATGGTGGCGCCCCGACCTAAACCACACACCAGCCAGTTCCACATCATCCAGCCACAGGTGGTGGCGTAGAGCACACGATCCTTCGCGCGAATATCAAGGTGGTAACCCTGCTCGCTTAACACCTTCAGGAGGACACCACCGGCAGAGTGAACAATACATTTTGGTTGCCCGGTCGTTCCACTGGAAAACAGGATGAAACCGGGGTGGTCAAAGCTCAGCCGGGTGAACCGCAGAGTGCTCCCACGATGGGGGCGTAACCATTCGTCAAAGGACTGGCCCTTCGTGGTTGCCCCCACTGTGATGGTGGCAATAAGGGAAGGAAGCCCGGCTACTACGTCGGCAATTTTTTCCGAAAGGTCGTATCTTTTCCCCCCGTACTGGGAGGTTTCGGACACCAACAGCAGCCGTGGTTCGATTTGCCCAAAACGATCAAGGAGCGCGGCGGGACCAAAATCGGTGGAGGCTGTGCCGACCACCGCCCCAAGGGTG
>Ga0208646_1001468_pt1 | contig 11323 bp, 12 predicted proteins | sample AntAceMetag02UK8_FD_184762 | JGI IMG/M metagenome (GOLD analysis project Ga0208646, IMG submission 184762) | Saline lake microbial communities from Ace Lake, Antarctica - Antarctic Ace Lake Metagenome 02UK8 (SPAdes) (version 2) | ecosystem: Environmental > Aquatic > Non-marine Saline and...
AATGACAATGAGTTTATTTCTTGGGAGGTCAACCGAAATATTTTTTAAGTTATGTGTTCGGGCACCTTTAATCTTTAGGTATTCCATTAATTTCTATCTTTATTAAGGAGCAACCTGATAATATACTGAATTATTAAATAATTAGAAACAGTCAATATTTATTTCATGAGTAATTTAGATAAAATGTCTCCCCTGGAGATACGAACCAGCTTTATTCTTGCATCGATTTATGCTTTAAGAATGTTGGGTATGTTTCTTATCCTACCCATTTTTGCTATTTATGCATCAGGCCTGGAAGGAAATCCTACATCCTTTCAAATAGGTCTTGCGTTAGGTATTTATGGGTTGACTCAAGCATTATTCCAAATCCCTTTTGGCATGTCATCGGATTATTTTGGGCGCAAAAAAGTGATTTATTTTGGGCTGCTGCTTTTTGTCATTGGCTCAATATTGGCTGCTTTGTCATCAACCATTGAGGGCATTATTATTGGGCGAAGCATTCAAGGTGCAGGTGCTATTTCTGCAGTCCTAACCGCTTTATTGGCAGATCTTACTCGGGATGAACATCGCACTAAAGCCATGGCTATTATTGGTGGGGGCATCGGCCTAACTTTTGCATTATCGCTGGTCATATCACCCTGGCTCAATGCACTGATCGGAGTCGACGGCATTTTTCTGCTTATGGCAGCATTGTCAATTGTAGCTTTTTTTATTATTCACCTATTTATTAAAGAGCCAGCCAATGGGGGTAAAAAATCGCCAATAACTAAAGTGGACTTTCTTGGCATTATTAAAGACATTCATTTAAATCGATTAAATTTTGGTATTTTCGTTTTGCATGCAACGCAAATCTCGATGTTTATGATTGTTCCGATATATTTGATTGCTCAGGGAGGTATTGATCTAAATGACCATTGGTATATTTACCTCCCAGTCTTACTCGTGTCATTTCTGCTTATTATTCCAGTAATTATTTTTTCCGAAAGATATAAAAAAAATAAGCCCTCATTTTTGGGCGCAATATTTTTTCTATTAGTGGCACAGGGCGCCTTTATTATTTTTTCTTCCACCTTAACTGGCATTATTATTGCGTTACTCATTTATTTTGTAGCCTTTAATTTTTTAGAGGCATCACTTCCGAGTTTCGTTAGCAAGGTAGCTCCAATCAATAAAAAAGGATTGGCTTTGGGGGTGTATAATACGTCTCAATCATTAGGTATTTTTGTTGGAGGTTCCGTTGGGGGCTTGATCACGAAGTTATACGGTTACAATGGAAGCTTTTTATTTTGTATGATGTTGATTGGCTTGTGGTTTGCATTTTCATGGCAAATGAAAGTGCCCGCAGTAAAAAAAAAGGTTAATTAAATATAAAGTCTATTTGGGAGATTTGATATGTCAGTAAATAAAGTCATTTTAGTGGGAAGATTAGGCCGGGATCCAGAAGCAAGGTATACCGCAGCTCAACAGCCTATTTGCAGTTTCGCGGTTGCGACAAGCAGAAGGTATAAAGATAAAGAAGGGAATACCCAAGAACAAACAGAATGGCATAACATCAGCATGTTCGGAAAACTTGCTGAGATTGGTAATCAATACCTAAAAAAAGGAAGCCAAGTATATTTGGAAGGAAGATTGCAGACCAATAAGTCTGAAAAAGACGGTCAAACCAGATATTTTACGCAAATTGTTGCGGACCAGATGACTATGCTTGGCTCTAAGGATGGCGGAGCGAGTAATAGTAATGATTCCGGCATGAACCAAACAGCACCAGCCTCATCAAGCGAGCCAACGCCTGCCCCAGCAGCATCTAGCTTTGATGAGTTTGAAGACGATATTCCTTTCTAAGGCAAGGAATAAACTATGGCAATGTACGAGTTTTTATGCGACGGGTGTGGTCATCGTGATGATTTAATTCGCAAGATGGATGATCCTGCGACTACGACTTGTCCGCATTGTCAAAAATTATTGTTTCAAAAGCAGGTATCGGCGCCTAGATTTCAGCTGTCAGGTTCGGGCTGGTATGAGACCGACTTCAAAAATAAAAAAGCACCTACCACCCCAGAAAAAAAAGAGACCAAAAAAAATGATTAAGAAAAACTTTATTACCGGACTATTAGTCCTGATCCCACTGATTCTTACCGTATGGGTACTTTTTAGCCTCATTCAATTTATTGACCAGGTCGTTCTATTGCTCCCTGAACATCTAAGGCCTGAATATTTTCTTGGCGGCGATGTGTTTGGTTTTGGTGTAGTCCTCACATTTTTGGCGGTCATGTTTACCGGTGTCATTGCCAATAATTTTTTTGGTAAAAAGCTTATTCAGGTCTACGAGAACATACTCAATAGAGTGCCTTTCATTAAGTCAGTTTATAGTAGCATCAAGCAAGTATCTGATACTTTACTCAAGAGTTCAGGCAAGGCTTTTAGCAAGGCCGTATTGATTGAATTTCCCATTGAAGGCACCTACACCTTTGCTTTTATTACCGGGGAACCTGATGCACTCATAACAAAAAAATTGAAAGGCAAGTTTGTTAATGTTTATGTTCCTACAACGCCAAACCCAACATCAGGTTATACATTGATCGTCCCAGTAAAAAAAGTGATTGAATTAGACATTAGCGTTGATCAGGTGCTGAAATATGTTATTTCCATGGGCGTCACCAACGACCCTATAACTAAAAAAATTATCAAGAAATAAAAAAGAGAATTGACTATGAGAACACATTATTGTGGCGAATTAAATCGAGCCCATATTGATCAAGAGGTGATTTTATGTGGCTGGGCACACCGTCGAAGAGACCATGGCGGAGTGATCTTTATTGACCTAAGAGATAACAAAGGACTCGCACAGATTGTTATTGACCCAGATACGAAGGACGCATTCAGCACGGCTGAATCTATTCGAAATGAATACGTACTTAAAGTTACATGTAAGGTGAGGTTGCGGCCGGAAGGGACTATCAATAAAAACTTACCTACGGGGGAAGTCGAGATGCTGGCATCGACCGTAGAAATATTAAACCCCTCTTTAACCCCTCCTTTTATGCTTGATGACGACACCATTACAGAATCAATCAGGCTTGAGCATCGCTTCATTGATCTTCGTCGTGATCAGATGCAAAAAAACATGAAACTCAGGTACGACATTTCAAAAAATATAAGACAGTACCTGGATCAAGAAAACTTTATAGAAATTGAAACTCCTATCCTTACTAGAAGTACGCCAGAGGGTGCCCGAGATTATTTAGTCCCATCACGAGTGCATCACGGTGAATTTTTTGCACTACCGCAGTCACCTCAGCTATTCAAACAAATTTTAATGGTGTCAGGATTTGATAGGTACTTCCAAATTGCAAGATGTTTTAGGGATGAAGACTTGCGTGCGGACAGGCAGCCTGAATTTACACAAATTGATATTGAAGCTTCATTTGTAAATGAGGAAGATGTCATGAATATTGCTGAGAGCATGATACGTCAAATGTTTAAAGAAGTTATGGACCAAGCATTGCCTGAATCTTTTCCAAGGATGACCTATCATGAGGCCATGCATCGTTTTGGTTCAGATAAGCCAGACTTAAGGGTAACACTAGAGCTCATCGAGCTAACAGAAGACATGAAAGACGTTGACTTTAAGGTATTTTCATCTGCAGCCAATATGGATAATGGCAGAGTAGCTGCGCTAAGAATACCGAAAGGCGCTGAACTATCGCGCTCGGAAATTGATGCGTACACAGAGTTTGTAAAAATATATGGCGCCAAGGGCCTGGCTTATATAAAAATCAATGATAAAGATTTATTAAATGAAGAGGGCTTGCAAAGCCCTATAGTAAAAAATATCCATGTCGAAGCACTAAAAGCGATTATTGAAAAAACTTCCGCTGAGAATGGTGACATAGTTTTTTTTGGTGCGGATAAGAGGAATATAGTCAACGAAGCCCTTGGTGCCTTGCGAGAAAAAATTGGCCATGACAAAAAGCATTTAACTGCCAACGTATGGGCTCCGCTTTGGATAATAGATTTTCCTATGTTTGATTTTAATGAAGATAGCAGTCGATGGAATGCGCTACATCATCCGTTCACCTCTCCCAAAGATGGTCACGAAGGTTTATTGGAGACTGACCCAGGAAATTGTTTGTCAAAGGCATACGATATGGTAATTAATGGCTGGGAAGTTGGCGGCGGGTCTATTCGTATTCACCAACAATCTGTGCAGTCAAAAGTATTTAAGGCGCTCAATATCTCTGATGAAGAAGCGCTTGAAAAATTTGGCTTCTTACTTGATGCACTTCAGTATGGAGCACCTCCACATGGTGGCCTAGCATTTGGCCTTGATCGATTAGCCACACTTCTTGCCGGTGCTGAATCTATTAGGGATGTGATTGCATTTCCTAAAACACAAAAGGCACAGTGCCTAATGACACAAGCACCAAATCTAGTGGACGAAAAACAGCTAAGAGAATTACATATCAAAGTAAGGCCTACGAACGCTGATAGAAAAAATGATTAAAGGCATTAATCATTACAATCTAAGATCGGATGAAGAAACCATGGGGATCCTAAAAGACTTTTATATTAATATCGTGGGGTTAAAGCTTGGTGAACGACCAGCATTTAAAAGCAAAGGATTTTGGTTGTCCGCTGAAGGTAAAGATATTTTACATCTCAGTTCGACTCCAAACAATGAATTGAGAGATCACCATACCAACTCTACTTTTGATCATTTAGCTTTTAGTGCTAGCAATATGCCTTATTATGAAAAGGTTTTATCTGAAAATAATATTAAATATAGCTACAGAGAGGTTCCAGAGATTAGAACCAAACAACTTTTTTTTAAAGATCCGGTTGGAAATGGCATTGAATTAATATTTATCGCATAGCGTTACATAGCTTCAAAAAAACGTTCAGGGCAAACCTTACATTTAGATTTGACATATATTATTAGAATAATAATTGATGAAGTTAAACAATAAAACCATAAAAATGATATCTGAGGCATCTTCATTCTGCCAATCAAACGAATTGCATGCTGCAAAATCTATCTACTTAAAACTTATTAAGCAAATCCCAGCGAATTTAGAAGTAATCAATAATTTGGGAGTCATTGAAGTTAATTTTGGTAATATTGAAGAGGCAAAGAGATTGTTTGAGAAGTCATTATTACTTAATAAAAATCAGCCCCTTATCCTTTCTAATCTTGGAAATATTTATATTGAATTGCAGGATAATCTAAAAGCTATCGAGCTGTTTGAAGCGAGCTTGGTATTAAATCCGTCTTCTGCAACAACCCAGTTCAATCTGGGTAAGGCATTTGCAAATTTAGATTTATATGATGATTCTATTTCTGCATATATTACTGCTACTAAAATTAATCCTATCTTTGCAAAAGCACATATGAATCTTGGGTTTACATACAATAAAATTGGAAAATATGTAGATGCTATTGGAAGTTATACAGCCAGCATAAATCTAGATTCTAAGGTAGCTTTATCTTTTTATAACAGAGCCGTAGCATACGAAAATAGTAAATCTTTTTCTAAAGCAATGGATGATTATAATAGTTCTCTTAGTATTGAGCCAAATAACCCGAAAACAAATCTAAATAAGGGGCTGTTAAATTTACTGTTAGGAAATATGCAGGAGGGCTGGGTAGGCTATGATAAAAGGTTAACTTTAAACCATACAGAAAATTATTTTGCATCAACTAAGCCTGAATTATATGATTTTAATTTAATAAATAAAAGAATAATGATATATGCAGAGCAGGGCTTAGGAGATCAAATTCTTTTTTGCAGCTTAATAAAAGATGCTATAGAAACAAACAATTACCTTATTATTTCCTTGGACGAAAGATTGTTACCTCTTATGGCTAGAAGCTTTAAAAATTTTCAGAATCTTAGTTTTGTTTCTAATGAGAAAAAAGTATCTGATGAGCTATTTGATTATCATCTTCCTATAGGCAATCTTGGCAAGTTTTTTAGGCTTACATACAAAGATTTTGAGGTAGAAAAAAAGACATATTTAACGCCAGATAAAGTGAAAGCAATAAATTTAAATAAACGAATGCGTGGTGTCGAGGGTAATAAGGTTTTATGTGGTATTTCATGGAAAAGTACAAAAACAAATGCTGCGAGTGAAAAGAGCTTAAACTTAGTAGACTTTCTTCCCTTGTTTAAATTGCCTAATATAAAATTTATTGACCTACAATACGGCGATTGTGAGAATGAAAAAAACCAACTACAAAATGAATATGGTATTAAGATAGAATCTGTAAGTGATATAGATAATTATAATGACATTGATGGATTAGCTGCCTTGATAGAATCATGCGATTTTGTTGTGACTTCAAGTAGTGTAACAGCGCATTTAGCTGGAGCTATTAATAAGAAAACTTTTTTGCTTTTGCCTTATCATTTTGGTGTTAGTTGGTATTGGCATGTAGATGATTTGCAAAGTAGGTGGTACCCAGCAGTTAAAATTTTTAGGCAAAGTGAGTATAAGAGCTGGAAAAACCCAATATCAATGGTTGTAAAGGAATTGAGTTAAATATAATATGAATAAGAAAATAAAAATATATATTGGCTTTGATCAAAGAGAGGCCGTTGTTTACCATACATTCACTCAAAGTATAATCGAGCATGCATCTGCACCGCTAGACATCACACCACTTTCCTTAGTATCTCTCTCTGGCTATGATGAATCACATAATGATAGAAGCAATGACTTTGTGTACTCAAGATTTTTGGTGCCATATTTAAATGATTTTGATGGCTGGGCTATTTATGCTGACGGAGATATGATATGTCAAGCAGATATAAAAGAGTTGCTTGAATTAAGAGATGAATCTAAGGCTGTCATGGTTGTAAAGCACAACTATAAGACTAAGGAGAAAAAAAAATATTTTGGTAATATCAATGAAGATTATCCGAAAAAGAATTGGTCGAGCGTTATTCTTTGGAACTGTAAGCACCCTAAGCATAGAATTCTAAGTCCCGAATTTATTTCGACACAAAGCGGAAAGTTTCTTCATAGATTTTCGTGGTTAGATGAGGAGGATATAGGTGAATTACCTGATTACTGGAACTGGCTAGCTATTGAATATGAGGAAAATCCCAAAGCAAAGCTTATTCATTACACTTTGGGCGCTCCTTGTTTAAAGAAATATAAACATACTGATATGGCTGATATATGGTATCAGTCGTTTAATAGACTAAAAGATGGACTGGAGGAATAATGAAAAGCTATAGAAAAGAATTGTGGTTTGATGCCCCAGAACGAATGCATTTTACCAATATTACTTCGGAGGTTAGAAGCTGTTTATCTGATAGCGGCATTTCGGAAGGATTTATCTTGGTTAATGCAATGCACATTACAGCAAGTGTATTTATCAATGACGATGAATCAGGCCTGCACCATGATTATAAGAAATGGCTAGAACATTTGGCGCCTCATGAGCCAGTTAGTGGATATAGACATAACGATACTGGCGAAGACAATGCAGATGCACATATGAAAAGGCAAGTAATGGGTCGGGAAGTCGTTGTAGCCGTCACAGACGGAGCGTTAGATTTCGGACCTTGGGAACAAATTTTTTATGGTGAGTTTGACGGAAGAAGAAAAAAAAGAGTTCTCGTAAAAATTATTGGTGATTAATTGTTATGTCGAAAAAAAAAGATTTAAGTTTTGATCCTAATCATTTGTCACAGCAGGGTATTAAATATCTCAATGAAGGAAATTTTGATAAATCAAAGGAGATTTTCAATCAATTAATAATCCATTTCCCGAACAATGTAGAGCTTCTGAGCTTGCTTGGGTTTGTAAATCTACAACTAAACTGTCATGAAGAGTCATTCAGCGTTTATAGCAAATCTATTGAAATTAATCCGCACCAAGTTGAAGTGTTTTTTAACAGAGCTATTGTGAGTGCAGAGTTAAAAAAATTTCCCGAAGCAATAAAAGATTATGATGCTGTTATATCCCACAACCCAAAAAATATAGATGCCTTAATAAATCAGAGTGCTGTCTATCAAGATATACAAAATTTTGAAGAGGGATTAAGGGTTATTAACATCGCCTTATCTTATGATCCGAATAATTATAAAGCTTTATCAAATAGAGGTAATTTATTTCAGAGTTTATATAGGTATGAAGATGCGATTCATGATTTTGATATGGCTATTAAATTAGAGCCAAGCATCATAGAAACTTTTGTTAATAGAGGTAATTCACTTAAATTTCTTGGAAGATTATCTGAGGCAGCGAAATCATTTGATGCAGCATTGGCAATAGACAAAAATAATGCAAACGCTCAATTTCATTATAGTATTTTACTTTTAAGTCAAAAGAGATTTTCTGAGGGATGGGAAAAATACAAATATCGGTGGAAAGCCAAGAACATAAGGCAACCAAAATTTGTGGAAGATTTGCCTTCTTTTTCAATATCAGAAAGGCATGGAAAGCTATTAGTATGGTGTGAGCAGGGAATCGGAGATCAAATATTTTTCGGCTCAATCTTGCGAGATTTACCTAAAAATTTAGTTGTTGAAGTTCTAATTAACCCTAAGCTAATTGGCTTGTTTAAATTATCTTTTCCACATATTAGTTTTATTAGCTCTGAAAGCAATATAGAGATATCCAGTTATGACTTTCAAATAGGTCTAGTTGAGCTTGCTTCGTTGTACAGAAATTCTAAAGATGATTTAAATAAACTGCCAAGTAGGTTTATCATTACCAATCATGCAAAAAATACCGGTTTTAAAAAAATAGTACAAAAAAATAAAAAGTTTACTTGTGGAATTTCATGGAAAAGTAAAAATGTTATTAATGGATATGCAAGAAGCATCTCCCTAGAATCTCTCTTGCCTGTTCTTCAAACCCAGGGATTATCTTTTGTAAATTTGCAATATGGAGACACAACTGCCGAAACTAACTACCTAAAAGATAATTATGATATCAATTTTGAGGATATCGGATCTGTTGATAATTATAATGATTTAGATAGTTTGGCATCTTTAATTGAAAGCTGTGATTTCATAATAACAATCGATAATTCAACCGTTCATTTAGCGGGATCAATGGGAAAAAAGACGTATTTATTGCTTCCCTACGGACTTGGCTCTATTTGGTATTGGCATGACGAAAATCAAAGCATATGGTACCCATCGGTGGAAATTTTTCGACAAAAGGAGTCGCAGGATTGGTGTGGGGTAATTGAAGATATTTTGAGAAAAATTCAAACACGAAACACTGTTAATTGATTATAAATGCTTCAAGTTGATTTATTAAATTCTTCTGATGCATTATCATCTCTTTTACTAAGTCCCCAATAGACACCATGCCTAAAATTTCTTCATCCTGCATGACGGGTAGATGGCGAATTCTTCTTTCGGTCATCACTTCCAATCCTTTTTCAAAGCTGTCCGTTCCGGATAAACTAATAATTTTACGCGTCATGATATCTTCCACCAGGGTAGTTTTAGGCGATTTCTTTTTTAACACAACCTCTCTAGCATAGTCACGCTCCGAGACGATGCCTACCATTTTTTTATTTTTCATTACTAGTAAGGCTCCAATTTTATATTCAGCCATAATAGTCAAAGCATCGGTTAACGTTTGGCTTGGCTCGATCGAAAGAAGCTCTTGTATATCTTTTTCCTTAATCAGTTGCTGAAGAGTTTTCATCGCTGCTTACATATTAATGATTATTAGAATATTTAGGATAGCAAAAATAAAGAATTAAGCAAAGGTCAGAGTGTAGGGTAAAAATTAATCACCTACATGACTAGTGATATAAGATACCTGTTCGATTATTAGAAACTCTTAGGCGTTATGCAAAATACTAAATTAGTAGCCGTTGGTGGACTGTTATTGCTTTCCATTATATGGGGCTCCAATATTCCCTTCATGAAAGAAGCGTTAGATTTTTCTAGCCCAGCTATTTTTGCTTTTTTACGCAATTTTTTTGGTGCAATAGCGCTATTTATTACCTTAATACTTTTAGGTAAGCCCATCAAAACCAAAGAGATGCCACAATTATTTGCGCTAGGACTGTTCCAAACAGCAGGTTTTACGGGTTTTCTAATATGGGCTTTAGTAGAAGGAGGCGCTAGTAAAACGGCCATTTTAACGTTCACTATGCCCATGTGGGTAGCCATCATGGCATGGCCCTTGTTACAAGAAAAACTGACTGCCTCCCAATGGATTTCAGTAATGGTATGCCTTCTAGGTATCGGTTTTATTTTCGATCCATTTAATATGGACAATAATTTTCGTAGCACTTGCTTAGCCTTAGCATCGGGACTTTCTTGGGCCATTGGAGCCATTTTATCAAAGCGAATGCATCACCAACATCCAACAATAGACCTTGTTACTATGACTGCATGGCAAATGTTATGGGGGTCTATTCCTTTGCTGCTGCTGGCCCTACTCTTGCCGTCACAGCCGGTCATGTGGACCCCTTATTTTATGGGAATCGTTCTATTTAATGTGATATTCGTCAATGCCATTGCTTATTTGTTGTGGTTTTATGCATTGAAACACCTGGAGGCTACGCTCGTATCTATGCTTGCCTTGTTGACTCCTATCTCAGCAGCCATATCAGCTTGGTTTTTGTTGAATGAGATACCAAATACTTTTGAAACCATAGGTTTTTCCCTTATATTATTTGGGCTTTTTTTGTTGCTATTATATAAGGGCAGAGAAAAATTATCTTAGGTTATGGAAGACGAATTAACTGTTAAAATAATTACTTTATCAAGTTTGTTAATGGGCATTTAAATTATGGCAGGTCACTCAAAATGGGCAAACATCCAACACCGTAAAGGTAGGCAGGATGCGAAGCGGGGTAAGATTTTTACTAAATTAATTAAAGAAATTACGGTGGCAGCCAGAATGGGTGGTGGCGACATCAATTTCAATCCTAGATTAAGGGCGGCAGTAAATGCAGGCAAAGAAGAGAATATGCCAGCTGACAATATTGCGCGTGCTATTAAAAAAGGGACCGGTGAGCTTGAGGGAGTCAATTACGAAGAAAATCGCTATGAGGGTTACGGGATAAATGGAGCTGCCATTATCATTGATTGCCTTACTGACAACAAACAACGTGCAGTCGCAGATGTAAGGCATGCCCTAAATAAAAACGGTGGGAACTTGGGTGCTGTCGGGTCGGTGGCTTTTTTGTTCAAGCACTGTGGGACATTCTTCTTTGCTCCTGGGCATGACCAAGATAAATTAATGGAAGAAGCTATTGAGTTAGGTGCTGAGGATGTGATTAATCATGATGACGCTAGTGTAGAAGTCATTACGACGCCCTCTGAATATTTATCTGTGA
>Ga0208646_1001476_pt1 | contig 11250 bp, 11 predicted proteins | sample AntAceMetag02UK8_FD_184762 | JGI IMG/M metagenome (GOLD analysis project Ga0208646, IMG submission 184762) | Saline lake microbial communities from Ace Lake, Antarctica - Antarctic Ace Lake Metagenome 02UK8 (SPAdes) (version 2) | ecosystem: Environmental > Aquatic > Non-marine Saline and...
AGTCGCTACGGTTGATAAATTTACATTCCCAAGTGATACCCGCACAACATTAGGAACAGGATTATCTTCGGCACGATTCAGCTCGCCAGGAATGTCAAACTCAACTATCGCTGGTTATTTTGGTGGCGGTAATACAGGTTCGCTAGTCTCTACGGTAGATAAGTTTGCGTTTCCTAGCGATTCTAGGACTACACTCGGAACAGGTTTATCATCGGCCAGAAATGACGGTAGTGCGATGCAGAATCAGCCCCTCTAATGTATGAAGAAATAGAAGCAGCAATAGCAGAGGTGCAACAGCCTCGGTCACGCTTTCAGTTGGAGCGATTTGTCACAGGCTCACACGCAACGCCTGAGATGCGTTATTACCAAACCTGTCTAGAGTTGCAAGACATGATCTATAAGTTTCAGGTAGCTCAGATAGGCGTGAAGAAAGCCGAGTTGAAAATCGCTAGGCTGCGTGAGACTAAAGACGAAATGAAAGAACTCAAAGCTCAGGAAACTGAAATCGGGCTAAGGCAAACACGCCTAGCGATGATAGGTGCAGAGCGTGAACTCAATGACCTAGTTGCAATCTTCGATAGCTTCGAGACTAAGTTCACAAGAGCAGAGATAGAAGCTGCTCAGCCTGACTACTGGAACGCAAGACTTACAGGCAACGCTAAGGCAATGCTCATGAGCGGTGGGGGTGTCAATGCGGCACACATCGAGGCAATGGAACAAGCCGGAGCGCTAGACAGCTTCATGGAAGAAATCGAAGAACAACAGAAAGAGATTCAATTATGAAATATGCAACTTGGATTCTAAACTTTGCTAATCCAGAGTACGGGACTGGCCCTGAGGATTCAATCAACGCTCAGGGCGGAACTGCTGAAGGTGCTTACCCTAACGGCGATGTAACCGACGGCGCTGAAATCCTCGGATACTTTACAGGCGAGCCGACAGGGCTAGGCGCTTGGAGCTTTACGGAGCTTACTCAGGAAGAAGCCCTTGCTTTTGTGACCGCAATAGACGACACCGCAACCGTCGGCGAAGATGGTCGAATTGCGATTGAGCTTGTGGAGTTCGGCACCCCATAGCATACTGATACAATAGTCCTATGCCTACTCCAGATGTAACACAGATTTGCCCCAAGTGTGGACTAGATTTGAGTAGCGATAGATTTGGTATAGACAAGAGAATGGTAACAGGGCTAAAGTCTTGGTGCAAGGATTGTAATAACAAAAGCGCAAAAAAATATTATAAAATAAACAAAATTAAAATAAATGCAAAGAGTGCTGAATGGTCAAAGAATAACCCAGAATTAAGGCGACTTTATGCTAGAAACTGGAAAGCCCAAAACCCCGAAAAGGCCAAGAAATATAAGCAAAAATGGCAAGCTGAAAACAAAGAAAAGATAGCAGTCCAAAAAAATGCCTGGAGACTTTTAAACATAGAAAAAGACAGGTTATACTCCTCCAATAGAAGAGCAAGAAAGCTAAATGCTGGAGTTTTTCTTTTGTCAGACAAGGAACTTAAGAGTCTTTATAGCCTACCTTGCGTTTATTGCGGGAATAAGTGCGAGCAAATAGACCATGTGATGCCTTTAGCAAAAGGAGGCAGGCACAGTATTGGAAACCTTACCTCTTCCTGCAGGCCGTGTAACCAAAGCAAGGGCTCAAAGTTTGTAACCGAATGGAAGCTGAGTAGGGTAGAATAGAGTATGCCAATAACTGACGTTACACCACCGGACTACTCGACTCAAATAGGTCAAGTAAGACTTCTGATACCAGACACCGATCAGCTGGCTAACCCTGCTGACCCTTCTCAGGCTGCTTCTTATATCTTTGACGACAGCCAGATTCAAGCTTTTGTCACGATGTATGTTGGCAGCATAAAGCGAGCTGCGGCTCAGGCTAAGCTTGTGCTTGCTACCAGCGAAGCGCTTATCAACAAGGTCATTACAACTTACGACCTAAAGACAGACGGCGCAAAGCTTGGCGCAGAAATACGAGAACAGGCAAAGTTGCTTCGTGAAGAGGCAATAGAAGACGAGCAAGAAGATGCCAATGATACGTTCACAGTTGTTGGTAACACGACAGCTTGGACTAACTCATGGCTCTAAACTCAAGGAGTGTGCTTCACCCTAAGTGGCTGACGCACAATGTACCAGTAGGCGATAGCTTTCAGCTAGCCACAATAGAAATCTTCGATCCTAAAGGCTCTGACTCAACATACGATGCAGTGAACAACACTTGGTCGTCTGCTCGCACTGTGCTGTGGACTGGCAAGGCTAGGATTCAAGTATCAAGGAACGCAACTAACGCAACCTCTACAATCAACCCCTCTACCGTGCAGATGTTTGAAGTGCACATAGACCTTCGTGGCAATACCCTAGAGGGTGCTGTAGGAACGATGCCAGACATCAGACCTAATCACCAAGTATTTGTAACGGCATCTCCTTACGATGAAGCTTTAAAGTATTACATATTTACAGTGACTGGTGCTCTGAGCTCATCAAATCCTTGGGGCAAAATGCTGCAGTGTGAGGTGGATCAAGAGGTGAAACGTGTCATTAGCTCCTAGCTTTAAATGGAATGTAAACCCCAAATCTGTAAGGCGCATTACTGACATCTACCTTAAAAAGAATACAGATGCAATTCAGAACGTCATAGAGGGCACGGCTTCTTACTCTGCAGACTGGATTAGGGACTTTAAGGTGCTACAGAACTCTAGAACAGGCACACTCTGGCACGACTACATTAACGAGGAGCGTGGGAACGCAGAGGGTGCCCGTGTAGAGACAGGATTGATGGCTAACTCCGTTGGCTACACAAGGGCACAGTACCAATCAGAGGGCGAGTACATAGCTGAGTTTGGTCTGTTGCTACCTAGTGCTGGTGGTCAAAAGTATTTTCTTGAGCAAGACGAAGGTTTTCAGCTAGAGCTTGCTAGTGGTAAAGTCAGAGATGTGCCCGGTATGCAGACTTACGAATCCGTAGAGCCTCAGCTTAAAAAGCGAATGAGTAGAGAGATGCTGCGCCACGGCTTTTTGCGTGGTGGGCGTGACTCAAGAGGTATGCGTATTTTGCAAAACTCTGAGCGTGAAGGATTTAATACTGCTTGGTCTAGTGAGTATGCACCTAGCGAGGCACAGATAACCGCAGCTCGTAAGATGCAACAAAAGGGCGCTGAGGCAAGGATAGTCAGAGACGCTTACATGGCTTCAAGAGCCGAGTCCTACCGAACAAGTGGCAGGATAACCTTTGGTTCAGCTCAGTCAGCTCTAAACAGGAAGAAACGATAATGTCACTAGCTCTACTGCCAGTCCAAGACCAGATCACGACACACGTCAAAGAGTTGGCTCAGGATGTCTACGAGAACGGTGTGCCAGAAGATAACGAGCTGGTCTACTCAACAGACGGCATGATGATGCCTTTTATAGTTGTGCAGTATTCTGGTTTTATTCAGAGGTCCACAGAACGTGGCATTACTGGACCGAGGCAAGACTTGGGTCGAAGCTATGCAGATTTTATGTGTGTAGCGCCAACCGAAAGAGCTGCTAGGCAAATCTTTGATTTGGTGTCAGATAAAATGACTGGCTTTGAACCAACTGGAGCAAGCCTTTTGACACCAGAGGGCGTTGGGAAATCTTACACGGTTTCGGATGCCGGCACACGTCCTGTGAAATATGTGATAGACCTCAGCTTCTCATACGCAGTAAACACTGTGGTATCATAATAGGTAGTATTGGAAGGATTCTAATGGCTTCAGCTATGAACAAAAGAACCGGTAAGGTTACTGACGTTCCAGAACATTACATCGGTCACCCCGTCTTGGGGAAGGACCTAGTATCACCAAAGTCTTCGGTTGCTCCCAAAGAAGCCGAAAAGCTAGTTGTTGAAAAAAAGGAAGTTAAGTCTTTCTTTAAAACTTCAGCTGCTGTAGACGAGGGGCAACTTGCTCCAGAAACCGAAAACGAAACAAACGAGGATATATAAATGGCTACCAAAATGCTACGTCCCAACGTTGGCCTTTATGTTGCTACTGCAGATGCTTTCGCTGACTGGACAGCTCCAACGCTGGCTGAGATCACCGCCGCAACTAAGGTATTTAACATTTCGCCAGCAGTAACTGACGACTACACACTAAATCAGACTGACTCTGACACTGACGATTCACTCGCCATTATAGATAACGCTGATGTTCAGACACCAACCTACTTTAACTATGAAGCTTCTCTTGACATTTTTAGAGATTTAAATGCAGCTGCTGACTCTGTATACAACAAGGCTTACACCCTGTTCAAGACAGTTGACACAAAGTATTTCCTAATCAAGCGTATTGGCAAGGACCACAGTGCTGCTTTTGCTGAGGGCGACTTGATTAGCATTTACGGCGTAAAGACCGACTTCCCAATTGACATCGTTGGCGATGGCGAAATGATCCGCATGGGTGCTCGCTTCTTGGTTAGCGGTGAGGTTGCTATTAACGTTGCCGTTGCAGCTGGCACAGCAGGGGCTGGCCCAGAGCTAAAGGCAGTAGTTGGAACTAAGTCCACATCAAACGGTAAGATTAGCGTTTACTGGACCCCGCTTTCAAACATATCTGGCACAGAGGCTGCGTTCCTTGCTGACCCAAGTGTTGCAGACATGACTGCTTCTGGCTCATTGAACCTAACTACAGCTATTGCTTTTGATGGCTTTGACTTGGGCTCAACCGAATCTAATAAGATTGAAGACCGTGGAATTGTTGACACCACTTCTGTAGAAAGCCGTGGCTTTGCACAGTTCAGTGGTAACTTGACCTTCTTCCGTGGAGTAACTTCAGAAACTAGCGGAGATTACTACAACGCATTTGAGGCATTCAAGGCTTCCACTGACGGCACACGCCCTCAGGGATTCTTGATAACTCGAATCAACGTGGCTAGCACCGAAGCTCTTGCTGAAGACGACGTAGTATCTGTATACAAGTTCACTGCAGATGCTTTCATGGACGACACCGAAGGTGAAGACAGCGTTAAGTTTATGGTTAACTTTATGCCTCAGGGCAAGGTTTCTGTAAACGCTGTTGTAGCAGCATAATCTAGACGACCCCACCGAGTCTTTGCGCCCGTTCGTCTCGGTGGGGTCCTTTAAACGGGCGGAATGGGCGGATTAAAATGAGCGAAAACACAATTACAAAAGAGACTATGGAAATGGTTGAAGAAGCCCGCAAGCCGGGAGTCTTCAACCTTTCTGACGTTATAAAGGGTCGTGGGTATCCAGAGCGTGAAGTTACTGTATACACAGACGTAAAAGCTGCATTTAGGCTTGTAGAGCTTGAGGACAAAATGACTCAGGTTGGTGGTAGCGATCAAAAGCTATATGACACCCTTGAAGCCGAGTCACAGGAAGTTGCTGTAACTGTGCAGAAGTCAGCACTAAAGTTTCTGATGCGAGGCGTTAGCCAGAGTGTTGTTGAAGCTGTCACTAAAGAGGCAGACAAGATATACAAAACTGCTAAAGAGCCAGAGGGCGAACAGAGCGACGACTGGTTTAGGTTCTATGTAACCTCGCTGGTTGCTCGGAATGTTGTGTGCGTTACTGACGCTGACGGCAACATTGACGAGACTGAGTTCTCCTTTGAAGAAATGCTAGACATTAGAAACAACCTGCCGGGCGACTCTTGGGGCGTTCTGGTAAACACCATGCAAAAACTAACCCTAGCAACTGGATACTTTAAGGGGTTAACAGATGCCGGTTTTTTACCGAAGTCCTGACATGGCAGGGAAACAGGGGTTATGTAGTAAAGATAAAGGCAGCTTTATCCGCTAGTATCCGCCCCTGTGCGATGCTCTTCCACGAACAGCCAAATGAGCCATGGAACGAATTTGACTTTCTCTTAGTGGAAGCGATGCAGATTTTGCAAGACGAGACCTGCAACCAGTGCGGCAACCCAATATGGATTTGCCGAAATGAAGAAGCTAACAACGTTGGCTTCAAGATAAAGAAGTCAAAGTGCTTTGCTCAGGCTGAGCTTGACAAGCATAGGGAAAAAGAAGAGAAGAAGAAAACAAGCAAAAAAGCCTACGGCGAAACCGATTATGCGTCTGCTTATACTTATGACGGCACTGAGTTTCCATCTAGGCAAAGTTACTACGAAGGTTTACTATCTCGTGATGAGGTAGAATAGACGTAGTATCTTACGGTCTTAGGCGGATAAATGGCATCGAACAACGCAACCTTCCACGCAAAAATAACGGCTGACGCTAGTGATTTTGTAAAGCAAGTCGAAAGTGCGAACGAAGCTCTTACTGGACTTGTTGGAGCTTACGGTAAAGCCGGTAAAGCTTCTAAGGGTAATCCGGGCAAGTCTGCCTCTAAAGCACAGAAGGACACTGGCAAAGAAGCTAAGGCCGTTTGGGACAAGGCCCAAAGCGCTGCTGATGATTACTATGCAAACATTGTGCAAGAAGAGCGCAAGGTTGCTGCTGTTCAAAAAAAGGCAGCCGATGCCGCAGCCACTGGTGGCAGGGGCAAGGCCGGAGAGTTTGTTCAAGGTTACAAGTCCGGCGGTGATGGAGCTGACCGTGAAGCTATTCAGCAGAGAATGCTTTACGACAAACTCGGCAAAGAGATGCTTCGCAAAGATCGTGAACATGATCAAAATCTAAAACAGATTGCCAGAACTCATGAAACTATTGGCGAAAAGATCTATGAGAACTGGGTTGCAAAAAATAGAATTAGAGCTGTTGATAAAGCTGAGCTTGGAGACATAAAGAAGCGCTTGCTACAGCAAGACAAAATGAATAAGCTTCAAGATGAAGCGCAACGAGAGAACTCTCGTAGGGGTGCGATTGAAAACCGTAAGCAGCTTGACGCTATGGTTACTGGTCGTTATGCACTTTACGATATGGCAAACGCATACCAAAGCATTTTTAGGGTTGCCGCCCGTGTAACTGGTGAACTAATCAAAACAGTTAACGTTGCTTCGCAGTTTGAGTCGGCATTTACCTCCGTAGAAAGAGCCCTAGAACTTGATAGCGGTTCAGCGGGATTCAATGAAATCAGGCAGGTACTCATAGACCTCAGCAGAGAAATACCAGTAGCATTTGATGAGCTAAGCGAGATCGCAACGCTTGGTGCGCAGATGGGTATAACCGCCGAAAACATTGAAGCATTTACAAGGACAATATCTTCGTTCACTGCAACTACTGGTGTGTCAATTGATGATGCAGCTGAAAAGTTTGGTCGAATTGCATCTCTGCTAAATGTGCCCGTTCAGGACTTTGAGAACCTTGGCTCTGCTGTTTTGTTTGCTGGCTACAATGCGGTTGCAACAGAGGCTGAGATTCTAGCAATGACCCAATCAATTGCCGCATCAGCAGCAACAGTTGGAATGGCAGCAGATGAAACTGTCGGTCTATCAACTGCGCTTGCATCACTGGGTCTAGCGCCCGAACTTTCTCGTGGTTCACTACAGCGTATTTTTGCAGAGATAAACCGAGCTGTAGCTGGCACATCGCCATACATGGATGAGTTTGCAAGGACGCTTAACATGGCAGAAGAAGAGGCTGCCTTTCTGTGGAAAGAAAACCCTAGCTATTTCTTCAACTCGCTACTTTCCAGTTTGGGCGGCGTAGAAGACCTGACTTTAGCTCTGGACGAACTCGGAATTATTAACATTAGAGACGTTGAGTTAATTACAAGGCTTTCTAAAAACTATGATGTCTACACAAAGTCAATGGACGACGCAACTGACTCTTACGCAAAAGGAACTGCACTTGCAGACAACTACGCAAAGGTAGCAGACAATCTAGAGTCAAAGCTTACAATCCTAGTAAACTCATTTACTGCGCTACAGGCTGCACTTGCTGCTCCGACCGGCGAAGTTTTAAAGCCGCTTATAGATGGACTTAACGATGCAATAAAGGCTCTTACTAATTTTGCAGACACAGGTGTAGGTGGGTTTATCTTGCCCGTAACCGTCGCAGTTGGCGGAGCGGTTCTTGCTTTTGCCGGGCTAAACTTTGTGCTAAATATTGGGCAAGCTCAGGTTTTGGCTATGAGGACTGCAACATTAAAGATGGCTCAAATACAAGAGCTTGGTGGACAAACTACAAATAGCATGAGGTCTAGAATCGCAGAGCTTACAAACCAGATACTCGGTAATACTTATGCGATTGTCCAAAACAGTGGGGCTACTGTGTTCTGGACTAAAAACCAAATTCAAGCTGAGATGACAGCGGGCAGGTTAGAAGTTGCAACTGGAAAGGCAGGACTTGCCGCAGGAAAGGCAACCTTCGCTGTTCGTGGCCTGAGCGTTGCGCTTAGGGTAATGACGGCACTAACAGCGGTTGGATTTATAGTAACTCTGGGGTCCATGTTTGTTGGGGCAGGACAAAAAGTAGGCTACTTCCGTGGTGCTATTAACAGAACCGAAGATGACCTGAGGCTACTGGGCGAAAAGGCAATTAGTGCTTCAGGCGGTCTTCAGGCGTTAATGGACACTGCTGCAGTTGCAGGAGCCGACAGTGAATACAAGCAGTTTACACAGACACTAGATGAGCTAACGCTAAAGCAACGCCAGCTTGCTAATGACCTTGAAAAAGTTGCCGATGCTGCTGGCTCAGTAAAGAGAGAGTTTAGCGACATAGATGCTGTGCAAGACAGCTATGGCAACTCAATTGAAGAAACAACCGATGCGTTAGCAGAACAGCTAAGGCTATCTAAGGATTCCGGGACAGTAATAATAGACGCTTTGGCTGCTACCACTTACGAAAAAGATGGTGAAATGACCAGCTATTTCTTGGAGCAGATCAGAAATCCAGAAATAACAAGAGCAGCTGAGCTACTTGGCTTTGACATTACAGACGCAGTTTCTGCCTCCATGCTTGAGGGCGGAACTGCAAATGCATACTATGCTCAGTATGAGGATGCTTTCAAAAGGATTGCCGCTCTCGCAAACAGCAGTAGCATCGCTAATCTTGATCAGGGTGAAATTTCATTCAACCCATTGACTTACGGTGTTCAAGAAGGCACTGCTGCTCAGGAAGCTTTTGCTGGTTTAGAAGATAGTGGTGACCTAGCAAGGGATAGCATTGATGCAGTGGCAGAGTCTCTAGGCATAACGTCTGAGGCGGTTGAAACAGTTTATGCCATGGTTGAAAACAACCCAGACATTAACTTTGATTTCCTAAGAAACGGTATTGACTTAATTGATGGCTACTTGATTTCAGCGCGCGAGGCCTTCCAAGCCAACCAAGCTGTGCTAGACGCTGGAGGAACAGGTGCCGCAGAAGAGGGTGTCAAGAGCATGACCGAGGCCATGAAGGACTACCTTACTCAAGCAAACTTGATTACAACTACAGCACAAAACTCAAAGCAAGCCTTCCAGTCGCTAGCTGATGGAATCATTGGCACCACAGGAAGCCTTGAGGATCTGGATAACACTTCGAAAACAAACCTAGAGAATTTTGAATCCTACGTTATATCTGCATTTGCTGCCGCAGAGGTTTCTGGTAGAGGGGCCGAAGGCGCAATGGAGGATATTGCACTCTCAATAATAACACTAGGAAAAGCGGGCGTAAATACTGCTGGCATGATAAAGCAGTTTGAGAGCATTGCAATCACTTCTCTTGGTTCTGTTGGTGCTAGCTACGCTCAGATGCTAACTGACGTTGCTGCTGCTCCCGATTTAGAGGGTATGAAAAAAATTATTATCGCCTTCTACAGGCTTAAGATTGCTGCTGCTCAGAGTAAAGAAGCGGCTTTTGGTTTCATAAGCGACATGAACAGAGCTCTTCGTGGCTTGAGTGACTCATCTTTTGATATTACTGGCCCAGTAACCCAGTCAATGACTGCCCTAGAAAAGCTAACTGAATCTTTGGATTCTTTGTTTAGTTGGACTGGTCAGCAGACTGGAATTAGCAGCTCACTTAGAACGCTTGGCAAGTCGCTAGAAGAAAACGGTAACACCTTTAGCATCTGGTCAGAAGCAGGTGAAAGCAACGTGAATAACATCGAGGGTGTTATTAGGCAGCTTGCAACACGCTCAGGTGGAAACCTGCAGACATTTGCCAACCTTCTTGCTTCCCTAAGGCAGTCACTTGTTGACGCTGGGGTAGGAGCTAGTGGTCTTCGTTATGTTGACATTGCGATAGAAAATACAGGCAGGACCGGCAAGGCAACCGACAGCATTGTTAAAAGACTAACTAACTCGCTAGAAGATATCGATTCTTCCGTAGATGAGATCAAGACAGTAGAAGAGGCAATTAAAGCTGTTGCAGATGCTGCTAGCAAGGGAATCAAGTCAAACTTCTCAGAAGCGTATGCAATCGATGAAGTAACTCTTGGTTGGCTGGATATGGCTGACGCTGCGGAAGACGCTGCGGAAAGCATTGTGAACTTCCAAGAAGACATAGACAAAGCCAATGAGTCTATTGAAGACGCTACACAGTCGATCATAGAAGCCAAGGCTGCAATTGATGGGCTAACCGCTGACCGTGGAAAGCTTGAGTACCAGCTAGAGGTAGCACTACGCTATGGCGATTTCCTAAGGGCAGACCAGATTCGTGCAGACATCGCAAAGGTTGATGCCGACCTTTTGGGCGAGGCTGACAATATTTCTGACGCAAACAAAGACATTTCTAAATCTCAAAAAGATATGGCTGATGCAGAGCAGGGCATTATTGATGTCCGAACAGAGAGCACACGAGAGGCAATTGAAGCAAGCCGTGCACTTGAGGACATGGCTGAAAAGTATGCCTTGGTAACTGCTGGAATGATTATAAACGCAGATGAAGGTGAAGATCTAATTGCAATTATTGACGCACAGGTGGAAGCGTTCAAGGAGAACGCAATACAAATGGGGTACACCGAAACCAAGGCTCAGGCTGTTGCAGATGTGCTCCGTAAAGAGTTAATCAAGTCAATGGATGAAATCCCAGAAAACATTGAGACAGACATAGTAGCCGACACTGACGAAGCTCTTAGCAATGTGCTTTCTTTTGTAAGTAAAGCAAACACGGCTCTCGCTTTAATTAAAGACAGAACTGTAACAACAACTTTCGTAGAAAAAAGAGTCGGATACAAGACCTCCTCTAACCCAACTCACTGGGACGAGTACTCAGATGGTGGGATTGTCAGGGGTGCCGGTACTGGCACTAGCGACAGCATAGCTGCCAGACTTTCAAATGGTGAGTTTGTCGTAAACGCCTCTGCGGTCCAGCACTTTGGTGTGCCTTTTATGAACGCCCTGAACCAAAGCAAACTACCCGCAGCAAGTATGTCT
>Ga0208646_1001480_pt1 | contig 11220 bp, 11 predicted proteins | sample AntAceMetag02UK8_FD_184762 | JGI IMG/M metagenome (GOLD analysis project Ga0208646, IMG submission 184762) | Saline lake microbial communities from Ace Lake, Antarctica - Antarctic Ace Lake Metagenome 02UK8 (SPAdes) (version 2) | ecosystem: Environmental > Aquatic > Non-marine Saline and...
TTTGTGGTGAGGTTAATTGATTGTAATTTTTCATGCTAAGACAAATATGATCTTTTGATCTTAATGCCATTGGGGGCTAGCCCCCAATGGCATTAAACTGTCTTGCACTTATTAGTTGAATCTAAGAATTTTTAATTATTTAAAGATATTTGAAGTGTGTTTTTTTTAGATTATCAAAGCAGATTGTCTGCAATTTTTTATATCATCTTTTGAAGTATTTCCTTGATTGTCGGCTGAATTTTTTTTATAAAGGTATCCTTTTCTGCGTTGTTAGCGAATTCGATATTCTTCTTGTTTAGAATGTTATTGAGTTCTTCAAAGATCTGATTAAATGCTTTGACTGCTATGGATTAATGTTTTCAACTTGTTTCAAGTGTTTTATAAGGATCAGTTGATTTGGCATATTTCGTGGCTGATAGATTTTCGCTCGTTTAACAAGGTCAGTTTTGATTTCTTTAATATTCATAATAATCACGTTTTGTGAAAAGGCCCAGTCCTATCTTTTTTCTTCACCTAAGCATTTGATTATCAAACAAAAATTCAGTTATAGACGATTATATATGTCTAAAAATAGGCAGCTTATTTTATCATACCGCTAGGAAATTAGCCAATTAAACCATCAACCACAAAGGGGAATATGATATTTGATGATGTTATCTTTTATGTCCCTACACCGTCATTCATTGGATCGGGCTTTTCACAAGAAGGGAAGGTGGAAGTATGATCACTATTGGTTAAAGTACTGCTGAAAAAGGGCTTATCATTTTAGCTACCCAGCGTCACTCGAAGAGGACGCTGGGGTTGTAAGCTATTCGCTATTTACAGCGTTGTAGAGCGTTTTTATTTTTGATAGGCGCCAGAAGAATACGTTAGTTCATAGCTATGGGTGTAAATCTCAAAAACAATTCCGAAAGGGTCTTCAACATACACCATTTTGAAAGGTTTTTCTTCGGGATAATACTCTCGAATTGGCATCCGTTGTTTCCCTCCATATTCTACTATTTTATTTGTCAGCGCTTCAATATTTGGGTCTTGCACACAAAAATGAAAAAGGCCTGTATTGAAAGGGTTAAACGCTGGAGCTTCTTTTACTCCATGTGGAAAGGAAAATAACTCAATACCAACTCCATCAGAAGTAGACAGATGTGCTATTTCGAATTCTTCCCAATCCTCCCCAAATACATCGATACACATTTGGCCAATGGCTGTATCTCTTTCTTTTGTGACTTTTGAGGGTGACATAATCACATACCAGCCCATGACTTCCTGATAAAACTCGACTGCTTTATGTATGTCGGGTACGGAAAGTCCAATATGTGAAAAAGCTTTAGGATAATTATTTTTGTTCATGGTTATTTTATTCAAATTGTTATTCAATGACAGTCACCAAATCTTCTTTACTTTTTCGTACTTTCTTTAGGCTGACTAACCAATCATTATTCTCATCCCTATATCCTATTGGGAGCATCACACAGCTTCTCAATCCTTTTTCACGTAATCCTAAGATTTTATCCAAGGCATCAGCGTCAAAACCTTCCAGAGGAGTGCTATCAACCCCTTCAAATGCGGCTGCCGCTATCGCCTGTGAAAAGGCAATATATGCTTGCTTCGCTGCATGATTAAAGTTTTCCTGTGCATCTTTTTGCGGATAGCTTTTCAAGAGCATTTGACGATAGTTTTCCCATCCTTCGTTTTTAAATCCACGAATGGTATTCGTCAAATCAAACATTTTATTGATTCGATCAGCGGTGTAGGTATCCCAAGCGGCAAATACAAATAGATGTGAGCAATCCGTAATGACTGACTGGTTCCAAGCAATCGGCTTGATTTTTTCTTTTATTTCTTGACTTTTGATGACGATGACTTCAAAAGGCTGTAAGCCACTTGAAGTAGGAGCAAGGGATATTGCTTCAATGATATTGTCTATTTTTTCTTGTGCTACTTTTTCACCATTCATGGCTTTAGCAGCGTAGCGCCAATTTAGTTTATCTAATAATTCCATTTTATTTATCTTAATTTTTATCTGTGTTGTTGTGGTCTGAGAGTATTTTGATCCATTCATCAAGCGTGTCTTTCAGTTGGAGGACTTCCGATAAATTGATATTTTCAGTCAGCAAAATATTGAGGAGTTTTTCTGGAATAGGCTTGGCTATGGTTTGGATTTTCGCCCCTTTTTCTGTGAGCTGTACGATCACGTTTCTTTCATCTTTACTAGAACGATTACGCTGTATCAGTTCCATTTTCTCCATACGTTTTAACAAAGGGGAAAGCGTATTTGTGTTCAGGAGCAGCTTCTCTGCAATTTTATTAACAGAAAGATTATCATTTTCCCATAGTACCATAAGGACCAAATATTGCGGGTAGGTTATGCCTATTTGATCCAAAAAGGGCTTGTATGCCTTGGTAATAAGTCGAGATACCGAATAGATAGGAAAGCAGATTTGATTGCGTAATTGTAATTGGTTCATTAGTTTTCCTTGTTTTTTGTTCTCCAAGATGTCCATGCGCCCGATGACCATAAAGCCCAAGCAACCAGCACAGGCTGAAAAAATAGTCGTGCTAATCTTGCGCTATCAGAGTTTAACGCTCCAAAGGCATCTTTACCGTCTTGGTATTGCGCGATATTACCCGGAAAAACTAAGACGAAAAACAGGGCTAAAGCCCAACCAAACTTGGCACTTTTATTTTTCCAAAAAGCTAATCCAAGACCTAATATCATCTCCACTATACCTGATAGGATAACCACCAAGTCCTTACTCAGCGGAAGCCAATCGGGGACCTGTGCCTGAAAATCAATTCTATTAAAAGTGAGATGGCTAAACCCTGCATAGACCATAAAAAAGGCCAATAGCATTCTGAAAATGTTCTGTGTTAATGTTGTTTTGGATTGGTTATTCATTCTTTTAATTTAAAATCGAGTCCGATTAAATCGTGCACGATACAAAATTAATGATTATTTTATTATGGTTGAATGTATTTGTATAAATAATGTTTGAATGTGGCTTTGGTCGCTATTGGTTGAAGGCCAAGGCGGTACCACTCCAAACTCAGTAAATGCAAGTTGAGCGAGCGAAGCTGTCGGGGACGCCTAGTTGGGGACGCCTAGTCGGGGACGCCTAGTCGGGGACGCCTAGTCGGGGACGCCTAGTCAAACCCAAGACGTAGAGCAGTTTGCAAAAGCGATGAATTATCATAATTGTCGTATTACGTTTTGTGGTTCTGATGAAACTGGTCAAAAGCACTTTGGGATGTAGTTGAAGAAAACGCCAGTTATATAGCGGGTATTTTTAGCAATTCTTTAAAAAAGGCGGTGGTTACTTCCTTGTCTAGCTGTATTTTTTCGTTCATTGTAAGCGCGTTTTCCTCATCCAAATCGTCATACAAGCTTACTGAGAATGTTTTCCTTTTATTAGTTCTGCCGATGAGGTTGTTGGTCGTTTTGGTGTCTTGATATAGGAAAAAATCGGTTCTATTGTTGGAAGCATAGCCATATATCTCTGTTCCTTTAAGCTCATTTGTTAACCATTGAACCAAGAAGTTAAAGCCATAAAATCCTGCATTAGGCAGTTCTATCCGAGAGTAGCCATCTTTCTGGTTAATGCGATATTCAGAAATATCCAACGCCGATATTGTCTCAGACGCTTCATGAATAGAATGGGTGATTTTTTACTTGTCAATCTCAGTGGTCAAGATGAACTTCTTAAAATTGCTAAATTTAATTTTTCTTTTAGTGCCCGTGTATCGATCGTCAGCGTCGGATGATTTTTGAAAGCGTTCGAAAATATCCCATTTGAAGTATTTATCTAGAAGCCAAACAGGCCCCCAAAATGGAATAAGTAGGAACCAGATTCTATTCCAGAGACTTTGTAAAAAGGCCATCGGTATTCCGGTAAAAACACCTTTTATAATATCCTTTGGATATATGATAATTGTTGCAGTCAATGCGATCCCACCGACTAGAAAGAGAATAGTTACAGTTATTTCGATAGTATTCATTTAAGTGTGCCGGCTTTAGCGCGTATTTATAACACAACCAAAATCATGTTACTTTTTGTGGTACTTCCAGTCTAGTGGATTTTAGGTCTCAGAGAAAACGGTTATGATCTTTTTGAAGTTCTATCCGAGTGATGCAGCAAAAGCGAAAGTTCCATGGGAGGTCAAAGTCTATAGAGGGACATTTCATCAGTGTATGTTGGTGGAATGTCCACTCAATTATAGGGCGTTAAGGGCGTTTTCTGGGGATTTGTCCTCCCATATTATCCAAAGAATAAATGGTCCAAGCTAAGATCACCGCATTTTTCATAATATCATTTTCATGAACATATTCCAAAAAGTCAAGAGCGGTATGATGAGTAACCGTTTCATAAGCAAGTTCATCTTGTATGAATTGAAAGGATGGGATATTGTAGTAGTCGAAAGTTTCATGATCAGTCGAAAGTGTATTTTCAATCGTGATGGTCCCCGTACTGATATTGGCAATAGGCTCAAATATCTTTTTGAAAACAGGCCTAGCCAACTCATTGTTCTGCAGATAAATACCTCTTATTAAACCAGCTCCATTATCTAAGTTCAAATAAGCGGTGACTTTTTTGGATTCCATGTTCGGTTTTTCATTTAAAGCGCCGAAATGTTTTTTGGCATAGGCAGCAGATCCTAGAAAGGCTTGTTCTTCTCCGCCCCAAAGGCCAATTTTAACCGTTCTTTTTGGTTGATAGCCTACGTCCTTAAGAATGCGTAGCGCTTCCACCAGGATTACGCAATTGGCTCCATTGTCTGTCGCGCCAGTGCCGGCATGCCAGGAATCAAAATGTGCGCCCAATAAGATGCTTTCAGACTTTAATTGAGGGTCATTTCCAGTAATTTCCCCTATGATATTTACGTTGTTTTTGGGCTCATTATAAAATTCGGTTTGTAGGTTAACCCGTACGGTAGGAGTCGAATTTAATTTTATCATTCGGTACAATCTGCCAAAATGTTCTGGCATAATGGTGAAATAGGGTAGTGGCTTTAGGTCATCTTTTCGGAAATAATACGTTCCGTCAGGGTGTAAAACGCCAAGATACATGGAGCGGGTAGTCAATACTGCCAGAGCACCTTCTGTTTCCACAAATTCAAGAAAATTTTCATCTGACTTATCATCAACTTTCCATTGCTCGAATAACTCCGGTAGTGGCGTGACCTCAATTTTAGCCGTGAGTTGTTGCTCCATTTGGCTTAAAGTTTTATCCGAGTAGCGAAACTCAATGGTGTCTACTAAGGATTTCTTTTTTGGTGCTTTTCCTAAAAGGATGATTTTCCCTTGGAGCTTTCCTGCAAAGTTCTTTTGCAACAGATCCATATCGGCAAAACTTTCAATATGAATAACCTCCCCAGAAACGATACCAACTGTGCTTTTGGACATTGCCAAAGGATAGGCGGAAATGTTCATATAGTTTGGAGCAATCATCTCAACGTCAAAGGTGTTAATATTCCAACCGCGACAATCAGCACAATAATTTTCAAAATGCACATTTTGAAGACCAATGCTTTTCATTTCATCAGAAATCCAGTTGGCCGCCTTATAGTATTCTCGAGTGCCGGTAAGTCTTTGACCGTAAATGTCCGTTAATTGGCTTAACAGTTCAAGGCTTCAGAATTTTCAAATCCTTCCTTACGGATTTTTGACAAGGTGTTTTCTTCACTGGTCACTTGTGAATAGCCGCTGATGGAAAATCCTATAACAAAGAATAAAGCAACGATAGTTTTTAGTTTCATAATTAAGGGTGGGGGATTATCATATTTTCTCTGGTGCAATAACGCTAAAAAATCTGTAGGCTAGATCATTGTTACATGGAATCCGTGAGATAATCACATATATATGTAGGGTTAAAAGCATGAGAGCTAGTTAAATGTATCGTCTGCTCATTAGATTATATCATGTCTTTATAACTATCTGCGCCGCTGCTGAGGCCATGCATCTGCTTGTCGATGTACAGTGCCGGTTACAAAAAAAAATCAAAAACGTGTATCGTAGACGTGCTAAGGGAATGCTGTGCCCCAATTCTGATCTAGAGAGTTGAGGTTGGCGTATAGGAAAGTCAAGACCGCCTTTTCCTTAGCGCTGGAAGTGCCGGCGATTCGACGGTTAATAGTGTCTATTTTAGTTTTATAGAGGTCATATAAATTTTACTCAAACCATTTTTACTTCCTTGAACATACTTTTTGAAATCTGAAATATCTTTGAACGCTTTCGGCTTAATGCCTTGTCGCTTACTTGTAAAATATAGGATTTGATTTTTCTCATCATAGAAAGGGCAATATTCCATATATTTCGTGTTGATAGGTACGCCTATGTTGGTTGATTTTTGCCATTTTCCGGAGGTATCTTTTTTTGAAATGTATAAATCACCACTTCCTTGTCCGCCTTCCTCATTATACTTGGTATACAATAGGAAATCTTCTTTCTTGGAGATAAAAGCATTGAATTCATAGCCGCTACTGTTTATATTTTCATCTAAAAGAGTTGGGGTCAAATATTGACCCGCTTCCCATTTACAGAAATAGATATCGTCTTTCCCTAGCCCACTCGGGGCGTCCATGGTGAAGTATAGATTGTTGTTTTCACTGACTGAAGGATAGAATTCATCAAAACCCGAATTAATTGGGGAGCCGACATTTTTGGGTTCAGACCATTGATCTTGACTATTATTTCTATCAACATACCAAATATCAAAGTCTTTTTTCTGATCTGTGCCCCCCTTTAGAGGTCTATCGGAAACAAAAAATAGTCGATTTCCATTCACTGATAAAAAGGGTTCTAGATACCTATAGGAATCACAAAAGGGCAGTAATTCAGGGGCTAACCACGCATTATTTTCTTTCCGAATGGATGCCAACTGAGAAATTTCACTGTTAGGATTTTGTAACGTAAAAAATGCTTCCTCTCCATCGCTTGAAATGCAGAAGTCACGTACGTTCTGGAATTGATGGAGTATTTCATCAAAATGAAAAACCTTATTTTCATTTTGAGCGGACAATAAATTTGAAATAGAAATTAGCGTAATGATTAATACCGTTTTTATCATAATTATATTTTGCTGATTTATTACCGAAAATGCTGCGTCGCTTTGTTGGCTTATTCTGCATTATTGCTTTGAACAATGATACGATTTGGGCCTGCTTATGTTCAAGAACGAGGGGTTACTTCCTCAGAGTGCTTATTGTTCATTAGCGTATTCAAAAATTATAAGAAGTCTTCCGTTCTTGCTAGGATCAATAAAGTCATGAAAGATGTTGATTGCTCGCGTGTTGTGTATCCAAGGAGTAGGTTTCGTATTTTGATTGAAGGATTTTCTTAGTCTGTAGATATGCTTTATTTGAAAGCATTATCATCGCGCTTGACATTTGCGTTGCAGTGGGGATATTTAATGCTTTAGGTCAAAAGGGGGTTTTATGTACTTTAAGTTATGTTAGTTTTTATGTTGTTGTTTTAAGGTTCGATTTTCCTATTTAGCGCTTGCCCATAAAGTCAGAGCCAGATCTGGAATTTTCACAATCAAGGCATGGGAGAGAGAGAAAAGTGGAGTTGCCTTGTGGCAATCGGTGTGCCGAAGCAGCGCATTTTTTCGATGAACATAACGCAGCGTGTGGACATTATAGACAGACGCTATTTAGCGTCTATTTAAATAGAGGTAGGGAGTAATTTTCTATAGTGCTAGGGCTACTAATAAATTGAGATTTTAATATTTGGGCGTACTCTATTTTTATAGCGTTTTCCTTTTTTCTGAACTTCTCATATTCGTCCAGGGCCGATTGTAGCGGCTCAAATTCTCTCAAGACTTGGGTAAGTTTAATCGCAGATGAAATCCCCGACGAAACTCCAGAACTTGTAAGTGATATTGACCCATGAGCCGCGTCTCCAATAAGGCAGACATTGGCTTTATAATAAGAGGAAAGCAATTTTAATTCTTGGTTAATCCATAGGTGGGCTTTTTGTATGTCACTCTGCGCTATTATTTCTCGGACATCTTTGGGAAGCTCGGCAAGCAATTGAGGGCTAAACTCATAGACAATTCCTTTTTCCTTTTGGAAAAGGTTGCCATATAAGCTGCGATCAAATTGGAGATACCAGACATGCTCATCACTGGAAATTGGAATGAAACCGAAAGACATGCCCTTTTTTATTGGGAACTTTCTAAACGTACCATCGTGTGTGTGTGGTTCCTTGAGTTTAACAATGCAAACAAGTTCATTTATTTCGTTTGGAAAAAAATGCGAATCGCAAACGGACTTTCGAACTTGAGAGTTGATACCATCTGCGCCAATAAATAAATCTCCGTATTCAATGGAACCATCTTTAAAGACCGCAGCAATAGCTTGATCTCCTTCATATTTGAAATGTGAAAAGTCGGAATTTTCACGGTACTCTTCATTAGATAAATGGCTCCTGAAAAATTTAAGGAGTTCAATTCGTTTAAGTGCAAACCAACCAGTCAAATCAACTTTTTCCTGCTTGTCTTCACAGTCATTGACCAAAATAAATTTATTAATTTTCTTATTTGCTATGTCAAAGGGAGTCTCAGTTATTGATTGAATTTCTTTCAATGTTTTTGAATGAATCATGAAAGCCAATCCTGGTCTAGCGTCAATCGAGTTTTTTTCTCTAATCACAACCTTATTTTTGGCCCTTTTCAACGCTATTGCTGCGGCTAATCCAGCAACGCTACCACCAATGATTACAACCTTCAAACCAAACATTTTTTAATTCTTAAAATACTCTCCAGTAGAAGAGCCTCTGAAGTGGAGAAGCAAATTCGAATGTAGCCTTCTGCTTCTTTTCCAAACCATTTTTCTAACCCCGGTACGACTGCTACTTTTGCCTCATGAAGTAAAAGTTCGTAAACCTCTTGGCTTGTTTTATTTGTTTTTTGAATATTGACAAATGCGACATAACAACCCTCTGGAGCGATGCAGCTTAAGTTCGGAATAGCATTGATTTCACGGATTAAAAGATCTCTCATTTTTTGTGTGTGAGAAACAAATTCCTCTAGCCAATACCCACAGTGATCTAAGGCCGCAGTTGCTCCGATTTGAGATAAAACATTGGCACCATGTACCGTAAATTTATGCATGGAGCAATCTAACAATCTGTCGTAATGTTGTGCGTGATGCGCGATAACAACGCCAATCCGAAGGCCTGCCATACCGTATGATTTACTGAATCCAGTAACAGTTATTGTTTTATTTCTTATCTCTTCGCTTAATGATGCGATGCTCACAAATGTAGCAGGATGATAGACAATGTCACTCCAGATTTCGTCTGATAAGATAGTTAAATCATGTTTTACAGCAATTGCCCCAAGCATAAGGAGCTCATCACGTGTAAATACTTTGCCGGTCGGATTAAGCGGGTTGCACAGGCAAATTAATTTTGTTTTACTTGTTATTAATTGTTCTAGCTTTTGAAAATCAACTTTCCTAGTGTTTGGCGGAATCGGAAATGGAATGGCTTTAGCCTCTACTTTCTCAATAGAGTACCTAAATAAAAAATCAACAGGATCAAAAATGATTGCTTCGTCCCCAGCATTCAATATTGTTTGGCAGGTCAAATAAATGCCAAAAGCCGCGCTATCAATAGGGAGTACATAATCAGAGTTAACAGGAACATTGCGTTTCTTCTTAAAGAAACGGGACACACTTTTTTTAAATTCAGGCAATCCTTCTGCCGGGCCATAGGAAAAATATTGGTCCTTACAATACGCTATAATAGCTTCTGATATTTCCGGAGCACTTTTAAAATCCGGATCAGCTGCTGTAAGTGGTATGACGTCACTCGGAAGCTCAGCCCATCTCATATTAAAGGCCCTGCTTCGGAGTAGTTCAATATTTACTTTATCGGATTCAAAAAAATTCATAATGTAACTTTTACTCAGTTGTGAATAACACAGAGGTAACACGACTTTGATCATGTTACTTTTTCTATATCGCAATTATTTTAGCGGGTTTTTGATCAACGCCAAAAGTGTTTTTATCTATCCAGCGTTACTCGAATAATGCGGTGAGGATACTAATCAAAACGCAATATTCTGATAGACTCAAACCCTTTCCCGATGCTTAAAACGAGATCATTGAATGTAAATGGCCAATGATAGTACCTTAAATAGTTGATCGCTCACCCTATGAAAAGAAGGATTCATGTAAGGAGTAAGTAAAGCCTGTATATACAATAATGCCTACTATTTTCATTTTATTCGTTCTTTATCTATTTTTAAGAATTTTAATAAACCGATACTGGCGCTAATATGCAGAAAATAACATTTTTTCACAGCTACATATTTTATCAGTAATTGAAGTCGTTTAAAATTAATTGGTGCTACTTAGACACGCTAGCATCAAATTAGTTGGTCAAATAAATTGGGTGCTCTAAAGCTGTTGTAATTACAAATCGGCCGTTATCATTGCCACCGTCCCCTTCGTCTATTATATCGAAGACAATTTCTCTAGATATGTGCAATGTGGCAGAGCCTTCACTAAGTCCTCTGACGATTATAGAACCTAGATTCACTGATTGTAGTGATCCGCCCGACCTATAACCAGCACCACCGGTATTAGCTCCCTGGTGAATAGTGAAACTCACGGATTCATTGCTATCCAAGGGATTACCTGACCAAGATATAGAAGACGACCCGTCTAATCGAATGGTGTCCAATGCATTTAACATGGTAAGGTCAGATCGATCATCAAATTTTATTTCATTCAAAAATGTATTTTCTGTATTCTTATTATAATTGAAGATAATATCTGTTATTTCACTAGCATTATAACGGTAATAATAATTAGTAACATTGGAGTAGTAGTCTACTTTGTTGCCCATGACTTCTAAATAAGATTCACCGTTAAGAATTAACCTCGTTCCATTTTTATCTCCTTCTCGGAATGTTGCTTCCGCTCTCGTTTCCACACTACTTTTGTTGAAGGTTACTTTAAGATCTTGGTATATAGGTGTACCTGGGGCGACATCAGAGGAATCCTCAGTTGAGCAACTAAATAGAAGGAATAGACTAAATGTGATTATTGGAAAGTGCTTGAATATCCTTTTCATTTCAATTATAATTGGCTCTAGTTTAGGTTTGCGTTGATATTACCATTTCGTATCTATCTGACAATGAAGCATACCGTTTGTACGCTTTCACATCTTGCGCTGAGATTTGGGTAAAATCGTTCAAGAACTGTTTACTCCCC
>Ga0208646_1001485_pt1 | contig 11185 bp, 9 predicted proteins | sample AntAceMetag02UK8_FD_184762 | JGI IMG/M metagenome (GOLD analysis project Ga0208646, IMG submission 184762) | Saline lake microbial communities from Ace Lake, Antarctica - Antarctic Ace Lake Metagenome 02UK8 (SPAdes) (version 2) | ecosystem: Environmental > Aquatic > Non-marine Saline and Alkaline...
CCTAAGTAATCAGCTGCATTGCCTAAAGACGATGCTGTGTTGTTTAGCTCAACATATCCGTAACGTGTCATAAACGATACGACTGGTTCGAATGTTGCTGGGTCTAGTACAACACCTGAGCTCATTAGCGGGATGTATGGGCAATAGAATGCCGCTGCATCTGATTCGCTTGAACCTTTGTAACCGATTAGAACTGCTGCGCTATCTGCTGAATATGTGTTAACATAAACTTTCATAGCATTATTCAATGTACCAACCATCTTAGTGTTAGTTGGAGATTCGAATGTTCCTTCAGTTGTACGTGCAAACGCTGAAGTAGTTGCAGATTGTAGGATTGTTAACGCGAATGGCGAAACAACGGCCCAGTTACCTGCGCCACGACGTGTGCGTTGAGCAATTTTGTTTGACTCGCGGTTAATTAAAACAGCAAGAGCAGCATGCTCGTCACCAACGAAAGTAGCAGTACCACTTACAGTTGCTTGGTCGTATGTTGAACCAGCTGTACCAGCAAGCGAAACTAGCGAAGCTAGTACTTCTTGGTCAATCTCAGCAGTAATCTCTTGTGCAAGAGCTGCCATGATTTCTGCTTCAACATCAATACCGTGCATTGACTGTGCGTCTTGTGCTGATTCAAAAGTCCAGCGAGCTGATAGCTTGCGTGATTTTGCTTCAACAGTTTGCTTCAAGATCTGGATGCTTAGTTTATTACCAGCAGCACCTTCAAGAGCGGCAGTTGAAGCTGCTTTACCTGATGTTGTGTTGCCTGAATATGCTTCAGCAATCTTGAATGGGCTTAGTGCCTCTTCACCAGCTACTGCGCCACTTGCGCCTGTACCTGCCGTGTCGCTATAGCGAACACGTAGTGTGTGGATTTGTCCCACTGGGCCTGTCATAGGCTGAACACCAACTAGATCGTTAGCGATAACGGTTGGCATTACACGTCTAATAACGGGTAAAATAACACGGTTAAGTGTTGCGACATTGCCTGCAGATGTTGCACCAGCTGTAGCACTCTCTGAAAGATACCTACGGGTATTTTCCAAAGTAGTTGCCATTACAGCCTTCTTGGTACCTGTTAGGCCCTCAAGAAGTGCATTTTTTGTATCTGACCAGCGGCTTTCTAGTAGTTCCGACATAGTTTTCTCCTTATTTTAAACCAGCTAAACGACGAATGTCAACGACATTATCATCTTGCATTGAACTAACGTTAGTGTGCGATTTCTCGCGGTTGCCTGTAATTTCTTTTGCCTCTGATAAGACTGCCTTCTTTGCCGGAGTATGTCCATCGATAACCGATGGTAGGTACTTATCAAAAGACTTTTGTAGTCTATCGGTTTGTACTGATTCCAGTAAATCTGTCATGATTTCTCTTTGACCTTTATTCAAGGGCGATAAGAGTTCACTAAGTCTGTTTTTGCGCTCGGCAATAGATGCCATGCGTTTAATTTCTTGGTCTTTAGATTCAGCTAATACTTTTGCTTTAACAGCAAATGCTTTTGCTTCAACTAATTGTTTGTCTTTCAACGCAACAACTTGCATTAATTTTGCAGTTTCTGAATTTTCGTTCAGATGGCTTGTTGCGTACTCTGAAGCAAATGCTTCAAATAACTTACGACCAAAATCGTTTCTACGTGCTTCTTCAATATCTTCTTTAAGTTGTGTCATCTCTTTAGTAAGAGTTGATTCAACAATAGCAGATACCTTAGCAGCGCCTTTTGCAATAAAGTTATTTTTAACTTCTGCAAATTTGTTTTTAGCTTCTTTAATAAGTTTGACCTTAGTTTCAGCTAAATCTTTCTTGTCTTCGTGGAATTCTGCAATTTCTTTTGCAAGTGCATCAACGATAAAGTTCTCAAGCATACCAAACTTTTTGGCAATTGCTTTTTGATCTTCATGCAGCTCAGTAACTTCTTTTGCTAGCGACTCAGCAACAAAGCGTTTCATTAGGTCTGCGTTTTCACGCATTGCTACTGCATACTTTGCTTTTGCTTCAGCTAGTTGTTTGCGATCTTCTGCAAACTCTGAAATTTCTTCTGCAAGGCGTTCTGAAATCATAGAGTCGATTGCGTCAACCATAGTTGACTTGTCGTGCTCGTATTTCTTTGCAAATTCTTCACGTAACTCAGCAGTTGCCTGCATCTTGTTTTCTTGAATCTTTGCATTCCATGCGCCTTCGATATCTGCACGTACTTCCTCAGAAACTACATCGTTTTCGAAAAGTGTTTTAAGTGCTTCCAACATATTTTGTTCTCCTTTTATTGGAGTCGACTGATTATATTAATCAGCGATTCTTTTAAGTACTTCTGTGCCTTGGTGTCGTGTTTTGTTGCCTGTGCCAGTTCATACGCCTTCATTCCTCCACGAGCGTTCATAAGATGCTCATAGATTGCAGTAGGATATGCTCCAGGGGCGCTAGGCTGTGCCACAACGTCCACTGTTATAATTTCAAAGTCGCTAACGTTGCCGCTACCGTCTTCACTAACATTACCTGAACCTCTTGATGAGACTCCTAGTTTAACTCCGCTTTCCAGCATTGTTTTAACTAGGTTACCCATAGGTGTTGGTAGTATCTTTAATTTCCCATAACCGTTTGGGCCATCCATCCAGCATTCGCTGATCATATGGCTTACGCGATCTAGGTTAATATTAAGTCCTTCTGGATGATCAACTTCTCCGAGCACACTGTATCCACCCTCGATTTGTTCGCTGAGAGTTTTGACAGCCCTGCCAATTTCATTTACAGGATACACACGCTGGTTAGCGTTGCGTACTCCGCCTTGTATCATGATTCCTTTCATGAACAAGTCTTTTCCTTCGTTAGCAGACTCAACGATTATCTTCGCTTGGTCGAAACTTAGGTGTTCTCGTAAGTTTTTCATCTAGATTTCCCTACTTACTTGCCGATAGTACTTTTGGTATTAGCAGCAGTCTCTGGCTTGCCCTTTTTCTCAGCGCCGTGACCAGGTTGGCTTGACATTTTTGTCGCGCCATTTGCACCAACAACGTTTACGTTCTTGGTATTCATTGCTTGTGGTTTGTTACTTGCTAAACCGCCAGCTGTTCCTTTAGTATCTGCTGTTCCGCCTTTTGCGATATTAGCAGTTGTTCCGCCCATGTTGTTTGGCTTAGCTAGAGTTGACGTTGTGTTTACACCGTTGTCGCCCATTGTAGCACTTACTTTTTCAACATACTCGCGCATTTGCTCGCCTGCTGATTTAGCTACTTTTGATTCTAGTGGGGTAATTGTTGCTTGGAATGACTCTTCTTCTGGCTCTTCGTCGTCCATGTCCATTTCGTCATCGGCTTCTTCGTCGTCCATATCCATTTCGTCGTCGTCCATTTCTGGTTCGCCTTCTTCACCGGACATCATTTTTTCAAATTCTGCTTTTAGTTCTTCTAAAGCATCTTCTAAATCATTGATACGCTCGTCAGTACCTTCTTCACCATCGTCACTGTCGTCATCGGAGCTCATTTTCATATCGCCCATCATGTCGTCAGTTTTGTCGCCGCCCATCATGTCTGCCATTGGGTCTGCTTCAACTTCAAATTCGTCTAGGTTAAAGTCTTCGTCTAGTTCTTCGTCATCTTCTGACTCATCAACTTCTTCGTCGTCTGACTCATCAACTTCTTCATCAGTTGTTTCATCAACTTCTTCGTCATCTTCATCTTCTAGATCTGATTCTAGTAGTGATTCATAAATGTCACGTGATTTTTCAACTACAATCTCGTGGAATAGTTCTTCTGCACCTGCGCGGTCTTCGTTTACAAGACGCTCAAGCATTTCTTCAAATTTGTTACGATCTGCCATTTTTATTCTCCTAATAAATGTTATACCTATGGTAAGGCTGTCATTTGTATTTACTGTTTATAAGGAATATGATGCGATAATGGGCTCAAAACGAGCCATTTAAGAGAGAGAGTATATTTTTTTAAATGTATCTGTTGTAATATGTTCTACATTTACAAATTTATTTAGCTCTTCTGGAATGTAGTTATCTGATGCTATTACTCTTATAAAATTAATTTTAGGATTATCTTTTATTACACTTACTGTTTGTCTTAGCCAATTACCAAAGAATGTTGCACCTTCTGTTGATTTTTTATAGTTTACAGTGTCAGAATACATGTTATTAAGTTTTTTACCCTCATCTAACCCTTTATAGTCAAACCCCAATATAAAGATTTTTTCATAACCGTGTTGGCTAGCTAGCCATAGCGCTGTAGGCCCACTACTCCACCCTTTGCTAGGTTGAAAGAAGTTTAGGTTTGACATTTTTTGATAACTTTTATTGGGATTAGTCCATACATTATGTTTGTGCTGATACCCCGCTTTGTTTATTTCAAGTACCATTTTAACATCAACTGCAATTAAGTAATCAGGGTCAAATGTTCTATAAAGCGCATTGCAACCATATACTTTACCAAACGTTTTTAATTCTTGAGATTTTACACTTGCTCTGCTAGTTCCGTTACCTAGTACAAATGCAGTATTTGATTCTATCATAGGCATTGATTCAACATTTTCTATTTCAGAAACAACTAACTTATCTGCTTTTGCAGCAGTTTTAAGTATCTTGTATTGTTGTTTTGTATATTGAGTTTTGTCTATTTTTGCCATTACACTCCGGCTGCGGCTGCTTGTGCTGCTATTCCATACATCTGTCTAACGAAATCTAATTCGCCAGCTTTCTCAGTTGTATGTAGCTCACTTGCTTTCCTTGCACGGTTGATTTGGCGTAGGGTAAGACGTGTTTTGCGTGTATCATCCATTTTAACAACACTGTCGTCGTACTGAGGATCATATCGATCATCCTCAGTAGGCTCGATTGTTTCTTTATCAAAATAAAATAGCTCGCGTAATATCATATTGTATTTATATCGTTTGTGCTGTTGCGCCTGGAGCAGCAGCTCCTGGTGCTGCGCCCGTTGCTGTGTCTGGAGGAGTTGCTTCTGCGCCTATTTCTGGTTCGCCGCCTTCTGGCGCAATATCTTCTGCACCATCAATATCTGCACTAATACCTGCACTGCTAATACCTGCTGTACGCATTTCTGAACTTGCGTCTTCACCACCGGTATTGATAGTTTCGTCGTTTTCTTCTTTCCATAGACGCTCGTTTTCTGCAATCTCTTCTTCGCTCATACCTAAGAAGCGTTTCATAGCAAAGCGATTTGAAACATATGGTATAGCACTCATTTGTGTATATGTTGGTACACGAGCATTATCAAGTTCTGCTTGACGATAGCTTGCAAAGTTTTGTGGTGTTTCAAACTCTAGATCAAACATTGCAGTATCAATGTTTACGCCTTTTTCTAACAAGTAACGTTTAAACTCTTGATTAAATTCTTCTACAATTAAGCCTTGCAACCGTTCGCAGTAAGTATTAAAGCGTAGTTCTTGAATGTATGCTGTTCCGACACGACCGTCATTATAACTGCTAGATGAATCATCTGCTCCAGTTGGTAAGTAAGAACTTGGAATACGCAATCCACGTACTAGCTTATTGGTAAAATATCTAAGGTCATCAATTTCACCTAGGTTAGTACCACCCGGAAGTGTTTCAACTTTAGATCCGCGACCTTCTGCTGTCTGCGGAAAGAAGTAATCCTCATTAATTGATAAAGGATTATATGACGAGTCTATAACATTAGTGCCACCGCCTGTAGCACTTGGAATACGTCTTTGATGAATCTCAGTTTTAACACGCTCAACAAACTGCATAGCAAGGTGACTGGGCATGTTACCTACGTCAACGTAGAATACTCTTCGCTCAGGTGCTCGCTGTACTCGATAGATAATAATAGCATCTTCGAGTAATTCTTTTTGTTTGAATACTTTAAAAATAGTTTCTAATAAACTGTTTCCAAATGGGTAATTGTTGTCTAAGCCTTCACTTAAACTAAGATGCAACACATGTTCGGCATCAATTGCAACTTCACCGTTGGTAGTATTAAATCGTGATCCGTTTTGTGTAGGAGCATTACCTACCATACCTCGAACGCCACCAGTAGTATATCCTCCTCCGCCACCACCTGTGATATTACCATTAGTAATAAACGGTGTTGTTGCAACCATCTCAGTAAAGTTTAAGTTTATGTCTTTAACAATGTATTGTTCAGGAACTTTACCTTCGCTTTCGTTAACAATAATTCGTGTTAGTTTTGCGGGGTCAACATGATAAAGTTTTTTAGTTTCTGGATCTCTTAGAAATATTGCATCGCCGTATTTAAATATGTTACGGAATGTTCTAAACATTCTAGTTTCAAATTGATTTAGTTTGCACCACTGTTTTAGGTACTGACCTAAAATATTAATTTCATTGTTGGTTGCACTTTTATTAAATGCAAATTTAAAATTAGTACCGTTGGTTTTATTCTTTTGTGTGCAAAACTCAGCAAGGATATCTAGTGCAGCGTTAACTTCACTGTCCATATCCATAGTGTTGTATTGACCGTAACGTTCAACTCTGTTTGGACTACCAACATACACATCAGGAAGATATGAACTGTAGTTTGATTTTGCAGGTCCAGGACGTCCAGCAGAGTTAGCACCACTTATTGGGCTGTAACTTCCGTTTGGGTTATCCCCAGTTTGTACCGGAGTAAAATATTTTTTCCACGACATTATGCTGCTATCCTCATGCTCTACCGAATCCGTTCATTAAATTGCCAGCGCCCCTAGCACTTCTTAAATGCTTTTCGCCTGTACGTGCTTGTGCAGTATTTACCCCTAACACAGCTAATAAAAGATCGTTAGTGGTTTGTAGTAATTGTTCAATTTCACCGCCACCACCGCCCATTGCTGATTGTGCAGATTGTGACTTTGGTGCTCCAAACTGCGCCATATCTTTCTGAAGTTCGTTCATTGCTGCCGGAAGTCTACTTGTTATATTTTTTATGTTTGGAATCATTGAGCCGTCCATTGCTGGTTGTGCAGATTGTGACCTTGGTGCTCCAAACTGCGCCATATCTTTCTGAAGTTCGTTCATTGCTGCCGGAAGTTTACTTGTTATATTTTTTATGTTTGGAATCATTGAGCCGTCCATTCCAGGAACAAAGTGTTCTGTTTCGTTACCTTCATTAATTTTATATGGCTTATTTGCTTTCATCGGGCCGCCGTATTTTCTTGCTGCTGGTGTTGCTGCTGGTTCCACTGCTGCTGTTGCTGCTGCTGGTTCCGCTGCTGCTGTTGCTGCTGGTTCCGCTGCTGCTGTTGCTGCTGGTTCTCCTCCAAAGATTCCTCCAAAGATTCTTTTAAAGAATCTTTGCGACGATCCTTCAAGTTCTTGTGGTATAGGTTTTTGTCCAGCAATTTTGCGACGGCTGTCAGAAAGATTTTTAATAATTATTACATTAAGACTTCCGTCAGCATTTAAAATATCTCTAGATTGTAGATCAGTTTTAATCTCAGTTTGTCTTGCTTGAGGTGTTTCAGGATTCTCTAGTTCGGCAACTAGTGCTGAATCTTTGTTACTCATCACGCCCACAGTTGCTGCTTCCCCGGCAAGTTCAGCATTGCTTGCTCCGGGCAATATTGCAGCTACAGTTTCTACTATTTTTTTAATACCTTCCGGAGCAAATTTTTTCATTTGTTCAGATAATTCATTTAATGCGCCTACAACCAAACTGTTTTTTAATTCTTTTGCAATTGCTTCATTAGTTGCACTTGCAACATTAGCTAGTGCTTGTTGGGCTTCATTGAGTGCAACTAATGCTTCTTGGCCGGCCCCTTTACCTGCTACCTGATTTCCTTGTGATGTAATCATGCCGCCTAACATGTTGTTAAATGATTCAGTAAATGATACAGTGCGTCCAAGTTCTAATTCCATTTTTTTAGTATGTGCTGCAACAGCATCAATTATTGGAGCAACTTCTTGCAATACATTTGCTTGACCTTGTGCAATTTCACTTATCTGTCCGTAAGTTCCAATTGTTAAATTCTGTACTGAGTCTGCACTTTTAACAGTCGCTCGCGCTGCCTCTTCAGCATATCTTTGAGCACCTTCAACATCACCTGCTTTAGTTGCATTAGCTGCTTTCGTTAAGAGTGCACCTGCCTCACTATTCAATGCCATAAAGCTCTTAGTAGCTGCTGTCATTGGTACTCCGGTTTGTACAAGGTCTGCTAACAAATCTCTTACTACAGCAGGCGATTGTTGTAATGCTGCTGTTGATTTTTCATATGCGGCCCGTGCAGTAGTAATACCTTGTTTTTCTAATAGACGAAGTTTAGAATCAGTTGAACCGTTACGCATCCGTGCTGTCATATCATCCATTTGTGATTTAGCGTCTTTGCCTGTCAGCTTAGAAACAATGTCCATTTGTTTAGCAAGCTCTTGAGCTGCTTGTACTGATTGAGCATCAGTTAGACCTTCTACAAGCTGCCTACGACGCATCAATGATGTATTTTTAACTACGAATTCGTTAGCTTCTTCAATAGTATATCCAAGATTCATAAATCCGTCAATCAACTGTGTGCCGTTTTCTCGAGTCGCAAATAATTCTTTACCTAATGCTGCAACTTTTCGTGTGCCGCCTTCAACTCCTCCAGCAAAGCCTGCTAACTCTGTGACATTGTTAGAAATCAGTTTTGAAAATTTATCTAACGGTAAGCGAGTTCTTGCAGCACTTACTCTTAGATCTGATAAGTTTCCATTTAGGCCTGCGCCAACTTTACTTAAACTATTAAATTCAGATTGGGTGTCTTCGAGATATCCAATAATAGCCGTAACTCCGCCTAATGCTTTACCTAGTATTCCAAGTCCTTTAGTAGATGATGTAATACCTTTTGAAAAGTCAGTTAATGATCCACCTGCTTTATTAAGTGAATTCTTAAAGGCGCTTAAAGGCCCAGTAACATCAAAAGAGTTACTCGGGCCACTATTACTGCTTCCGCTGGATTTTTTAACAAATTGAGCTAGTGCTCTTGTTAATCCTTCTTCAGTTAATGGTTCAGCCAATTTAGTTTCCTTAAGGTTATCATACCCATAAATACATTACAAGTATTACTATGTATTTATGTAAGGAATAATATGAGTAGTTTTTTAGAAAAGTACAAAAGACAACCTAAAATTTATATCGACCTACCTAGCAAGGGTGTGTTCTATTCAGATGATGTTTTAGACAACGGGCAGTTTGTAAGTTTGCCTGTGTTTGGTATGAGTGCTATGGATGAGATTATTTTTAAGACTCCGGATGCATTATTTTCTGGAGAAGCTACTGCACAAGTTATTAGGAGTTGTATTCCGGGAATATTGAATCCCTGGGAAATAGTTGGTTACGATTTAGATTATTTGTTAATATCAATTCGCATTGCAACTCACGGTGATGCAATACCAGTTAATACATCATGTCCGCATTGTAATGAAGCAACACAAAGTCAAATTAATTTATCAGGGCTGTTGGCAAATTTTGCCAACTACGACATTAGAGAAAAATTTGAGATTGGTGATTTAACATTTAATCTCAAACCTATAACTTATAAAAGAACTACAGATTTTGCTATCGAACGTTATCAGCTTGACAGAGCAATTGTCCAAATTGAAAAAGAAAAATTAACACAAGACGAAAAAAATACACTACTTAATAAGTTATTACTAGACATTACTACATTAAATCTTAGATTAGCAGTAGCACACGTTGAGTCAGTACAAAACGGTGATGATATTGAAATAGAATCAGATACTATCTATAAATTTGTATCTGAAAATGATGCTGAGTTTTATTCAAAATTACAACAAGGCATTAAAACATTAACTGAAAAATGGAACTTACCAGCATTTGATGTTGCTTGTGCAAGTGAAACATGTAATGAAGTTTATAAGACAAGACTGGACTTGGACTATTCAAGTTTTTTCGCGCCACGCTCATCCCTCTCGAGGAATCTCAGATTTTAGCACTAGCTAAAGATTTTGAAAATGATATCAAACAAATAAAAGACGATGCTTATCGGCTTGGTTGGTATATGAGAGGAAGTTTTAGTTACGAAGATCTAATGTTTAGGATTTCTTCTGAAGATAGAGAGATCCTAAACAGGATCATCAAAGAAAACATTCAAGCTACAAATGATACTAGGATGCCGTTACTTTAGCAGCTTTGAGCATAGCAAGTAATTTTGGATCGTTCATTACCATATCTTTTGAGGCAGCTTTAATTTGTGAAACAGATTCTTGTAATCTAAATTCAATAGCTTCGTCAATTGATTCAGTTGCACCATCACATTGCGGGAAACTTAGACTAGATAATGTTTCCTTGCTCAACATGGTGTTTGCAATAAAATCACTAATTCCTTTAATAATTCCAGTATCTTTAGCAAGTTTACCTAATAGATATGATATAGCTATACCACTTGCGCCGCCAATAATTGATAGGACCCAGCCAAAGCCAGGAACAACAGTAAAGAATCTTGTTAGCATTGCTAACGAAGCTGCGGTTGATGCGCCAACTGTTAAGAAACTAACTAAGCCGCCAGCAATATTATCAGTTATTCTAAGTTGAGCAGTATTTAATTCCGGAGCATTAATATTACATTTGTTTGCTGCATACACATTTGCATATGTGTCTAAGTCAGTCGATAGTTGTTCAAAAGAAATTAGTGCTCCTATTACTCTTCCTACCGGTGATGATAAAAATAAGTTATACATAGTTTTGCCAGGCGATTTAACTATTTGTTTAACTGCTTTTTTAACTTTGCTGACAGACTTAGGTGCCTCAGGCTGAGTAGTAACTGGTAGCGCCGGAGTATTACTTGGTTTAGGAGCAGCTACATTTGATTTTGCAGTTAAGTTTTTTGCTTTTGCATCTGCTTGTCCACGAATACGTTCTTTACCAACAACAGCACCAGTTGTAGGATCTATTATATTAAATACTCTATTCCGACCAGATCCTGCTCTGACTACTGCATAATCTACTTCTGCTAATATGTGATGTACTTTCATTCTGAATAATCCTTAATGCTTGCAAGTTATTTATCTATGAAAGTGTTTAACTGTTAGTGTATGAGCAAGCTCATACAAGTTTTCGCTAACGCTCAAACTACTTACACTTCGTTTTAATTAAATGATTTATATATGAACAAGCAATATTACGAATGTAATATTGTATTAATTTCATGTAGATCGTTTCAGTCAGACGGAACTATTTCTAGCTCCGTCGTCTTTAAGATAAACTTCATGTGAGTCTTATCCAG
>Ga0208646_1001494_pt1 | contig 11147 bp, 25 predicted proteins | sample AntAceMetag02UK8_FD_184762 | JGI IMG/M metagenome (GOLD analysis project Ga0208646, IMG submission 184762) | Saline lake microbial communities from Ace Lake, Antarctica - Antarctic Ace Lake Metagenome 02UK8 (SPAdes) (version 2) | ecosystem: Environmental > Aquatic > Non-marine Saline and...
TGTTTTCTCCTTAACCAATAAATTCATGGCAACCACACCTACATTCCCCATCTCTGTGTTTATGCCCACACGCCACGCAACTAGGTTTAACTATGACTGGCATAACGATTGTTGGTTCAACAGTGTCAGAAACCTGTATGTGATTAGACGTACCGGGTTCGGGTTTCACGTGAAACTCTCCCGGTGTAGCGCATTGGAGGTCGTTCCATGATGTTTCTACCATGTGGTCGCCTGCGTGTCCTGCGGGATGTTCGCATCGCGCCCCGTCCCTGTGGAACGCCCAGCATTGTTTAATGTCATTCATTAGTTCTCCTTTACGGTTTTAAGCAAAGAAGAGCGGTTCCTAGAAAACAGGTTGGAAAACTAGGAACCGCCCTCGAATCCTAGCAGAAGCCGGAGTTATATGCTAGGAGTTTCTACGGGCGCGTACATCTAAACGTTCATATGAGGCTCGCTCATACGCTTTCATGCTTCCACCGTTTACGTGTACCCACCGTATCTGGTGTGTTGGTGTGACCCCGTTTATTGAGGTGAGGATTTCTCCTGCCTCTTTCTTCATTTGTTTGCCTTGATTTTCCATTGTTCTACCGGAAACGTACATGTCGATAGCGGAGAGGAGATAGTCATCTCTGATAACTTCTTGACCGTCGTGTACTTCTAGTGATCCACGGCATACGGTGAAGAATTCGCATATCTTCTCGCATACTGGGGCAGCGACATCACGTGAAGCGTCTTGATCGTTTTTGACGGCGTAAATAACGTCTTCTACCCATTGGTCTATCTCGCTGGTGAGGGTGTTATCCATTTCTTCGATGAATACTACGGGTTCAGGGAATTTACCTGACCTGTCGAAGTACACGTTGCCAACGTAGATTGGTTCGCTTTCATGGAATATACCAGCGTTAATACACCCTAGTGCGTACAGGTGACGCTGGTATTTGTGTGACATGGATGGTCCGTTGCGTTTAGTCCACTCGAATCCGTCTACTGTTTTAATATCCAGTACCGTGTTTTGGTTAGGGATAACGATGTCAGGGTGACCGCTTATTTCTGCACCTGACGGTAACTTAGCGGTCACTCGTAGATCATCAATGCTGCCTAACAGCCAATCTGGGTGGCTTTTTTTAAGGGCTGCCTCAATATAGGTGTGAAGTGCTGTTCCTACCGCTGCTGACCATTTAGGGGGGTTATCGGTAGGTTGTACTTGTCGTGATACGAGGTTTGCTTTCTGGCGACAAAACCCAATATCTGAAGGACCTAGTATTCCTTGCCGTGACTGTTGTGTTCGCGGTGTTCCCGACTCTTGTAGAGACAACGCACCCATTATTGTTTCTAGTACTGCTTCGTTGTTAATCATTTACTTCTCCTGTTTTCTCGCGGTCTAATGTTTGTTTTACGACCGGCTGTACTGAACCATTGTTGTATAGTGATAGACCAAATTGGTCACCTAGATTGATTGCTGCTCGTTTGAGTGCGTCTGACTCAGCGGTTTTGATCGCCATGTCGTGCGCTTCCCCACGTGAGCCAAGGGTTGCGAATCCTATGGCTGCTTCAGCGTATGAAGCCCCTTGAAAGTCAGCGCTGGAAGATACGTGGAGTGTCCCTATGACTTTGTATCCAACGTTCCATTTACCGTCGGTTAATTCTTCGAAGGCTAGTTCAGCGCTGGTTACTCTCCAATCCCAGTTAAGGAATCCGAAGATACGGGTCAGGTGGGCTTTTACTTCCCATGCTTCTAGGTAGGAAAGCATCTTCCCGCCCCCACCCTTACGTTGCGCTATCCGGTTAGGGTTGATTGGTTTTAATAGTTGATCGTGTTGCTTGTCGTTTAGCATCCTGTTTCTCCTGTTTTCTGTTTTGTTCCTTATGGTGTAGTTTACTCCTTATGTATTACTATGTCAATCATCAGGCCATAAATGAGTTTTTTAATCCTCTTGAGGTTGAAACAAACCCATCCCTAAAACTAGAGATGATCAACAACCTCCAAGAAGAAGTAATAGACAGACTCGTTAACCACATAGCAGAAACCTGCTACCAACTAAAACTTGCTCAATGGTCAACGGGACAAATATCTGAAGCCTTCAACCTCAGCGAACGTAAAGTCAAAAAACTTATCCGCTACCACTCTGATAAAACAAAAAACCACAACCCATTATCACGCCACAAAGCCCTCAATTTTGTTGACATTAGCCATTTTGTTGCAAAAAAGAGCGTGGGACCGGCTTCCCCTCCGGCACCCACGCAGGATCAAGTGTAGTAATAGAACCGTCATCATTCAACAACACCCAACCACTATGGTGCAGCACAGGTTTCTTGTTACTCTCCTCAGTTTGCCGTACTAAATAACCCATCTCATACGACTTAGTGCGATTGCTTTCTACCCATTCATGGCATTGAAAATGAAGGAACATTGCGTTCGCTGGACTGCAACTAGCAGGGTTTTTAGTACCACCCATACCGCGTGGTTTACGGTGATGCAGGTTGGGATTATTTACGGCTGAACCGCACAGTTCACAATTACCTTTGGATCGTTCAACCACAATATTGCGGGTCTTCTCAGTGAACTTCACCGTTTAAGAAACCAAGCAACTAAACCGTAAATAACACATCCAATACCACCAGCGATAAGAAATAAGTATTCAGTCTCACTGACCATGCTAGGCATTATTTGTATCCGGCTTCCTTGAGGAGTTGCACCAGCATCCTGAGGGGGAATGTCGCGTATTGCTCTCCCATATCGGTGACTCCTCGCTTTTTGTGGATGACAGCGCCAAGTTCTGTACTGTTGTTGACGCACTCTGCTTCAAGTTCTCTGATCCAGAGTGGGAGGGAGATTGTTTTCCAATTTTTACACTCCCAAGTAAACCCATCAACTCCATGTAAGTCGCCTCGGTCATCAGCCCAACCCGCCCTAGTTCGATCAACTCTAAAGCCGTTGGCAACGAGATAGTCTTTAGTGTCTCGCTCAAATTTGTCTCCTTTGTTTTTCTGAGGGTTAGACATTTAACCTACTGTTGTATCTCATTTTCGCTCTTTCCCTAAAAGTTGTTCCACCCCAAATGCCTGTAAGGGTCGGATTACCTAGCGCCAGAGTTAAACATTTCTCTGCGACTTCACAATCTTTACATATTTTTTTTGCCCAGTGAGAAGAGTTACCGACTTCTGGGAAAAAAATTTCTGGGTCAACTTGAGCGCACAATGCTTTTGTTTCCCAATGGGGATAATCTTTCATTCGTGTCCTTAACAGTTGTGTCTGGTTATATCCCAATGAGAAGCACCTTCACCGTGTTGCCATGCTGTGAAGAAAGCCCTGTCTTGGTAGTACCTGCTCCATCGGCTTATTGGTTTGTCTCTTAATGATTCCATCTTATGAAAGTCACCGCCTTCCTTACGCATCATCCAAACTAGAGAGTCTCTCCATTGAGAATCAAGAAATTGGTACACGCCTTTCGCTGAAGATGTTTTGTTTTCTGCCCGATAGTTGAATCGGGACTCCCTGAACATGATGCACTTGCGTAACGATTCCCATTTCTTGTTGTACCACTTTCCTTGGTACTCACTTATTTGGTAGCCGATAAATTCTGGTTGTTTTTCTGTCGGCATGTGTAGGACTGCGGTTAATAGTAAAGATTCGATCATGCTTACTCCTAGAGTTATAGGGAATGCCCACAGTTCGGGCACTCTTTTGGCTTTCGGCCTTGGCTATCTGTTTCTCTGCCATAGACGTATTCATTTGTGACGTACACCCTGCACTTATTTCTTTTTTCGAGTAACCGTGAAATCTTACCAGCCTTATGTAAACAACTGAGTGAACCACTTGTTGTTCCGTGATGATAGTTCGTTAATTCGGATAGTTCTTTCCACGTTAATCCCTCATAGCCAGACATGTTGAGATTAAAAATAGTGATACTTTGTATTTCGCGTGTTTTACCTGACTTGTCTGCTGTTTCGGCACGATTCTTACTCGTTTCTGTACCTGACCAACCTGATGTACCAGCGTAAGGTAAAACAGGATCGTTGTTCATATATAAATCTTTTAATTTACCCATTACCAATCCCTTTCTTTCCACGCCCGATACTGCTCATCACAACTGCAACCTTTATCCTGCTTACACCTGTCACAGCCGTCGTCTTGACAGTAATCGCAACTGTTGTCATCACAGTCTTCACATTCGTCTTCATCATTGTCCGGTGGTTCCATGTTGTAGTCCGGTAGTTGTTCCATTGCTTTCTCCTTACTCTCCGTATTGTGCTTCCCATTCGTCTTCCATGATTGGTTGCCATGGAAGAACAGAACCTCTACGTAAACCAGCAGGCCAAGATCGGTCATCACTCCTATGACCACGCCAATTCTTTAACTGTATGTGTCCAGATTTGTTGTGTCTAACCATCCCGAAACCAAACTCCGGCCATCTCATCCACATGGATGAACCGTAGGGACGCATACCGTTTCTGTCATTAGATAATCCGTGACCAGCGTGAGCCTCTAAGAGAACACTTGCCCCTGTTTCAGCGCGGATACGATCAACGGTTCGAGATATGTTACTGAACGCTGCATCTACTTTATCTCCTTCAGGTGCAAGCCTGTATAGAGAACCCATGTACATCAAGTCAGGTTTACGTTCTTTAGCGAGCCTAATAATTTTTTGTTGATGTACCGGATCGGACATGTCCATGTATTGAACATCAACCCATTCGATGAGTGGTTGGGTGTTACGTATTTCTTTTAGTGTCGGGTAGATCTTTCGCATGTTGTTACGAACTTGTAGCCTGTCGTTCTCAACATCAAGCATGAGTACTCGTAATGGTTCATGCTCATCGTAGGCAGCGGACATAGTGTTGACTCCCATAGAAGCACCTAAACACATCTGTGCTACTAGGACACTTTTACCTCCACCTTCTGGTCCAGTAATAATCATTCGTTCATTAGTTCGCAACATTTTGGGCATGATCCACGGTCGCATATCATCGCTAGCGTTAATAACGTCATCAAAACTAACGACACTCAGTCCACTTGTTATGTGTGCCTGATTGGTTCCAAGATCAGCCATGAGAGTGGACATGATTTCATCAACGTCACGTTTCATGTTCATAGACATTGATAATGCACGGTTCAGTGTTGATTCAAGCCTTCGCCTGTTTGCAGCGTCACGTACAGCATTAGCACAGTACGTTGGTGTCCCATAGTGTTCTTCTTTGACGTAGACAACGAACCAATTCATAAATTCTTTACTCGTCTTAGAAGCCTCAGTAGCAACAGCCATCTGATCGACTTTATTAACGGTGAGAAGCGAAACAATTATTCGAGCGAGATCAGTTTGCTTACCGTATTCAAAGTCATCAACATCAACGACACTAAATACTTGTTCAGCATTCTTATTGTTTAGACTTGCATGATATAAAGCAGATAATTGCAACTGCTCTAGTATTTCATTCACCCTGTTTTCCTTTCCCTTTTCGACATAGTTCCCTACCAGTAAATGTATTAGCCTTCACGAAACAGGTGCTATATCCTCCGTCATTCCTGTTAATCGTCTCCCCAGCACAAACAACGCCAGTCTGGGTATGCTTTGGCGCTAAGAAACTTACACAACAACACCTGTTTTCCTGTTTGTGGTTGAAAGTATTACGTTTGGTGGAGACGTAACCTAAACTACGCCTCCACCATGCTTACGTCAACTAACGTTGGCTTCGCTAACTAATTTACGTGCTGCATCTAACCTGTCTTGTTTTATTTTCATGCGTGAACGTCTTTTATTTACTTTTAATCCTCGCTCACCATAGATACGTTCTAAAATTGAGTGAAACTCTTCATCATGTAGGTGACGAATTTCTGTATTAGCATCTTGGTACGCTCTTACTAAAGCGATACGGTCTTCTGCCATTAGAAGGGTGGCTCCTCACTTGTTTCTTGCCGTGGCGTTACCGCTGGCAAGTCAGTCGCTTTGACTGGACTGAAACGTGGGGTTACACCGATAGAATCAGCCCAGATACTGTACGTTTTCTGTTTTGATCCTTCGCTTGTTTCCCACTCACGGTAGTGCAGCGTCCCAGTGACAGTAATAGTTGATCCTTTACTGATTGATTCCGCCGTATTTTCTCCTAACTTTTGAGAAACAATGATGTCAATGAAACATATTTCTCCATCAACCCACGTTCCGTCATCGTTACGTTTACGAGCGACCGCTTTCCCTCGTACTTTGAGCCATGCTTTACCAGCATCATTGAATCGGAGTTCTGGTTCTTGTACGACACCAAATTCTCCACTAATTGTTGGTAACATCAATCCACCTTTCTTTATCTGAATCAACTAACGCTTTCAACATAGGAATAAATGTTCCCATTCGCATTACAACGATTGAATCATCAACAGAGTCCCCATATCGTTTGTTAGTTACGAATATGACAACCTGTTTCCCATCTGGATTACGTTCTTTTTCATATTTTTTTAGGGTTTGTGGCATTAACTCCCACATTCTTACCTCATTTTGAGGATTAAGTCGCGCAAATAAGTGACCAGCGACACCAGTGAACCTTCTTTGGTGATACTCCCACTTCAAACGGACACCATACGCAGCCATGTAACGGCTTATTGTCCGTTCCCATCTTTCTCCACCTTCTTTAACCGATCTCATTCCTTTCTTTTCATGTATAGACGGGCTTGTGTCCTTGACCCTTGCACCGATTCCGTCCAAATAACGTACTTTGAGGGGTCAATATACGAGTAGCGACCCTTTCTTAGGTGTGTACGTACTGACTGGTCCAGAACGCCTATAAATGCCTCTGTTTCTGCTGGCATTTCATCAAGCATGGTTACGACACGCCGCCAATCTACTTTTCTTATCCGTGGTTTTATTTCAAGTCGTTCGTCAATGCCAGCCATATGTTGTCGGTTACCTCCGTTGAATCGTTTGGGGGCGGGTTTTTTGCGAACACGTTGACCATTGATAGGTCGGTTATGACATGTGAGTATCGTGGAAATTCTGACACCCACTGGGCTATGTTACTTTTTTGTTCATCAGTTAACATATAATCCCCTTTCAGGTAAATAGTACCGCAGTACCATTCTTATGTCAAGGACTATGATGCACACATGCCACAAAACCCTTGGATACTCAACAGAGCAGAATTAGCACGACTACAACGCCTCATCAAAATCAGCGAAGAACAATGCTGGGAATGGCAAGGAGACGCGACCACAAACGGATACGGCAAATGGGCTAAAGCCAGCGGGTCAAGAGTCAGAGCCATACACAGAATCACCTACGAGCATTACCGCAACACAGAAATACCCGAAGGACTCCAACTAGATCATCTATGCCGAAACAGAAAATGCTGCAACCCCGAACACCTCGAAGCAGTAACACCCAGCGAAAACACGCTACGACAAGATCACGCTGAGCGACGCAAAACACACTGCCCTCAAGGACACGAATACAACGAAGAAAACACCCGTCGAACAAAAGAAAACAAACGAGTATGCAGAGTTTGCGACCGTGAAAGACACTGACACGTCTTTAATGTCATGCGTCGCGGGTGCGGGCATAAAAGTGCCCCACCCGTACTGGGGGCAGTACGGATGGGGCTATCAGTAAGGAGACAACCTAACTGAATTCTTGCGCCTTGTTTATCATAGTCCCTCCCCCACAGAACAAGGAAACTGTGGGGAAGGGTGTCCCCTCTGTCGGGGGGGACAGAGGGGACAGTCTATGGGGTTTTCAGACTGCTTCCGCTTCGTAGTCGTCTGCCTCAATAAACGACCAGTCACCACAGTCTACTGCGTTTTTTATGTCGTAAATGTCTGCACAGTCATATTCATTTTTTGCTTGTTCGATTGCGTCTTCTTCAGAGGCAGCGACGATATCCATATTTCTTTCCACTGACACCGTGAATTCTTCCCTGTATGTGACGTTGTACGTCTTTTGACGGGTTGGTAGTTGCAAGTCCCAACGCAATCCCTCATTGATCTTTTCAATAATTTGGTCGAATTCGGCGCACCATCCACGGTCGTTAGACTCTTCTATGAGTCGCTCACCAACAACATCTCGTAGTTTGAAGGCAGCGTCCTTAAATTCAGAGAACTCTGTCTCCAATCTGACATTCTTAGCCTGCTCATCAAAGTACTGCTTCTGAACAGCGAGTAGGGATGCTTTGAGTTCTTCTGGCGTGAACTTATCAAGCGGGTGTTCTACTGGTAGGAAGGTTGTTTGATCTAGTGTTTCCCATTCAGTGAAGTGGTATTCAACAGTGTATGAGCCACGGCTGAACTCTGCGTAGACTGCACTAATTTTCCCGTCTACTTCTTTGTTGACTTTTGAGACGGTTACGTTTTGTCCTGTCGCTAACACTCCTTCTCCTGATGTGTCTTGATCGGTTCCTGTGATCATTGGGATGAAGGTTGCTTTGACTATGGTTCCAACTGCTACTTCTTCTGGTGTGGTTATTAATGTTTCCATTGTGTTCTCCCTGTTTTTGTGGGGTTATCCCCGATTGCTTATATACATATACTACCTTATTTATGAAGTTAAGTAAAGGTGTGTTTACTCATCTTCAGGTGGTGTATCAACGGACAATAGTAAGTCCTTTAATTTATTCATCAGTCCTCCAAATAGTATCGGGCAAGATCATCGAAAGTATCTGTACCTAAACCGATACACATTTCACGAATCAAACTTACCGCCAATCCGTATCTCCCTGTATCTTCTAACTTGTCTAACGCATCATTGATAGATGTGTAATAAGTATCAGCGATATAGTTTGATACCTCAACAAATCCACATTCTCTTTCCTTCATATCTTCTATCTCTTTGTGTATCTCGTATTCGTTAGATAACACCATAGATATGTCTCTCACATACTGCTCTCGTGCTTGCATCACGCCTCACAATCGTGGCCGAAAGACCATTGGTTGGACTCAATGCTGTTGGTCATGTCAAATTCACGCTGACACGTAACACATGTGTTAGTAAAAAACTCTGTAACTTTGATAGTAAAATATGTAGACATTACCCCTCACAATCGTGGCCGAAAGACCATTCGTTGGAATCAACTTTGTCGGTCATGTCGAAAACCCTGTTGCATTCGACACATGTGCGAAAGAAAATCGCGTTTAACGGTGTATCCATGGCTTACTCCCTTCTGATCTGCGGATACGAAACAACACACCTTTCTCGTTGTTCTCGTAATCCGTATGGACTTGGATAGCCTCACGGCGTGATTCCGCAGTGAATACTGTCTCCCATTCGTTAGCGTATAATCCTTGTATATCTAACTCGTCGTAATTATCTAAGAAACTCATCACTCCTCCTTTGTTTAGTAAAGATCGTATTCTTTACGGAAAATACTTTTAGCCTCAGAAACACTAAAACCAATGAACCGTTTCTGAACCATGTAACCGTCTTCATCCATAGCGAACAAAGTAAATCCGTCCGCTGGGTGTCGTTCAATCGTTATAGATGCACTCATCTCATTCACTCCTCACACTTGTTGCAATGACATTCGCCACCAGTTTCACGGTCATAGTGCGAATTAGAGTCCATACTTTTCTGATGGCAGGATAAACAAACTCCATCTGAACCCCACCGTAGCCCGTCATTTTCGTACTCACATGATGGGCATATCGTGATCTCATCCATTTCACTCACTCTCCTGACACTCGGGGCAATAAGTTTCCTCGACCGCGCTCCATGCCCACAGTGCTTTACCGCAACCGCAGCAAAGCCCTTCTACTTTGTCAAGCCAATCGGTTAAAGGTGTTCTCTTGAACTCTTTACTTCTACTCATTTCACTCACTCTCCTTGTTGTTTACTAAGTAGACGCTAGACGACATCATTAGATGTCCCTTCAGAATTGTTAGACACCCATCCGTATGGCGTGGTGTTTGGTCGCGCTGTGCAATAGTCACGACACTGTTGACCTGCTTCAGCGTTACATTCGCCGCATTCATCTGTAATCCATTTGCTGCTGCAAGAAAAGCAAACACCTGTGTCGTTGAATGTTTGCCTTTCGCAGATTAAGCAGCCCATTAGATGTATTCGCAGATGTCGCCGTCACCTACGAGTTCGTCTAACGTGTCCATATCCCAATCAGTCATGGCTTGATGGATAGCAGCGACCTTATCTTCTTCATCCATTACTGGTTTCTCACCTACGATAAGTTGGTAACCCATTTCTCTGGCTCCTCTTGATGAGTTATCTAGGAAGCATTCATCGCACATGTTTGCCCATGAACCGTAAATGGTGGGTGCGTCGTATGTGGCATCTTCGAGGTTGCAAATGTCGCAGTTTTTTGTGGTTGGTATGTATACGTTTTTCATTGTGTTCTCCCTTGTTGGTTGTTAGTACTATAATACCTTATTTACTATACTATGTCTACTCTGTGTAAACAACAGCCTCATGCTCAATCTGATTAAGCAAAGCGATACAGTCTTCAAGAGCAGCGACCTTCCCATTCATGGATCGCTTATAAGTAAGCCCTGTAAGAGGCTCTATCACGTTCTTAATAGCCTTCTGCGCCCCATTACGGGTAATCTGCATTTCACCATTGAACTTGATGTATGTTTCTAACGCTATCTTCGCTGTGATTAGCCGGAAACGCTCGATAGCGAGTTCACCAGAGTGTGATGAATGTCCATCTTTACTGAATTCCGACCGTGATCCGTCTTGATAAATAACTTCAGTACTATTTGGCATTAGTTACTCCTTCTTTGTGATGTAAACATGCTTCCCGAAACTTCATGTAGTCAAAGCGAGGGTTATCCGCCTCGAAAATCACACCTAAATGCAGCATGATGCGGGAAACTGTGAGAGTGCATGATTCTTGCTCCCACAAAGTACTGTTGATACCTTCAGCGATTGCTTCATAATCTTTTTTACTCATACTCATGGTGTCTCCTTTTGTAGTTCGAGTATTTCTTGAGAAGTTTTTTCTTCCCACTCGTTAAGACATGTCTCCACTTCATATATCAAGCGAAGCATTTCTTTAAGATTCAGGTGAATGAATACTTCATGGTTGAAAGTGACCGTAAACGGGTCTGTTGAGCCTATTGGTGATAGGTACACTTTTACGGGTGTGTTTTCTACTTGTGATGTGTGTGTTATATACATTACTGTCTCCTAAATTGTTTCTGTTAAGAAATTGTCATACAG
>Ga0208646_1001495_pt1 | contig 11144 bp, 20 predicted proteins | sample AntAceMetag02UK8_FD_184762 | JGI IMG/M metagenome (GOLD analysis project Ga0208646, IMG submission 184762) | Saline lake microbial communities from Ace Lake, Antarctica - Antarctic Ace Lake Metagenome 02UK8 (SPAdes) (version 2) | ecosystem: Environmental > Aquatic > Non-marine Saline and...
GAACGTAAATCTATAAGGCGTCGTAGTTTGGGCGTCAGAGTTATCGTAAAGACAGCATAAACTCCAAATGGTACAATAGAACTGTCCCTGGGAGAGGGTCAATAACTAGTTATTAAACCTATCCCTAGGAGAAAACAATGGGCATTTTTGCTGATGTATTCAAGAGGTCCTTCGCGCTCATCATCCTACGTATTAGCGGAACTTTCGCCGGTGGAGCTATTGCCGGCATTGAGCTATGGGAATCTGCTGCTGTTGCCGCATTCCTTGGTCTTGCAGAAGTTGCAGAATCGCTATCACGTGCGTACATGATCGATGGAAAACTTGACGCTTATGAAGTAAACGCTGCTTTCGGCGGTTCGCTTGATCCCGACGCTGATGAGTCACTAAAAGAAAAAGACGCTAATCTCTAAATTAGTACTCTTTTAAAGTAACCCCTACTGGACAAAAGTCCGGTGGGGGTTTACTGTTTACTTATGGAAAACTTTGAAACGTGGCTAGAACACGGAATTAAGATGGGCTGGTGCGGTCCTGCTATATGTGACACTCATGACGGGACCCCCATGTCAGAAACAGAAATGGAAGAATTTGAAGATGGTGGTGACCCCTGCCTCCACATAATTCGTCTCTATGAAGATACTGACCAAAAGAAATCTATTGAGGAGATCCACTCACCTTCTGTCTGGCGAGCAACTAACCGTGGAATAGATGTATAATTAGTAACAACAACCCTCTCTAACTCAATGGGCAGAGTGGTTGGCCGTTTACGGTTAACTGGTTCGTGGTTCGAATCCACGGGGAGGGACGGCAGAGGGTTACACCAAAACCATATAACTAAATATCTAGGGGGTGCGTAGATTCGACAGCGCTCTAGAAATCAATGAAGCAAGCAGAGAATCCTGTACCTCTTGAATCGGGAAAAAGAATAACTGCAAACTCACGTTCTGCATTCGCACTAGCTGCTTAATAGCGCTCAGTGCACCACGGGCAGCATTAGTTCTAAATGGGCACCCCTGGACTTAAATAAATAGAACACCCACCAAGGTGGCGACCTTAAACGCAACCCGCAACACCGTGGCTGGTAGAGCCTAAGCTTGTAGAAGACTGGTTTTGAAAGTTCTGGACGCGGGGGGCAGCTCCCCGCCACCTCCACTAATGTTTTCTTTTCTGTGTTGACATATCTAAAATACTTGTGTATAGTCTTAGGTACGTTAAACAATGGAAGGAAAGACACAATGAAGAAATTAATAACTGTATCAGCAGTTGCTGTTTTACTATCAGGAGCATTTGCTGTTCCTGCTACCGCGGCAACAACTACCATCGCATCCGCTTCGTGGGGCCTAGATCGAATCGATCAGCAGAGTAGTAAGCTCGACAATAGGTATACATCCCCCGAATCAGGGGGGGCTGGAGTTCGCGTATATGTCCTCGACACTGGAGTGCAAGGTGACCTACCTAACTTTGAAAATCGGGTTGAAGAGGGTTTTGATGCAACTAGTCAGTACGGTGGCAAGGGCAACATAGATTGCCACGGTCATGGAACGCACGTGGCCGGAATTATTGCTAGCTCTAAATACGGAGTAGCGCCTAAGGCAACTATCGTTCCTGTTAAGGTCGCGACCTGTCGTGGCGGTGTATCAAGTGGGTGGATTACTACTGCCCTAAATTGGGTCCTAGACAACCACCCAGCTGGCACTCCCGGAGTAGTAAATATGAGCATTGCTGTCCGGCATAACCCTGCGCTGAACGATCTAACTGACAAGCTGTATCGCCAGGGTCTGGTGGTGACAGCTGCTGCTGGAAATTACAACATGGATGCTTGCAGCCTGAGCCCCGGAAGTACCGAGTCAATTCTCACTGTCGGCTCTATCAATATGAGTGACAATAAAACCAGGAGAACTACATATGGAGACTGCATTGACATCTATGCACCTGGAGGATTGATTGAATCTGAGGACCCTAGGGCGGAGTCAAGAACTAGAATTGGAACTTCTATGGCAGCACCCCATGTTGCTGGAGCAGCTGCACTGTATCTTGCAGATCATCCGGGTGAGTCGGCTGCAATGTTTAATCATCTAGTCAAGATGCACGCAACTCAGGGTGCCATAAAGAATGTAACCTCTGGAAGCAGCTTGCTATTAAACATTGGTTTTATCAATGAGCGATCTGGGGGCGCTGAGCTAGCGACTACTCCGCAGGTAGAGGAGACTCCACCCGCTCCTGTGATAGCAGAGCCAGCACCTGAGGTGGAAGAATCAAAGTCAGAGACTACTGTTACTCCCTCTCCAGATGCAAACGCGATAGCAGACGCACCTATTAGGTTGACCATTAGTGGAAACTCCAGAATGATAACGCTAAACTGGGACGCACCAGCAAACATAGATAGCGTCACAATTCGTCACTATGCTATTGAGTACAGCCTAAATAAAGGTCGCTCTTGGAGGACTTTAGGTAGAGTCGAAGCAACAGGTGGGGAGTTCAGAAATCCCACTCGTGGCAGAATGGCAACCTTCAAGGTAACAGCTGTAACTGCTGGTGGAGACAGTGAAGCAAGTTCTCCGGTGACAGTACGTATCCGATAAAGAGAGCTATAAACTAAGATGAGGGCCCTACTTCGGTAGGGCTCTTTCTTTTTAAGGTACTAAATATAGCATACGGACACCCCCGGTTTTGCTGGTTAATGTACTAAAGGCTTTGTACAAAAAAGCTGTACAAACTTAAACCTAAAGATGTACAAAATTAGGGTACACCTCCCTACTGATAGATCTTGATATAACTTATACTAGATGCATGAACCCAGAGGAAAAGTACCTGATACCTGAAGAGCGGGACCTTGCAGATGCGCTGGCTCGGATTGCTAGCAAGTACGGTAAACTCAATGCTGACGACACCGGAATATGGGCTGGTTACACCCCAGCCGAAGAAAACTATGAACTTGCAGCTATAAACGTCAAGTGTGGAAGTTGCGTCTTCTTTCAGGGACCAGGCAACTGCCAAGTTGTAGAAGCTGAGATAGAAGAAGGTGGCTTATGTCGACTTGCCATTATTCCAGACGGTGTAGTGACTGCGGCAGCTGGGTCAAAGCCCGCTCCAAAGAAGGATCAAATAAAAGGCTCTAGCAAGAACAAGGCGGGGTCTGCTTCTTCGGGTAAGAGCGTAAACTTTTCCGCAGCCATTACTAAGTCCCTTGAGACAAAAGTAAAAGAGCATAACGAGAAAGCTGCCAACGGTCGCAAGGTGACTTTGGCTAAACTAAAAGCTGTGTATCGACGCGGTGCTGGTGCCTTCTCCGGTTCCTATCGTCCCGGTCAGAATAGAAACTCTTGGGCGATGGCTCGCGTTAACGCATTCCTGCTGTTGGTTAGGACAGGTAAGCCGAAAAACGCCAAGTACATCACGGACAATGATCTTTTACCGAGAATGCACCCTCGCAGTGCTGCATCGACTTCTGTGTCTCCGCTACTAGCGGCTCTTTTGACAAGCTACGACATCGTAGATACAGAAGAGTCTTATGACGAGCTTATTGAACCCTGGCTATCTTAAACGATAGTCTTTTTGGAGTTCTTTCTCGTTTAGCTCATCCACGTCTTTTAGTATGTAATCTAAAGATCCTAGGTCTAATTCTTCTTTTGCTCTTGTTACCGCAACATACGCCAGCATGAGTTCGTCTCGCTTAGGGATAATATACTTTCTAGTCTCCTTGTCGTATCTATAGCCCCAAAAATCATCGTAGATTTGAACCCTGTCCCACTCACCGCCCTTGGACTTATGTGCGGTGGTTACCTGAATACCCGTGTCTTTACTGTGACCGTTTAGTTTCGAGAGAAGCTCGTGCAAGACCTCGTGGCCCTTTTCGCTGAGCAGACTGGCTAATTCTAAGATCTTTTTGCCTAAATCTCCGTCGTCCATTGCTTCTTCTATCTCCTCTAGAGATGAGTACTCCTCTAAATCTTGATGCAAGCTCGCGGGTTTTGAGGCTAATAGCCCGTAGAACCATGCGATGGTATCTAGGAGATTCATTAGGTCTTTTTTATAAGCAGAGGGTACAACTACACGTTGCCCTACCAAAATCCTTTCAAATATAGCTCGTAACGCTCCCGCATTGCTCCTGCAGATTACAACGTTAGGATTCTCCATTGTTCCTGAGGGCTCTATTAAGCCTGGAACGCTAGATTTGCCTATAATCTTCTTTGGTTCCTCTAGTAGATCTAAGAACTTATTACCGATCTCAGCTATTGCGGGACCGAACCTCCATGATTCGTTTAAATCTAAACTTAAGTCAAGATCAACCTTTTCCATTTCATCTTCTGCGCCCCTAAAACCGTAGATTGCTTGATTGTGATCACCTACGTAGATACGTTGCATCTTTTGATCTCTATAAACCTTGCCGAAAACTGGGTTGGTATCTTGAGCCTCGTCTATCATGATGGCGTCAAAACGTACCGACGCATCGCTGTCCTTCATCACTAAGTCTGGATTTTGTAGTGCCCACAGTTTAGCTACGTGATTCAACTTAATTCTACTTCTACCCCTTATGCTCTTTATATCCGCCCATAGTAGGTTGGCGTCTATAGTTGCTTCTTCTGGGTACGAGATGTTTTTTGGGAAGTGTGAGATGTTCAACTCTCTATCTTCACTAATACAGTAATTGTCGATTGCTTTAATCAAGTGGGTCACGACTTTAGCCCCAGAGATATAAGCTTCTACATCTATTAGTGTTCCATCAACAATTTTCGTCTCTACGATTCTGTATTTCTCGAACTTAAACCACTTAAAAATGTCCAGCCTCCTAATTAGGAAAGCGTTGTTCTTATTCTTCACTCTGTCTGAAAGTTCTAAACCGTACTTTCTGTAGACATTAGATACATAGATCCAAGAAAGGGAATCTCCCGTCCTGCATTCTACATTCTTAGGCATAGCCAATGCGGCGTTCTCCCTCATCTGCTTATTGAAAACCACATATAAAAAAAACTTGTTCGGGTTGAGTAACGCAATTAATTTTAGAGTAGTAGTCTTGCCAGTGCCAGCTGCTGCACTCACTATAAAGCTTTGACCGGTATGGAAGGTATCTGTTATAAGAGTTTGCTGGCTGGATGGAGTAAATTTAGTCATGAGAGTAATATTAGTGTGATACTCAGATTAAAGTCAAATACAGTAAAAGATAAATTTAGGAAATTAGTTATTTACACTTCTACACCTAAGATGTATACTAGAGCTATGGACAACTACCAGAACTTAACGTTACTTGTGTTAGCAGCTGAGTTTGTTATTATCTTGGTGCTTTTTTGGCACCTTGGCCGTGAAGAATCCGGACGTGAGAAGAAATACAGAAGTGACGAGCGCGATTTGATCATTAGACTGATCCAATCAACTAGACGCCGCTCCGTGAGCGATGAAACAAACGAATTTAGAGAAATCCTAGTGGAGAAGCTAAAAAACCGCTCGTAGTACCTAATGAAGTAAGTTATAATTGAAAGCAGGAGACTCTCCTAACAATAGGGGTGAAATATTACCGTTGATAGGAGTAGTTTTGCAAATACTAACTGATAAAATAGAGTGGACCCTCACAAATTTAGACAGGTGCGACTTTAACTGCACTTCGCAGGCCTTTGTGCGAGCAGTTGGTAATACTGGTGAGCTGCTATTTTGCTCCCACCACTACAATAACACCGCAAATGACGCTCAAGCGTATGAAAATCTGATGAAATTTGCCTACCAAGTAGTCGATGAGCGTGAACGGCTTATTGAAAATAGGCTACAAGGCTTGAACTAACCCGGCTCGAAAGGTTCTGATACCTTTTGTCTATACTTACCCTAGTTACAATCATTGCTTCGGTGCTCATCCTATTATCCATCCTCGCTACAGCATTTGTAGTGGGGTACGAACTTGCGGCTCGACGTGCGACCAAGGAAGTATTTAAAGTAATAGACGCCGCTACTGTAGGAGTAGACCCAGACGTCAAAGACTACAAAGATAGGCTTAGGGGGTTGTTAGATGAGTGAAGGTAAGGCGTTACTATATGCGCGAGTATCAACTGCAATGCAGGTAAATGATGGAGTATCGCTAGACGTACAAGAGAGGCAGCTAATAAACGCTGCTGAGTTTCACGGCTTTGCAGAGTGGGAAGTTATTCGCGAAGAAGGCAAGTCGGGCAAGAACGTTAAGGGACGCCCCGTTTTGCAATCCGCATTGAGACGCCTTGAGGCCAAAGAAGTAGACGCCCTTATTGTTACAAGAATAGACAGGCTAGCCAGGAGTACAACTGACTTCCTCGAGATAGTGGACAAGGCCGCCAAGCAAGGGTGGCGACTAATAATGCTAGATCTAAACCTAGATACTTCTACGTACCAAGGAAGATTTGTAACAACCGTGATGAGTGCCCTCGCTGAGATGGAACGTGGCATTATTGCATCCCGTCAAAAAGATGTGCACAAGGACAGGCGAGATCGTGGTATTGTTTGGGGAAAGGATATGGGTCCGATGAATAAGACCCCCCAAGAAGTTAAGGATAGAATCTTGAGTGAAAGAGACAATGGAGCCTCTCTACGTAAGATCGCTGCTGATCTCAACAAAGATAACGTGTTGACAGATCGTGGCGGTGTGTGGTATGGTTCGTCTGTGAAGAACATAATAGACGCAGCTACTAAAGAAGGGGAACAAGATGGCAAGGCGTAAAAGAGAGCCTTTAGCACCAGCAACCCCAGGATCAATTGTTGAGTGGGAGGTATCGTATGAGATGCAGGTTAATGGGAGACGTGTAGAGCCAGGAACAGAATTGAAGATAAAGGGTGAGCGTGGGAGATTTAGATTTGTAAAACACGTAGTATCATCGAACGGGGAATGGGTAGATGTCTGGGGAGGCCCTAAGAACTCACCTTCTATGAGAAGCTTTAGATCCGACAAAATACAAAGAGTCCACTACAAAAACACAACTGACACCGCCTTAGCTGCAGAGTATACGGCCAAGAAGATTGCCATAAAAGCTGAACTAGAAGAAGCTGCTGAAGATGAATGAAGAGGCGATTCGTAGGGAGCTCTCTGCTAAGCTACTTCTAGAATCTAAAAATGTAAGAGAAGCAAATAGCGATTACTCGCTGGCATTAGTATTTGCCTCTTCTCTTGTGATGGACGCCGTTAAAAACATGGAGAGACATATTGAAAATCAGGATTGAGACCACTAACGGAGCAGTTGTACCTATCTATGCTCAGGATGGCGACGCGGGGGCTGACCTTTGCGCCAACGAGAACGTAGAGATTAGAGCTGGAGCGCGGAAACTTGTTAAGACTGGTATAAAGATTGCCATCCCAGACGGATACGTAGGATTGATCCACCCGCGAAGTGGCCTCGCGCTGAAGCAAGGCCTAACAGTTCTAAATGCTCCTGGAACTATTGACTCTGGATATCGTGGTGATGTTGGCGTTATCCTGTACAACACTGAGTTTAGTAAGACGGCAGTAATCAGTAAGGGTGACCGAATCGCTCAGTTGGTAATCCAAAAGGTTGAAAGAGCAAAGTTTGAAATCGTAGACGCCCTTGATGATACTGACAGAGGCGAAGGTGGATTTGGCTCCACAGGAGTTAACTAAAGATGAAAGCCCTCACCGATAAAGAGAAGAAGGCCGTAAAGCTAATCTTGTCTGCTCGGCAAGTACAACGTGCGACTGAATTTAAGATTGCTCAGAAAAAGAATAGCTCCTCTTAGCCCAACGTGATTTGCTGGGTGTAGACTTAGGGAAGATGTACCAACAAAGGAGCTAAATTGTCAGATACCTCAGGGTCACAGACCACCTCAAATAAGGTAAGGACCTTTGTTTTAGACACATCTGTTCTCCTCTCTGACCCAAAGGCAATCTTTCGCTTTGCGGAACACGAAGTTGTTCTGCCCATCGTGGTGATAAATGAGCTTGAGAAAAAGCGAAATGACGGAGAGATAGGCTATCTTTCACGTAAAGCGCTTCGACTACTAGACGACCTCAGAGATGAGCACGGGGGACTAGACTTCCCTATTCCGGTCGGGGACGGCGGAACCTTAAGAGTCGAGCTTGGTAACATTGAGCCGGGCATCCTTCCTGCAGGTTTTCAGCTGGGAGATAACGACTCTCGTATCTTGGCCGTAGCGGCGAATCTTAAGAACGCAGGGTATGACGTAACCCTCGTCTCCAAAGATCTTCCGATGCGCGTAAAGGCTGCATCGATTGGGCTAAACGCTGAGCAGTACCTGCACGAACTTGCCAACGAAGAGTGGCACGGTATCTCGGAGATTTCGGTTTCAGGGGCGGACATAACTAATCTCTACGACAACGGTGAACTCGCACATGAATCCATCAAGGGTATGCCCGTCAATACTGGACTAGTACTATCTTCAGAATCTGGTGGTGCACTAGGTCGAGTCACAGACAGTGGGACCATTCGTTTGGTCAAGGGTGACCGTGAAGTCTTCGGACTACATGGACGCTCTGCTGAGCAGCGACTTGCTATCGACTCGTTGTTGGATCCGGGTATGGGCATCGTCTCGCTCGGTGGAAAAGCCGGAACAGGAAAGAGCGCCTTGGCTCTATGCGCTGGGCTCGAAGCGGTCCTTGAAAGGAAAGAGCACAAGAAGATTATGGTGTTCCGACCATTGCATGCAGTAGGCGGTCAAGAACTTGGATACCTCCCTGGAACCGAAGCCGAGAAAATGAACCCTTGGGCGCAGGCCGTCTTTGACACGCTCGGATCGCTGGTCTCTAAAGAGGTAATTGAAGAGGTAATAGCTCGTGGCATTCTTGAAGTCCTGCCACTAACGCACATTCGTGGGCGCTCACTTCATGACACTTTTGTAATTGTGGATGAAGCTCAGTCGCTAGAGAAGAATGTGTTGCTGACTGTTCTATCTCGTATCGGTCAAAAGTCTAGAGTGATCCTGACGCACGACGTTGCTCAGAGAGACAATCTTCGAGTCGGTCGTCACGATGGAGTTGCCTCTGTTGTAGAAAGACTGAAGGGTCAACCTATATTTAGCCACATTACTTTGATGCGCTCCGAGCGAAGCGAGATTGCTGCGCTGGTTACTGACCTTCTAGATTACTAGATGGCCAAACGCGAAGTAAAAAACGCCACTATTGACTACAGCGGAGACGCTAGGGAAACTATCTTTGGGTGGTGTTCAACTGAGCAGCACGAAGAGTGCATCCTGGAGTTTCCTGGGCACACTTGTGTCTGCAAGTGCCATAGTATTAAAAAAGATTAAAAACAGCGGACTCTGGACGGGCCTGCTGATTTGAAAAAGGGGACTTTAGCTGTTACTATTGTCATATGGAAAACTCTAATATAAAAATACAAGTCACTGGCGATTACGAAAAAGTAAACGCCGCTACTACAGAAGCAATAAAATCACGAGCTGAGTTGAGGGTGGCGTCTGACAAAGCCTTTGACAATGCGGTAACAGTTGGTTGGGAACTAGGGGCCGCCGATGAGAGAGCTAATTCTCTTGAAATAGTGGACGCCCTTATTAATGGACTAATAGAAACCGAAGTAGATGCAAGGATGACGCTTAACATCTTAAGAAAGATGCTGGTAGAATCTAATCCTAACACCGAGGGAGAAAAAAGTGAGTGAACCTGAGTACGAATATAACGAAGATCAGATGGCAGCCATTTTCGCAAAGCTAGAGGTCTCAAAACTTCTAATAAGTATGGGCACGGAGATAGCCAAGCAAGTTCAAACTGATGTTAAATTTTATAGGATAACCAATGACTCAAGCAAATAGGGCTAAAGGTCCCCTGGTTACGATCAGTGATGCTGCAAGGATGGCCGATATTAGTACAGAAACTATAAGAAAATACGTTAATCAAGGCATACTGAAGACAGAGTTTGACGGAGGCATGGTCTACTATCGTGAACTACTTAGAGCATCCTGGGAGACGAAACAACGCCACCTGACTAGTAATGCTGGTGACAATAATTACAGAAGGCAACAAAATGATGGGTGAGTGCGATCTACACGACTGGTACTTTGATAAAGATGATGATATAGGGTGCCCCGTATGTTACGGGGTCTCTATAGAGCGTCAACGAATTATCAATGTCATGTATACAAAAGCTGCTAATCGTAATATCTTTGAGGCCTTAGAGCACCCTTACTCTGCGAAAGAGCTAGAGGATATGATCAGGGAGGGACAAGATGACTAACCAAAACGATTATTTAGGCTCACTTGACCCTGACGAGCTACAAGCAGAGCAAGAGTTCTTAGATAATCACTGGGCTAACGATTTGCTAGACGCACCCCACGCTTTGATTGCGGTTATAGAAACCAAGATCGCTAGAGCGGTGATTGCAGAGCGTAACCAAATTTACAAAGGGATTAATAAGCACTTTCGGCTATTTGACGGTGCATCAAACAGAACTCACAAGATCAGCGAAGCGGAGCTTATAACGCTAATCAAGGAGGCACAAGATGACTAAGAAAGAACTATGGGAAGCGATGGCAGTAACGACTGAATGGCAAGAAGCCTTTAAGTGCTACAACGCATGGCAGCAGGCGCTTAATCTAGCAAACGAATACGAAGCGGTCTATAACCAAGCCGCAGATACAAGAGATGAGACGCCTGAGTACAAAGCATGGATAAAGGCAAAACCTGTACAAGATGTATAAGTCAGCAAATTGTCACACTAAACGACAGTTTGTCACGCATACTTTGCACCTAATTACCACTTATGTCCAAACTATAGCGAAAACGGTAGTGTTGTGACAGTCCACTAAAGTGGAGAAACTTCCACTAAAGTGGACGGAACTGTTACTGCAAAAGCGCCTTAGTAACACTTTGATAGAAACTGTTAGTAGAAAGAAGATAATAATGACTGATCAAGAGCAGAAAGATAAATCTGCATGGCACATCATCGAGCACCTACACCCCGACACTCAAGTTGCGGTTCGATATGTAGTCGAACGAGCCAAGATTGAAGAGGGTTTTCAAGTAGCTCATATGTTGCAGCAAGACTACGAGCTGGGCATCCAGGAAGAGCGTAAACGCATACTTGACATATTGATAGCAAACTGCAATACTTACCACACAGCGTTAATGGGTTGTGAGTGTTCAGTGCAGATTGAACTTATAAGCTAAAACGCAAATAATCATTTTTAACTATAAGGAGAGAAATGAGCT
>Ga0208646_1001496_pt1 | contig 11136 bp, 9 predicted proteins | sample AntAceMetag02UK8_FD_184762 | JGI IMG/M metagenome (GOLD analysis project Ga0208646, IMG submission 184762) | Saline lake microbial communities from Ace Lake, Antarctica - Antarctic Ace Lake Metagenome 02UK8 (SPAdes) (version 2) | ecosystem: Environmental > Aquatic > Non-marine Saline and Alkaline...
CGTGTCCTTGACTGTTCAGCGGCCTTACGCATACAGTTAAGGTGCGTGGTCCAGCGTAAAACTTTAGCATGTGGATAACGCTCTGTTAAATACTGTAGGTTAGCGGAGTGACCGCCCATGTCCATTATGAATATGTCAAACATTAAACTTTACTTAGAAAATAATAGTAATTATAACTTAAAGAACAAGCAAAGTCAAGAGTACAGTGCACCATACGTACGACCGTGTGCATTGGATACATTTTTAACCCAGCACCAGATTGACTACCAGCGTGTAGACGTTGATGATTGTGATTATAATACATGGTATCCAGTTAACATATACTTCTTTAATTTTGATTGTGACTACTTTACTTACTTCGATAACTTGACCCTAGACAAAATTCGTAACAAGAAACTTAGAGTATTGTTTATCTATAGTGAACCAGACGATCCTTATCTAATTGAAAAACGATTACAAGAACTCTGCGATCTAAACGCCATTGATCGAACGAGCGTATTCTTACTAACTGGTAATACTGTAAGTGATCAAATTATTGGGCAAGGGTATCTACAGTATCACGAGTTCTTGTATGAGCAACAAAATAAAACAGCAAGCGACCTAGCAACAGCAAATTCTAAAGAAAAGAAATACACTTGCTTAAACAGAATACACAAAAAGTATAGAAAAGAATTTGTCTGGAACTTGTGGAATAATGATTTAATTAATAATAACTATGTTAGTTATGGCAATGTTCCAAACATTGATACTCAAGGAGACTTTGATATTATCAATGATGGATTTATCGTTGGTCAGACCAAACGAATAAGTTATGTGCCTGATATGTTTGATGAGGTGTTGCCTTTACGTGCAGATGAATTAACAGATGCTGAACATAACAATCATAGTATAAATGTCAATCACTTTCATACTAACAGTTATTGGAACATTGCAATGGAAACATATATCAATGCTGTTGGCGGGGCATTCTTAACTGAAAAAACATTAAAACCAATTAAACACGGACAAGCATTTATAATACTAGGAACTGAGAACAGTCTATCTCTATTAAAAGACCAAGGCTATAAAACATTTGATCGTTGGATAGACGAAAGCTATGACACTATCCGTGATGTACGATTCCGATGGTATGCTGTATTTGAAGAAACTAGAAAGATTGCGTTAAAAAGTTTAGAACAACTGCACCTAGACTATCTAGAACAGTTACCTATCATACACCACAATCAAGAACATTTCAAAAGAAACAAACAAGCTCAATTGGTTAAGTGTCTTCAACGCCTAACTGCTCAACAGTAATATTACACTTATTTAAAAAGTCAACTCCGTCAGTGCTACGGTACTCGTTACTGTAGTAGACCTGTTTATGTTTATTTTTTATGAACAAACTTTAACTCCATATAGTTTTTCAAATTCGTTAGCATCATCTCTATCGTTAACCATTGGCTTTCCTTTAACATTTAAACTTGTGTTTAGTAGCATTGGGCAACCTGTAAGTACAAACCATTTTTCTAATAGTTGTCGAACCCCACTTTCGCAGTCTGCTGGAACTGTTTGTACACGACTTGTTCCGTCTGCGTGTACTACTGCTGGATACGCATCGGGGTTTTGTAATCTTGCCACAACTTGCATGTATGGACTTGTTTTAAATCCTTCAGGCATTATGAAATAGTCGTTGACATATTCTTCTAATATCATAGGAGCAAATGGTCTAAACTTTTGTCTACGTTTAATTTCATTTACTAAGTCTTTTATTTCTTTGCCTCTAGGGTCTGCTAGCAATGATCTATTACCTAATGCTCTAGGACCAAATTCTGCACGACCACTTGCTACACCTACAATTTTTTTAGTTAGTAGTTCTTCCAGGACTTCATTGACTGGATACTCTCCAGGTATGTTTGTTCCTAAGAATGGATGTTGCCAATTAATTTTTTTACCATACGACAAGGCCGCACACCCTAAACTACTGCCTGCATCTCCTGGGTTTGGCATTATCCAGGTATTATCAAAGTACGCACCTAAGTGTTCATTAGCTGAGCAGTTTAACGCTACTCCACCCATATAAACTAAATTTGTACTCCAATTTAATCTTCTGGCTTTGTCCATTACACTATGTAATAACACTTCTAATGTATATTGTGCAGATGCGGCAATGTTAAATTCGCTCATGCCGTTGGAATCCCAATCTTCGCATCCGGCATGTAGATTATTTCTAAATCGTATAGTTTCTCGATCTAAAACAAATTCATCAAACACATTATAGTCCGGCACTCCGTATGCGGCCATGCCCATTAAGATATATTCATCTTCGTTTGGTTTAAGTCCTACACGTTGCGTCATTGCAGAATAAAATAATCCCATTGAATGAGGATATCCTTGACTCCATAGTTTACAATATTTGGCGAAACCTTTCTTATCGTATTCAGCACCCCATATGGTTATAGTATCAAACTCTCCAATGGCATCGATAACAACAACTGTTGCTCTATCATACGGTGATGTTTGAAATCCAGCGGCCGCATGTGATAAGTGATGTGGATATGACTTTGTTCGAATGCCTGTTCCTATTAACCTTTTAGCTTTTGGGGGTATTGCTTTAGATAAAACCTGTCGAGTAAACATCTGACCCCAATTAAAACTAGCACCTTGATACAGTTGCCTTAATTGTTTAAGTAGAGGTTTTTCATAGTAAGCAATATCTGAAATGCAACCTACATTTGCGTCTGCAAAGATTTCTTCGTTGAGTGTGTGGTCGTTCTTTTTCTTACTATAACGCTCACTGTGTCCAGCAAACGTTATATTACCATCTAGATCAATGACGCTAATTGATGCGTCATGGAACCCTGCACTGATGCCTAAAATACTCATCTAAGAATGGTTTTATTTTGTTTCAAATCTAAATCCTATTTCTTTAAATGTTTTACCTAACATATCTTCTGTTAAATATTTTGAAATTCCAACCATGTGCTTTGTAATTACTTTTTCTGAATTTTTACACCATATGCTAATTGTACCAGATTTAACAATATCGTTTTCATCAAGTACCTGCCTAACAGAGGCAAATTTACCCCACGGCGTTATATAATAACCCTTAAAGGAAGAACATTTTTCCCCAGTATATTTCCCACGTAACTTATCACCGATTTCTTTACGCTTTTCTTTTGTATGTTTTTTACCATACATAGGATTATTTTCACCAGACTGGGCTTTCGACATCGTGGCTTTTGTTTCTTCATTTCTTTTACCGCCACGATTTGATTCTCCTATTCTTCGTTTTGTTTCTTTGCTATGAGGAGGTCTCTTATTTTGTGATTTCTTTAAATTTTTTTTATGTTCGTTAGTAAATCCATTGCCTTGCGTATAATGGTTATTTCCGGAACTAAATCCTTTTCCACCTGGTTGCTTATTATAGCAATTCTCATCTAACCGCCATAACTCACCAACTAATCGTTTTTCTGCTTCATAACAATCATTTTCGTTATCAAACTCAGATAATGTTACTCGTTTAAAAGAATCTTCACCATATTTTTTAATAGCATTTTTTAGATGCGGACTACTTCCATAATATCCATCAAACGAAGATCCTTCTTGAACGTGCTTTCCAATATAATACTTACCATTAGTTAAATTAATTGTTTTATAAACTAAGTATACGAGTTCCATATACTTATTTATCACTAAACAGCTAACGGTATGTAAAAGGATCTCGTTTTTTAAGTTCTTTAAGTTTTTTTCTATATCGTATTTCTAATTTAATACGATCAATTATTTTTTTAAACCAGTTCATTTTCATCGCTCCAGCAATAGTCAAATGTGTTTTTAACGCCGTCTACTTCTATACTGTATATATCTAGGTGAGTTTCTAACTGTTGCCATATCTGAAACATATCCTCAGTACCAAAACTCTTAACAAGGTTAATATGTCCTAACTGTAAGTATCCTAAACTAAGTTTAGGATCATTTGGATCTAGTCCATGTTTAAGTAACCATTTCTCAAATTCTAATTGTTGTCTATTATGCCAAGGAAAATTAGATTGCCTGGTTACATCTTTACCCCATTCAATATCAAACTCACCTGAATAATATTGTAAATGATTAATTGCTTCACACGTGGCTTCATCTAAGTCAGGTGCTCCCTCATCTCTAAATACTTCTATTAATGTTTTTCCTATCTGATTCCAGTGCATATAAACATTTCCTAACTTACGATCATACCCATTGGCAATAAATCCTTGTCTATGCTCGTCTGTTAGGTTATGCCTTTTAGCCTTAAAAAATGTAGTAATCTGACTTGGTCGTATCCATTCAGATGCAATTCTTGCCTTACGTTGACTTAATATTAGACTTTCTAGTTCATGACATATATTGTTTAATTGTCTAATGGCGTTGCGAACATTTGGTGGGCTTACTTGTCCGTAGGGACTAGGGGACTCTACTGTGCCTTCTAATCTTTCAAAATGATTATGTAAGGTATTCATTATTTCGTGTTTAGTTTTAAGACCAATATCTTCTTGACGTTCTAGATGTGCCTCAACACTGTCAGATCTAACAAGACGTTCAACAGGATAAGAATCAGAGAATCTCACAGTATTAGGATGGAACCATTCTTCAATAATATAGTCTTTTAAACCGTGTTGAGTATAATCGTAACGATTAATAGTTTCAACTGCACGATTTAGTTCTTCACAAAGATATTCTAAAGTTCTTGCGGAGTTTGGAAATCCTAAAAAACAAAATGATTTTTCTAAAGTAAGATTTTGTTTTAATATTTCTTTAAGTGCTAGTATCCAATCTTTAGCCAACTGGGTATCGTTAGGTACAATATAATAATCTAATGTATCCTCTTTATCTAACGGATTGCGTAGTGTTACTTTAACTTCCAATTGACTCCCACCAATGCAATGCCTCAGGTCGTTCACTTAAAATGTCAGCAAGAATATACTTGTCCTTACGTATAAGCTCTAATTGTAACACACGAGCCTTACCTTTTGCAAGACTTTCTTTGTAAGTATCTGGCCATTGTTCTTCAAAAGTTGGGCGTGTTTTAAGTTGTATCAATACGTCACGCATTGCACCGTTACTAATAGCAATTAGTTCATCAAGCCAAGGGTGTAATATTGATTTTGGTAGTGCTAGCGGACTAAGAATAATATCCGGAGTAAAGCTAAAGATTACTTTAGCTAGTACATCTACTCCTTTTTCTTTAGCGAGGCTTTGGATATTTTCAACTTCGAAGAGTCCGGGGAGCGTGAGCGTGAAGTCGATACGTAACTGGCGGCTATGTACTTTAGCCTCAACTCCCTGATCGAAGTTCTCAAGCCACGCATTATAGTTGAGACCTGTCCTAATGTATTCGCCAATTTGTCCTGTTCCATCGAGCGACGCACATATTTGCCAGTCCCGTAACCTGCTAAGTATATCCCGATACAGATTAATACCGCGATACCTAACTCTGCTAAGATTTGTATTGTATCTAGCGTAAACATTTTTGCCATCTCCTAATTCAACTATTCGTTTCATGTACTTCCAATGTTGCTCATACATTAACGGTTCTCCCCCTGCCCAATAGACCTCTTCTATACGGTGGTCTTCTACTGCTTGGGCAAATTCCTGCTCTATTATAGAGTCTTGGAACTTCTCAATTTCTTTCTTGACATCGGGTTTCATCCAGTTGTTTTTAGGATTTGACCAGTTGATCATGCCGTGTTGTCTTTGTTCAGACTCCCACGCACTTGATAACATGTCGCCGCATGTGCGGCATTTAAAGTTGCATAGATTACTAAAACGGTAGTCCCAACTGATAGGCTCCATTGTAGTGTGGCCGGTTTCGGTTGTCGACTCCCACAACTTTGTATAGTATTTACTCGTGAATAAGCGATCGAAATATGTACGGTAAACATCAGTGTTTAATAGTTTATCATTGCACACGGCACATTCGGGCAAGGTTTCTCCTGCCATCATACGACGACGTACTGATTTCATATGATCACTGTTCCAGTGTTCATGTAAGGTAATTGGTTTGTATTCTCCAGTGCCAGCCTTGGTGTCTATGTACTGTTCAAACGATTGTGCATCTTCACGACTAGCACAGCACATACGTCTTTCAGTGACCGGGCTTAAATATGTATGAGTCCAAGGAGCCATACATAATGTTTCAGGTCTGTTTACTGGTTTATCCATGTGACAAAGGAAAATCTGTATTGTTTGTAAATATATCTGCTACCCATTGATGCCATTTAGGTGCATAGTGGTGTCCTAATTTACTCAATGGCCATTGATCAGCGTGATCAATATGCGGAATTAGATCGTATAGTGTCATCATATTAAGTGTTATATCCTTGCATAAGTCACGCACTATAGTTACCTGTTTATTAAAATTTTCGTGTAGCCATTCTTCTGAGTGGCTTTCCATAAAAAGAATCCTATCATCATCAGTTGGCAATGACTGCACCCACTCCTCATTTTTAAAGTATTCAAATCTTGTCCAGTCCGGCCAAAGTATATAAACAATTTTAGGAGTTTCTTTTTGTAATATAGCTGGCAATGTTCTAGCAACTAAATCACTACTACAGCCCGGAACTCCATAATTAGTTGCACCAAGTAAATGTGGCCAAGCTTCATTTCTTTCTACGCCTATGCCATATGTGTGACTACATCCTAATGCAATCTTTTTACTCATACCCAATAGCCTCTGCAAGTTCAGGATGATGTTCAGACAATAACTCACCTCTAATTCTATCTGTCTTTTGTGTGGTTTTAACTAACTCTTGACCGTCACTGCTCTGTCCTTGTTCCATAAACATAATAATGTTTTTAAACTGTTCTTTATGAAACTCACTTACCTCAGCATGTGTTAATTTTTCAATAGCTTGTGTTTTTGCCTGTTCAGGTAACCTGGCTATTGAGTGATACCACACTTCGTGTAACATGTTCCAGTAAACAAAATCAAATTCTTGTTGATCAATCCACTCGCTGAGTCCTTCTAGATACATTACATTAAACACATTAACTGTTGAGCACACTTGCAGAACAATATTGCCTAGCTCCTGTTTAAGCTCCTTAAACTTTGCCATGTTAACGTTAACTTCGTCCCATTTGGCATTCTTACGCTGGTATTCAAACCTAGGTCCGACATCGTCTATACTAAATGCAATTTCAACCAATTTAAAGTGTTTCCATATATGTTTAGCATCCGGAAAATTAGTGCCGTTGGTGTTGTAGTGTACTTCAATATCTTTAGCTACACCTTTTTCAATTAGTGTTTCTAAGAAATCAAAGTGTTCTCTGATCATAAATGGTTCGCCGCCAGTAAACTCTAAGTAACGAATGTTTGAAGCATTCTCTCCCATCTCTTTCCAGAAGTCAACACTCTGTCTGGGCCACCTTCCTTCGTCGATCATTTTGTAAGGAAAACTCTTTTTACGTATACTAGTAGGTAACTGTTGTATTTCTTCAATGGCATACGTGCTTGAACTCCAGCTACCGCATATACGACATTTAAGATTACATATATTGCCTAACTTAAAATCAATAAACATCAACGGCTTGGCGTCTGTTGTCCACTCTTGGTCTTTAATTCCCATATGTTTTAGTCGGTCTAATGTGTGTTCTCGTTTACTCGTGCCGCCGCTGTCTTCTACCGCCCAACATTTCTTGCAAGTATCAGGTCGTTCACCATCGATGAACTGTTGCCTTAACGTTTTCATTTGAGACGAATTACGTGCTGTTTCTATACTATCTATGTTTATCTTAAACTTATCTAAAGTCTGGTCATGCACTAGTTCATCTTCTGCTAGACAGCACGGCCGCAATGTTCCTATAGGACTAGTTTCAATACTAACCCACGGCAATACACAAAAGTTTTTAGAGTTTGATGTCATGTAATTCCGGTAATACTTCTAAGATATTTTCATTGCGTATTTTATCTAACTGTAACATACGTTCCCAAAACTTTGGAAGTTGATCTTGACTGGAGCCTTCTAAAAACTTTAATGCTGATTCAAATCCCACTGTTGCTCTATTAAGTTTATCTATTGGACGTAGCCATTTTAAGTGTTCTTCAATCTTAGCACGGATCTTATCTTTATAATGATCTGGGGCAATGTCTATGCGTAACCACGCAGGGTCTTGTAATATGTTAACATTTAAGTCTTGTGCTCTGATAAATCCTTTTTCTACCCATTCTTTATGAAAGTCTGGTAGGTGTAACACATTTTGTATGCTGAGTGTAGGACTAATATAAAAGTCTACCTTAGGACATATTTCCATCATTAGTCGTCTATTTTGTTCTATCTCTGCCCATTTAGTACCCTTTCTAATATACTCTGCATGTGGACCCATAGCGTCAAGGCTAGCCCCCACTGCTACACTATCAAACTTCTTCCAATAGTCAAACACGTAACGATCTTTAAGTTTGATTTGTGTAAAATTTGTATTGTATATTAACCGTACATCAAAACGTTTACGCTTTTCTAATTCTTCTAATATTTGATAGTGTTCGTCCATCATTAATGGTTCACCACCAGCAAAGTATATTTGCTCTACTACATCTATGTGTTCCATAAGCTGTTCGATCATATCTGTTCTCGAACGTCCTGCCCAGAATAGTGGTTTGTTTGATTTAGCCCATCCTTTCCCAGTTAGTTTAACCTGATCCCCATACCAACTTGATGAAAAGATATGTCCGCATGAACGACAGCTTAAATTACACAAGTTACTAAAACGTATATCCCAATAAGTCATTTCAAAAGGAGGATCTATCTCTGTACCTTTTTTAATATTATGTCCGTGATGTTTATTAGATGAATTTCGGCCACTAAAGAATCCACTTTCTTCTTGCTCATAGCATCTATTACATGCCGGATTCTTTGTTTCAGTAAGCATGTCCTGCCTTAACTGTTTCATTTTATCATTAGACCATATTTCCTTTAAGGAAGTAGTCTGGCAGTTTCCAAAATTTCCTTCAAGGTGTTCTGCATGGCAACACGGATAAGCATCACCTGTTGGGTATGCGTGTAGATGGGTCCATGGATACATGCAGAACGTTTTAGACTTTGTCAGTAAAAACTTTTCACGATCATTTAATTCATCAAGTGATATCTTTACGGGGTCTGTTGAATTATAATTATAACTGCTCATACCAATCCTTCAGTTCAGGAAACGTTTCTGTAAAGTTCTTGCCTCTACGTTTGTCATACTGTGTGTAAAATTGTTTAAAGTCATTTAACAGTTTAGGCATTTCAAATGCGTCTGAATGTGGTATTTCAACTATGTTTAAATAATCTATCAAACGTTCTATATGATTACGCTCAAACTCGTGCATGAGTTCACCGTAGTTTTCTTTGAATATGTTTAGTCTATTTGCTTGTGCTTGCCTGAACTGTTTGTCTAGTACCAACGATGATTGGAAACTAGGATAGCGTAGGATATTTAGAGTAAAGTTAATGGCATCCTGCCCGTATTCTCGCTTTAATTCTACTATCTGTTTCAGCAAGGATGGTAGTCTAATCAAGCATAGAGCGTTCACTGTACACATTACATGCAGTCCGCGTAGCTTTTTACTATCTAGTACATAACGAACGTTTGCGAGCCATTGCACATAATCTAACCCATCACGTATGTATTCAGCTTGTGTGTATGTGCTTTCGTTTGATGTATATATGTCTAGTTCAACATCTTCAGCGGCTTTCAATAATCTGTCTATTTTATCTTTTTCAAATGCCAGATTTGAATTAACAGCAATACGTGTTTTTGACTGTCCTCGGTTAGATTTAAACCAATCAAACAACTGCCACGTGTATCCGCTCATCAATGGTTCGCCACCTGTAATACGTAACTCAGTTAACGTTTTGTGGAGATCAGTTTCCCACCACTTAAAGAAGGCTTCAATGTAAGGATTTTGATCGGCAATAGTAAACAACTGACTACTACTATGACTGTGAGTAAAATGGTTCCTGCCATCGGACACCAACTGGGCATAGGGACCATTACGTTTAATATCTTTAGCCCAAGTACTACTAAATGCAGGGTTACAATAGCTACAAGCAAGGTTGCAAGTCCTATCAAAGCTAATTTCCAGGGTTCTAAGGTTAACATCTTCTGTATACGGTTTTTCATAAGCTTCATTTAACTCCTCGTCTGTATAAATTCTTGTTTTGTCTACACGGTCTGATATCTTATCAGTTCCCATATCTTCTATTTTCCAACAGTACTCACATCCTTTAGGTCTCTCACCTTGTTGCATCTGTCTACGCTGTTCTTTCTTTTGTGGTGTGTTGTGTAACGCACTTGGATTTGTTTTAATTGCTTCACGATCAATAGCATGTGGTAAAGGATGATGACATGATGTTGTTTGTCCACTACCTAACCATATAGTAGCATTGTACCACTTGGCCGCACAGAAACTTTCACTTTTAATGTCAATCACTCTGCGTTTGTATTCTAGGTCTGTTTCGTTAGTTAGTTTTGGCATATTGCTCGCATTCTTTCCACCATGTTTCCATTTCAGGAAATGTTGCTAAGAAGTTGGTTCCTCGTCGTTGATCGTGTTCTGTAAAGAATTTATAAAAGTCTGCTTTTTGTCTTGCGAGGTATTTAGCGTCTAGTTTTTGACCGTTACGCATCCAAGCGATATCTCTATCAAGCCGTTGCATTTCGTAATCTTTAAATCCTTTAAACCGTGTTTCTTCTGTTTCTCTCCACTTTAACATCCAGGCCCATATTAGTTCTAATTGATCTACATAACTTTCGGGCAGTGTCTGCAATGACATCCATGTAGGAGTACGTAGTAAAGGAGTATCAAACCATACACGTTGATAAGTGTTTGAGTATATTTGTCTTAATCCATTTATACCTGCTAGCAAATTACCAAATGATGTTACATTTAAGTTAGTCATTGTGATAATAAAGGTAATACTCGATCGTTCTGGCACTTCTATTAAGAACTGATTAACTCTGTCCCATAACAAGTTAAAGTCTAAACCATTACGTATGTATTCGGCTTTTGGACCAAATGCATCTACAGATACATATTGCATAAAGTGTTCTACATTATCATCCGCACATATTCTCTTAACATAATCTAAGTACTTGACCCATAATTTTTCATCTACTGAAAAGTTACTTGTTGTACTTAAATGT
>Ga0208646_1001500_pt1 | contig 11120 bp, 20 predicted proteins | sample AntAceMetag02UK8_FD_184762 | JGI IMG/M metagenome (GOLD analysis project Ga0208646, IMG submission 184762) | Saline lake microbial communities from Ace Lake, Antarctica - Antarctic Ace Lake Metagenome 02UK8 (SPAdes) (version 2) | ecosystem: Environmental > Aquatic > Non-marine Saline and...
AGATGTTAGTATCATTATTTTTCTCCTTTACCCAGCGATTGCCAAGTATCAAATACTGCATCTTTCGCCAAAACCAATTAGGCTCTTTACCCTTATATGGAATCCAAGACAAACCCGTGGCCGACCCACCAAACAGGTAACACTTCCAATCGGAATACTCTGGCGGTGTTAAACTGCATAGCTCCGCAGGGTCTAGGTAGACTGATCCATTTGTAACCTTTTCTTTTAATTCGTCCATCACTTCACCTCCACTACAGATTCGTAAGTTGCTTCAAAGATGTCAGGCTTGACAGGGTAGAAATTAATACCATTCGGCTCCGGAATAATCCAGTCACCTACTTCAATGTTAACAACTTGGTTGTTGTGTATTGTGTGGACGTGCGGCTCATAGCGTTCTCTATTAACCGAACAAAGCGTTGATCTACACATTCCAGTCACTAATTTCCTATATCCTTTATATTGTTCTGCATCAACAACAACAGGTTTTTTTCTGAATTTCATCACTTCACCCCCACATGTGGTAAGGGGGCGCTAAACATTTTAATAACATCATCTAGACTTTTAATAACATCATCTAGACTAATCATGGTTTCTCCGCCCTGATCTTCTTTGTACATTTCTAGACCTGTGACCGTATCCTCTAGCGCGGCCGTATAGCCTTCTCTGTGTGCTTCTTGTAGCTCTTGTTCTTTATTCATCACTTAACCCCCACTGGTTTTAAATAAGGTGTGGCATGGTCGTATGGGGAACCCATAGCAACATCAAACCGATACTTACCTGTAGAGTCTTTAAACCTATTTTTCACAAGTACCCTAAACTTGAAGTCTCCTTCGTCGTCCCAAGCCAAGCACTCTACCCACGTATCTTGGTCGTGTGGGTCTAACCCCTGCCACCACCCATTCACTTCCCCCTCCAGTACAGCCGCACATTTATCACAGTAATGTATACCAACACCCTCAATATCGTTTCCATCCCAATAACACCGATACTTTTTAAGGCATTTAGGACACTGGTAACTTGGCTTTAACCGCCAGAACGTAGGGCAGTTAAACAGCTTATGCTTCAATTTCTTGTACATCACTTCACCCCCACTAATTTTAATTTATTCAATCTGTGTCCTTCGCTTTTCGCGTGTTCTTTAGACTCAAATGCGCCAGATACATATTCTATCGTTAAAGCGCCAACCTCACTCTGCCAGAAAATACACCAGCCACAATATTCCAATCTGAAATCGCAGATATACATCACTTCACCCCCACTAGTATTGTTTTTAACCATTTCATTGATAAAGCCTCGGCCATGCTTTCACATCTTGGGGTGGCTAATGCCTTTTCCCTTTCGCCCTTTCTTGGTGGGCGGCTAGACTTTCTGTTGGAAGTGTATTCATCAGCGTGTAACAAATGTTGAGGTTCGCAATACTTAATGCGACCTAATCTACCCTTAATGGTAGGCTCTTTTACGCCACCATCTAAACAATGCCTCTTAGTATAGGCTGAGTATTCAGCAATCGAATAAGAAACACCTTCTACAAAGTAAGGGTGATCGCCTCTAAACTCGATAAACCTCGCCTTGTTTGTTGGTTCTTCTTTAAACATATAATTAATTTTCATGCAGTACACCCCCTAAATAATAATGTCCGTATTTCTCAAGAAAGAATTCTTTCATTCTCTGCATATCTTCTTGAGCTAACCAGCTTATATCTGACAACTGCATTGGTAAAGTCATTGATCTAAGGCTAGTATTATCTGTTTTCTTTCTAACAGTAGGCGAGCCGCCTTGATCTTTCGCCCTAGCTAACCAAGCGTTGACAAACTTCTTAATACCCGCAGGGGTTTTCCTTTTGCTGGGGTTTGCATCGCACCAAGACTCCATTGCTAAGAGTTCTTGATGAACACTCACAGATTTATAGGCTCTCTGCCACGCAATCACATCAGCCTCTTCTGGTTCCCAGTGATTGCCGTTAGCCAGAATCATAACCCAAGCCTGTATTCAGAAACGTGACAAGTCTCTCCGAACCTATTTTCGACATTGATTGTTTTGGAGCTTATGTTGACGCCCATTTGTTTGAGGTTGTAGATACGACTAGCTAGGCGGTAGACACCCAGATCAATGATTGCATCTAACTGGGTTATCGAGCCATTTGTTTGAAGGTACTCCCAAACGCGGCTGTCCTGACTTTGTTTTATTTGATTTGGCATTTCTTGTACTCCTTAATTGATTGGCGAGCTATTGGTAAAAACATTTAATAACAAAGCGGTGACGCTGGTCTAGCATGAACTCCTTCTCGTCGGTGTATGTGAGGCGGTTGAAGTCAATTGTATATCTGTTATAAGTATCAACTTCGCTGTCAGATAATACCCTCTTAGTGAAAGGGCTAATCAGCTCTCCATAACTGGTCACTGGCTGCTGTCTTGAGTCTTGCATTTCTTGTACTCCTTAATTGATTGAGATTTAATAATATACCCTATTAATTAAAATGTAAAGTATTAGGTAATATTATTATTCTTAGTGCTTGTATGGTTCGGCAAGCCTCACCCCAATAAAAGGATATTTTCTTTTTGTATGCTTTTAGAAACACTTTTTAAGAGACGATTTAACCCTTTAACGGGTAAAAGTTAATTTAAGATCGAAGGGAAAAACAGCTTCGCGGTTACTCAAGCACTTGTATCGGATATCCAACCTATTCACTGTATACAACCGAGTAATCAGTGATGCTATGCCTGGAGGGTCAACCACGCTCTGACGTTTAATCTAAGGATTCCGTCAGCCTCTAGCCCAAGTGCTAAACGCATTCTATAACAGGCTACCCTCAAAAGTAAAGCGACCACACCACCAGAATATAAATTAGCTAAATACTTTACCTTTGTGATTAGATAGTATAGAATGTTAATTCAATCACAAAAGAGAAGAGAAACATGAATAAGACCAAACCGAAAATCAAACCAACTATTACCCCTTACCTGGTTACATTAAGCCAATGGTTAAAGGACAAAGATAGCGTCCCTATAGAGCATTTGTACGGCTCACTCATGTGGGTATCGCAAGACGCTAAAGACATTCACTGTGGCGATTTTATGCACAAAGATACGCCAGAGGAAGATCGTCCATTTAGAGACCTAGACTCTAAAGCATTCACTGAGGCTTATGGTGCGGTCAATGCTGCAATTAAAGCAATGACAGAGAGCCGCGCTAAACACTGGACAATGAAAGTTGAGAAATTCATCAGAGACTATGGGGTAACAGCATGAAAAGAATAATAGATACAATGAGCGCGGCAGATATGAAACTGTCTTGGGCAAGGTGGGGAAACCCTCTTGATTTGTGGTTCGATGAAATGTGCAAAGAGATGCCTGGCAATAGAGGCTCTGACAAGGAATACTTGAACGATCTAGACCGAGGCAACTACGACTGCCAGCATGGTAATCAAGCGCAAGAGGGTGATTCAGATGCCTACTATGTTGGCTACGGAGCGCGATACGTTCTGGAGCAGAATCAAAACTTCCAAACAGAAAGGGGAATGAAATGAGCAATACATGGGAAACATTATCAGCAATAGATGTATCAAAGCACGTTGAAAAGAAAGGCGGTTTGTCTTACCTATCTTGGGCTTGGGCTTGGTCAACATTGATGGAACACTACCCTGATTCCGATTATACGTTTAACGACCCGATTGAACTCCTGAATGACACAGCAGAGGTTCAGGTTACGGTTACGGTTCAGGGTGTTGCAAGGACTATGTGGCTACCAGTGATGGACAACCGTAACAAGTCGATAACCAACCCCACTACCAGAGACATTTCAGACGCTCGCATGAGGTGTCTTGTTAAATGTATCGGGGTACACGGATTAGGACTCTATTTATACGCAGGGCAGGACTTGCCGCAAGCCGCGCAAGAAGCGCAAAACGCGGTGATAGATGAAAATCAATCAGAGGAAATCAAAGGGCTGTTAGCAGAGTACAAGATAGACGTAAAGAAGTTTCTTGACTACTTTAAAGCTACCTCTGTCGATCTAATGCTTGCCTCTAATTACACTAGAGCAATTGCTACTTTACAGGCGAAAGGTTCTGAGGCTAAAGCATGAAAACTCAAACGGTACACATTAACTCAAACTTTAAGGTTGAAATTGATAAATGGAATCATACATTGTTAGAGTTTAGACCCGCTGAAATAATAGAGCGAGGCAAGAACATAGGCAAGGTGCGAAAGGAAAACTGGGCGGTGGTTGGATATTATAAAGACATGCACCTTGTTATTCGAAAGCTGTCTGAATGTATTGGGCTAACGGACGCTGATTATTCCATGATGGAACATTGCAAGGCGGTCTTAGACAAGGCCGAGACTTTGTGTGCGTCAGTTGCAAAGGTTTAAATCAAACACGCTATCGGTAGTCACAATACCGAAAAGGGGAAAGGAATGATTATTTTAGATCACGAACAAGGAACCCCAGAATGGTTTGCCGCACGAATGGGCAAGCCCTCTGCGAGTTGCTTTTCTAAGCTCATTACAGCAGGGGGTAAGCCGTCTACATCAGCCGCCAAGTACATCACCGAACTGGGTGCGGAGTGTATTACGGGTGAATCAAAGCCTCACTTCACATCACAGGCTATGATTGATGGGACGGAGCGAGAAAGCGACGCCCGCGAAGCATACGAGTATATAACAGGGTGCGGGGTAACTCAGTCGGGGTTTATATTGGATGATTCACGCGAGTACGGATGCTCACCCGATGGATTAATTTATGGCGTTACACTGATGGGCGGGGTTGAGTTGAAGTGTCCACAGCAAGACACCCAATTCGGGTACTTATGCAAACCTCAGACTTTGGTTAAACAATACTATCAACAGATAATGGGGTGCTTGCTAGTAACAGGGGCGGCATGGTGGGACGTATTCTCTTATCACCCTAATATGGGGCATGTGTTAGTGAGGGTAGAACGTGATGAAGATTATTTAAAACTAATGGCTGTTGAGATTAAGGCCGCAACCGATGAAATTAAAAACCAGGTGGAGAAATTAAGATGAGTATTTCAATTACAGGTAAGTTAAACAGACCAGCCAATACATTTCAGGCAGGGGACAGCAAAGGCTTCGGCTTTAGATTAGGTGTTAGGTTTTACAATCGAGAAACAAAGGCTAACGAGTTCACTAACTATGAGGCTGTGGTATTTGCCAAAGAGGGAGCGCAAGCTGAATTCTATGCTGGAGCATTAGTTGAGGGGTCGATTGTCGAGGTTAGCGGTTCAGGCTGTCAGATTAAATCTTTCGATGGAACTACTGGTGCTATTCTCAGCATATCAATACTAGATGCCAAGCTAGGGTTCATAGCAACAGGCGATGTTAAGAAGCCAGAGCAAGGGTCGCCACAACCAAAGCAAGAATCGTTTGACGACGATATCCCTTTTAGTTGACCCCATTCTAGTTAATGCGTATACTAAAGTTTTACGCATAGGGTGGGGATATGAAATTATCTAAAAGTTGTTTTAAGTGCGGAGAGACTAAGCCTCTTTCTGCATTTTACAAGCATAAGCAAATGAAAGACGGTCACGTTAATAAGTGTATAAGATGCAATAAGAATGATGTCCTTGAACACAGGGCAAACAACATTGAGAAGATCAGAGAATATGATCGAAACAGGGGGGGCAGGCAAGACTTAGCATACTTGCAAGAATACAGGGCGCGGTTTCCAAATAAATATAAAGCGCATGGTATAGTTAGGCGCGCTAAGATTGCCAAAAAGTTATTTCCTGAACCTTGCGTAGTTTGCGGCACCGATGAACGTATTGTTGCCCATCATAATGATTATCTGAAACCGCTTAATGTAGTTTGGATGTGCCAGGCCCATCACCACCAATGGCATGCAAAGAATGGAGAGGGTATCAATGGATAACTGACTTTTCTAAAAACCCCCCCCTTTCGAGGGGGAAAACCATAGGATTTAATCAGTCGGGGAAACTGACTCAACTAATATACCATAGGGACTTTAAAATGACATTAATAGACGCGGGAAATTGTATTCGGATAGAACAAGCAAGAGCAGGAATGCCTAGCGTGGAACTGGCTAGATTGACAGGCTCATCACCTCAACAGGTTATTCGGTGGCGCAACAATAAGAATATCAAGCTGCACACCATGCAAGAAATAGCCAAAGCATTAAACGTGAGTCTGTTTGTTTTGATTAGCCACGACCTACCTTGTTAAAATCTCCCTCTTGCCCCTTCGGGGGCCTTTTTAATACGACCAAATAGCAGGACAAGCAAACCCTTCCGCTTCAGTGCAGTCGTCTAAGTGGATAAACCGACCACCACCTTTCTGACTAATGCCTATTCTTTGTATGTCGTGCTTAAAGGCCAATCTAAGAACTTCTAAGGCGTTTTCTCCGTTACATAGTATATCTACTGCCTTACCTGTTGAATGCGCTCCAGCGTTCTTTTTACGCACTTCTATGGGGTGTTGAGGACACCTGTAAGCAGAGGACAGAGGAAACGGAAACCCAGCTTCTTCACGCATAGCATTTAGCTTCGCTTTAAAATCAGCATCGAATTCATTTGTATTGCAACCGCACTTGCATTTCAGCTCTTTCGGTTTAAAGTAATTCTTTTGTTTTGCTTCGGTCATTTTCCTATTCCTTTTACACGTTCATATGTTCTGCCGCCAGCAAGTCCCAGCATACCAATTAAAACAGGCATCATGGTTGCCATGTCAGCTTGGGGTATAATAATACCAAACCCTGCCGCTAGTGGTGATATTAAGAAGTTGACGGCCATTCCGATAACACAAACCCATCCTGTAGCTGGTCGCCATGAACTTTGGAACCAGTTTCCTTTTGCTTCTGCGGTGTTGAGTGCAATCTGAGCGACCGCGAGTTCCTGCGCGTGTACCTCTGAAAGTGTGCTAATCTTTGCCGCGAGCTGTTGTTTGATGGTTGCATCTGGAATCCATTTGTCGAGTAGGCTGGTGACTGGCGCGATTAAAGAAGTGATCAGGCTCATTGGAATAGCTTCTCAAAGAAAGTAGAGCCTAAGATAAGAGGGTACATACTCCAAAGCATAAGTTCAGCTTTCTTAAACTTAGCAGAGCCATCATCTAATTGCTTCTCAATGTTCGTGTAGCGGACAGAGCATTCCTTCTCGTGACCCTCTAAACGAATCAATACTTCTTTAGCCGTTGCCATAATGGGTTGCCGTTATTTTTGGTTGAGTGCCATAGTGGTTACAGAACGAAGGACCACGATACAAGCCGCGATACCCATCCCAATTAATGCTTGCGCCCCTTGACCGACAGGCAAGAAACCTATATAGCCTTGAGCCATGCTTAAAACAGTCAACGCAATGCTAAATTGTATCGTCTTACTTTTTAGACTTTGTAGTATTAATTCCATTAGCCTTACCTTTGTTTGGGACATTCGCTTTAGCGGATGCCACCTCTGCTTGTAATAGTTCAAAAAACTTACCTTTAGCGACTGCGTGTTGTTCTAAATCAAACTGCGCCTTTTGTATCTTTGCCTCTAGGCTCATACAGTGGTTTACTAGTGCCTTTGCTCTGTCGCTCATATCATCAAAGTTATATTCTACATTGTCTATCGTAATCGTTTTGTCTGTCATATCATTCCCCTGAATGGTTTTTTACAGTGTATCATAATGTTATGGGCCAAAGAAGTTGATTGAATAGCTCATTGTGGTTGTATCAGTAATGGTGTTATCAATCAGCGAGCGATAGTAAATCGTGATAGTCCCTGAGTTAAACTCTTCCACATTAGCACCGACAGTCTTGGTGATGTTGATGCTTTTGTTTTCAATGTCATATCCTACTGCACCTTTCTCTACGGTTACAGATCCAACCGTCTGGTCTACCGTGTAATAAACCTCAGTGTTGTATCTCTGCCCCACACCAAAACCGATATCCCAATCAATACCTAACTCCCAGTAACAAGTTCCTGTAAAGCTAGACCCGCCTCCAGAGGTATCAGTAAACACTGACTTATTTGCTGGTACAGACACGGCATAATATGAAGTCGCACAACTATAAAACTCATCTATTGAGATTGCGCCACTGGTCGGGATTGATGCGTTAGTTGTTATGTTAGGAACATAGGAACCCGACTTGTATAAACTCCCCATATCACTAGGTCTGGTGTAACCCCAGAAAGATTGCGTCTGACCCATGAATAAATCTAATAGGTCATCCATACTGATTGTGCCTGATGTGATACCTAAATCTATCTCTTGCCCGCTGGTCGGGTCGGCAGGGGTAGATAGTAAAGCTGCATCGGATACGGTTTCAATTGTTAGTGTGACGGTCTTGCTGGAAGCATATCCAGTTGGTGCTGTTGCTCTAGTCAGTACAACGTCATTCACCTCAACCGTCTTAGATGCTCCGAAAGTTCGCTCTGCTGATGTACCTGACTGTAATGCAATCTCTCCATTCGTAACGCTTGCTGTTACTGGGACATCAATACCCAATACAGTCACAGAGTCGAAGTAAGTTACTTGAGAGGGGTTAGCAGTACGATCTGCGCCTAAACTAAAGGCATCAGGCGTGGGGTCGTCACCTACTATGTCGAGATAGATAATCCCATTAGATGAGCCTGATTCTGAACAGGTGAGGTTCTCATCGCCCAGGGTCGGGCTTGATTTGATTACCCTTGTTCCTGTAGAGCCTTCCGCTAGAACTAAGTTAGATGAGGAAGTCCAGCGCGAGGTATCAAATCCAGATATGGTTATGTCACCACCTGAACTTAAAAAGGCATTGTGATAAATACTTAGCGTGTCGCCATCTTCAATCTCTATCCTACTGCCAGACGAACCCCCGCCAATAACAAATACTTCATTGGACTCGACATAGACTGTGACGCTAATCGTTGCCATTACTCAGCGACTACTTCTTCTTCAATATTAGTCCACGCTCCAGCGGCAATATCTTGAACCAGCTGAAGGTGAGCTGTTACGTCAGTGTGAGGTTCAATGTGGGTAACGCTGGTGCTGACTACGGGTAGTAGATCATCGTTAGGGTCATCGAAGTTATCTTGGTGAACCACCATCAGCCTACCGTCGGGATAGACCTCGCATCGTTGTAGTGTTCTTGTGTGTGTTATAGCCATTCTTACTTCTCCAAAAGTTGTTTTACTAAGGTTTTAAGTTCGCTTATTTCCTGCCCTTGAGATTTAACTAATTTCAAAAGCCTTTGTATTGGCGCTTTGATTTTGACAATTTCTTTTTCGTGGTCTTTGGCTAACTCAATTAGATAGCCAGTGATATTGCCGTAAGCTACTGACTTATACTCTCCATCGTGGACTAGTTCGGGCGCGATCTTTTCTAGCTCTTGAGCGATTACACCAGAGCCACCTTGACCGCCTTTAGTAAATGACACTCCGCGCATCTTCAATACTTTCTTGCCTTCTAGCGTTTTGATGTTGGATTTTAATCGCTTATCTGAATAGGCTGTGACGTTGCCTGTTGAGGTTATTGCTCCACAACCTACAGTTCCTATGTTCGTTAGGTTCCTACTGGCATCTATTACTGTGGTGCCGCCAACTTTCAGAACGCCAGAGAGGACATCTACATGGCCGGAGTGATCTATGGTCATTCTTGCAATGTTGTTTGTTCCAAAATGAAGTGCATCGTTTGATACATTGACGACTGCGATACTGCTGTTTACTCCGCTAGTGCTGTAATGGTATCCGCCGTTGGTTGTGGCGTTGCTGTTTGTAAGCAACATTCCCCAGCTAGTGTTTCCAGTATGAGCTATATTAACCTGATTATAATTGTCTCCTCTAAACCTAGCGACTCCCCCTGCACCACTAGAACCAACATTTATAAGGTTACTAGAACTAATAGCCCCACTTGAGATAGTCCCGATGTTAGTTAGGTTTCTACTGGCATCTATTACTGTAGTGCCGTCTACTTTATACCCAACAGCAGGGTCTATAAATCCTGTGGCGAATATATTACCAGTATCGGATGTGATGCTAACTTTTGCTTGCTCTAAGTTATTCTCAAATATCCAACCGCGAATAGCATCAGAGCCATATGTCCTGAACCGAACATGGTGTGCTGTCCTTCCATCTAGTGAATTACACGCAGTACCACCAGACAATGACTTTCCCGTGCCTGCTTGAGACATATATATGCCCCAATTTGGATCGGAGGTATGCCACATATAAATGCCGTAACCATTACCGTCGGCACCACCCATTACCTGAAGTTTTGAACCTTCTGTATTTGTGAAATAAGCGGCTGTTATATTCCTACTGGCATCTATTACTGTGGTGCCTGACATCTGCAACGCACCAGTCATATTACCGCCAGCTTTAGGCAATGCGGCATTAGCGGTCGTAGTGGTGCTAGTTAATATTGCATCCCTTGCGGCTATGTCTACACCGTCTACGGTTCCGCTGAGAGTGAGGTTGCCGATATTCGTTATATTCCTACTGGCATCTATTACTGTGGTAGTTCCCATTCTTAGGGAGCCAGAAACTATATCAATGTTGCCATTGCCGTTGATGGTGAATCTTTCGTTACTAGTAGACTTGCTCGCACCGACTTTAGTGTGGAACCTTATTGCCGCAACGTCAGACGGATAGGTGGTGGATATGTGAGCATCGCCCACGCTGTTATCGTACCAAATCTGAAGCCCCTCAGTAGCGATAGAGCCTTCATTTGATTGTAGATTTAGCACTGGGTCGTAGCTAGTGTGCCCTTGAATTGCAAGCGTTGTGTCAGACGTAGTTTTATAGGCCGTCAAGTCACCTGTAAGCGTTCCTCCCGCTAAAGGTAAATGACCGACTTGGCTGTAGGTGTAAGCTGTGTTCCAGTTAGAAGAGTTGTCTGTAAATGGTAGGGTGTAGTTGTTAGCCCCATCAGCTACGTTCAAGAAGGTTCTTGTTACAGCGGCGGTAGCGTGGCGCATATATCCGTCATTACCAGACTCGGCAAGTATCTTTGTTATGCCTCCGTTTGCAATATCGTTGGGCGCAGTATTAAAGTAATTGGCAAAGATATACCCACTGCCTGTCCTTTGAACGACTGTGCTGTTTCCAGCGGAAGATGAAACGGTATAGGGAAATGTGTAATTGTTTGCGTCATCGTCAATATCGTCTAGCTTGATGCCATCTGTGGCTAC
>Ga0208646_1001506_pt1 | contig 11084 bp, 10 predicted proteins | sample AntAceMetag02UK8_FD_184762 | JGI IMG/M metagenome (GOLD analysis project Ga0208646, IMG submission 184762) | Saline lake microbial communities from Ace Lake, Antarctica - Antarctic Ace Lake Metagenome 02UK8 (SPAdes) (version 2) | ecosystem: Environmental > Aquatic > Non-marine Saline and...
AATATGTATCAAAACAAAGCTATTCAAATGATGCGTGGTGGTATGGTTCAAAACTTTGATGGTGGAGGAGTTGCTGGTCACCCTCACCCACATGCAGGTACTGCTATAATTAGTTCAGGCGAAGAAGATACAGTACTGACTGAAGAAGAGATGGCAGCAGCTGAAGCAGGTGAAACTACTGAAACACCAGCTGGCGAAAGTATTGTTGACATTACTGGAAGTAGAATTAAAAACCCTAAGCTTCCCGTTGGTACATCTGTAGATGCAATAGGTACTGTTGTACAAAGTGACCAACTATTAGATACAACTGGTGGGCAAGTTTCGGGTAGTATAACTTCTGGTACATCTACAGCAGATACAGCTAATGCTACAGCTGCAGGTACAACTGCCGCTAATACAGTTGTAGACCCTCGTGATACAGCAGGTGATGTAGGTGACGTTTTAGACGCTACTAAAGCTGCTGAAGGTACAGTAAGTGATGAAGCTAAAGTAGTAGCTGCAACTTCAGATGAAAGCAGTGTAAGCAGACTTGACGCCGCAACTGGTGAAGGCATCCTTATGGATGACCCTAAGAAAAGGGTACTAGCTGATGCTGAGTTAGTTGCAGGCTCTACTGTAGACCCAGAGAAAGCTGCAGAGTTTACTGAAAAGATACAAGCAGCAACTGCCACACCTACAGAGAAAGCTACTGTAAGAGGTCAGCTTGAAGACTTGATGAGTGACTTTGAGGACGGTGCTACACCAGCGTGGGCTGCAGGTGCTATGAGAGGCGCTATGGGAGCTATGGCTGCCCGTGGCCTTGGTGCATCCTCACTGGCAGGACAAGCCCTTGTACAGGCCGCTATGGAGTCTGCACTGCCTATTGCTTCTGCAGATGCATCTATGTTTGCAAGCTTTGAATCACAGAACTTGTCAAACCGTCAACAACGTGCTATGCTTGGCGCACAACAACGTGCTCAGTTTATGGGTCAGAAGTTTGACCAAGAGTTTCAGTCTCGTGTAATGAACGCCAGTAAGGTTAGTGATATAGCTAACATGAACTTTACTGCGGAACAACAAGTAGCTCTTGAGAATAGCCGTATAGCTAATACAGTAAACCTTGCTAACCTTAGTAATGAACAAGCTCTTGTAATGGCTGAAGCTGCATCTTTGTCACAGTTAGACATGGCAAGCTTGAGTAACAGACAACAAGCTGCAGTTCAAAATGCACAGAACATGATGCAGATGGACCTTACTAACTTGTCCAACCGCCAAGCTACTACTATGTTTAAGTCTCAACAAAAGATACAGGCACTGTTTACTGACAGTGCAGCTGATAACGCTGCAGCACAGTTTAATGCAAGTAGCCAAAACCAAACTGACCAGTTCTTTGCTAACTTAAAAACACAGACATCTCAGTTTAACACAGCACAGACTAACGCACAGAATCAATTTAATGCAGGTGAGACTAACTCTCAAAGTAACTTTAACAAAGAGATGATGAACCAGCGTGAACAGTTTAATGCTAACAATAAATTAGTTATTGAACAAAGTAATGCAGTATGGCGTAGAGAAGTAGCAACTGCAAATACTGCAACCATCAACCGTACCAACGAATTAAATGCATCCGCTATGCTTGACATTAGTAATACTGCGTATAACAATACATGGCAGTACTACGCTGACACTATGGAGAATGCCTACACTGCCACTAACAATGAACGAGCTCGTATGACTCAGTTGGCTATTGCAAAGCTACAGGTAGATGCAACGTTTGATGTAGCTAAGTGGCAAGCTGACGCATCTTCGTCTGCTGCTATAGGTAGTGCAATTGTTAAGATTGCAACCACAGACTTTGGTGGGGATACAATACTTGAAAAAGCATGGGATTGGTGGAATACTTAATACTAATTATGAATAGAGGAGAATGCTTATTATGATGACAAACCCTGCAATGAAAGCCTACGCAGCAATAGGTAACCCAGAGAATAACCGTAAGGTTGAGCCTGTAGAAAAATCTTCTGGCCTATTGTCTAGGTCTAGGAACACTACGCCTAAAGGTGAACCTAAAGAAAAAGAACCCAGAGAATTAATCGAAGGTTACGTTATGGAGATACGTGCCAAACGAAGAGAGATACTTGAGAGTAGACAACGGAAAGAAAAACAAAATGGCTGAAGAACCACAGTTTGATGCACCTATTCCCGGTCAGTCTTTAACTGCAGAAGTTGGGTCACGTCCTTGGCAAAACCCACCTAAGTACGCTACTGTTGACGAAGCACTTGAGCACTACCTACCTCGTATTACTTCTCCTGAAATGACTAACGAATTGTTAGACATCATGGAAATGGGTGTACCTATAACTTCCCTAGCTGACACAATACAATCTGGTGGTATTATGCAGGGCTTGCACACTGTTGACGTAGGTATATTAATCTTACCTGTACTAATGGAGATGCTGGCTTACATAGCAGAAGACGCTGACATTGAGTACGAGTTGGGTATGAAGGAACGTGTTGATGAAGACAAAATTCCTGAAGGTAAGATTGCACTGGCTATGCGTAAGATGCGTAAAGAAATGCCAGAAGCAATGAATAGTGAACAGGAAAATGTAGTAGTAGAAGAACCCGTAGAAGAAGCTCCTGAAGAAGAAGTAGTAGCTCCACCTGCAGGTTTGATGTCGAGGAGAATGTAAGATGGCTTTTAATATGAGTGCCTTTCTTGGTGGTGCAGCTATGGGTGTAGTAGATCGTATAGAAGATATAGAACGTAAGGCTGAAAAGGAGTCTGACAGAGCCTATGGGCGAGATGAAAAAGATAGGCTGTACAACAGAGCTAAACGAGAAAAAGAGAAAGCTATTACAGATGAGTTAGCCGATAGCCTGTCCGTTTACTATACTCCAGATCAAGTAGCAGACATTATGAAGAACGGTAAAGGTGCATCACGCCATGCTATTTCCCGTGGTGAGTACTACACTAACAACAACATGGACGCTAGTGTAGCGTATCAGATGCCTGACAATGACATTACAAACGTAAGTGCTTCCGCTGTTGGTTCAGTAGGGGATGTAGCAGCAGCGTCAGAGGCACTTTCTACAGGTGCTCCTGAAGGTCTAGGTGGTAGGAGTGGTAGCTTTGCAAGTAGGTTCACAAAAGGACCAGACCCAAAAGATAAATCACTGGCTGCAGCTGAAACTGACATACTTAATATGCGTGTACAAGCAGCTACATTAAGTGAAGAAGCGGGTGCAAAGTTATTAGAAAAGGCTGACACTAAAGAAAACATTCTACTTGACATGCAACGTAAGAAGGCAGATGCTGCCCGTGAAGCGTCCAATGAAAATGAAGTAAAGGAACATTACACAGTTAATGAGCGTGAGGGTAAGATAAAAAATTATAGGGTACTAGCACGTAACAGCATGGAGATTCAAACAGGTTCTCTTGGTGAAATTACAGGCAAGCTAAAGGGTACAAATTCATTAGGTTTAGCAGAGCTTGCAACTGCAAATAATCTACAAGGTAATAATAACGTAGGTTATAAAGAAGTGCAGATGGATAAAGAGATACAATCTGTGCAAGCTAATGGTGTAGCTATGCTAAATCAATACGCAGTATCTAACTACGCAACAGTTCCAGCTGCTAAGATTTTTCAAAGCAACCAAGACCTTCAAAATGCAGCCCGTAGTGGTGGGTCACTAAAACCGGGAGATTTGTATATAACTTATGTACAGCAACAAACACGTTCTGATGGTACAGTAGTACCCGCACAGTATATGGCTGGTACGTACCTTGGTGACATGTATAAAAACCTTGGCATTAAACCCTTTCTACCCGCTTCGTACTTAGGCGAGACTTGGACACCAACGGAGACACCTTAATGGCAGTCACAGATGAAGACCTGTTTGGAGATTTATCTACCTTACAAACTATTGATGAGACACTTGCTACTCCTGTAGATACTTCTATAGATGAGCCAACTTCTGTTGGTGAAATTCCTATGGCAACTCCCAATGGTTATGATCCTGATATGATGGGTGAAATGCCAGAGTACGATCCTGACAAACTACCTCCCGTTACTATACCTGTACAACAAGTATCATCAGCTACTGTAGATGAAGATACCATAATTACTCCTACATCTTACGAAGATGCAGAGTTTAAAGAGTTAGACCCTAGACTTCAGGACATGCTAAAGAGTGGTGACTTTGAAGCAGAAGCTAAAGCTAAAGAAGCTAGGGGTACGGCAGCTGCAGCTGAGTATCGGCAACGCCCTGATGTGATAGCTCAAGTCGAGCGTTACGAAATGATGTTTGCTGCTGCACAGAATGAAGACAAAGTAACTGGTGGTAATCGTGCCGCAATGATACAAAATCCTTTGGCTATGGTAGATGCGGAAAACTACAAAGCTGAAGTCCACATTGAACACTTCAAGAATGCAGTTGAAGAAGTTAATTATTTATTAGAAGACGCTAACCCATTACGTGCCGCTGCAGTAAACAAGATGCTTGACAAGGGCATTGATCCAAGGACAATAAACTACGTTATAACTGGTGCTGACTTTGTTCCTATCATGGGTACAGTTATGGGTGTTATAGATATACCCGATAACATCAGGACTGCAAATGCATTGTGGCAAGACGGTGAAGAAGCTATGGCATTGGGCCTTATAGGTCTAAGTCTTGCTGAACTTGCTGGAGTAGGTTATGGTACTAAAGTTGTAAGTAAGGGTATCATAAAGCAAGCAAGAAAGCTTAGTGGTACAGACGCACAGATGGCTCAGATATTAAGTGCTGACGCTACTGAACTTGCAGCTAAACGTGAACTTGCATCTAATGTAGCAAAGAAAGATAATGCTACAGCCCAACAACTAATAGAAGAGTTTGAGCAAAGTACAGGTAAAATTATTTCTACTGGTGATACAGGAAAGAAAGTACTTAGTGGTGAGCTTGCTCGTGCTGGTGGTAGAGAGATTTCGGAAACGGTTATGGACTTGCAAAACGATATTGCAGGTAAGTACGCTGCCATTGACAAGAATCCTCTTGGTAGTAAGGCAGAAAAACAACAGTTAAAAGAACAAGTACAAGCTGAGACAGGTGTATCAGAAACACAAGCCTTTACTGGTATAAGTGATGAAGTAGATGACTTTGTTAGCCCGTTAGTAGTACCAGAAAAGTTTGATGCTATTGTAGCTATAGCTTCTGACCTAAAGAAAGCACACCCAGAGTTCTTTGGCAAGGATAAAAGTATTATTGATAGCCTGTTTGAGCTAACGGTAAACAAAGAACTTGTAGACAGTCAAGACTTAGCTGACATGCTGGGTAAGTACGGCCTTAACTTCGATGACTATGTTCTTACAGTAGTAGGTTCAGGTTCAGAAGCAGGTAAGATACTAAACAAACTATCACAGATAAGACGTGCTGGTTCCTTAGACGAACTTAGCCTAGCTAAACAACGTACTATGGAGAAAGGTCAGAATGGCCTTATGCAAACGTGGCGTAGGATAGAGAACATGCGCCGTGGTGGTATGGTGTCAATGATTAAAACTGCAGCCCGTAACTTTCAGTCTGCTACTATTCGTGCTCCTATGGAAGCATTGGAAAATGTATTTGATACTACACTACTCAATATGTCTAATGAGTTTGCAGGTAAGCAGGGACAGAACTTGCTGGCAAGAAGTGCTAATGCGGCAGGTGCGGGTGCTAAAAGCTTAGTGTCTCCAAGCAATTGGAAGGGTAGTACACGTGCGTTGCAACGTATATACATGAACCCTATAAAGGCTAAAGAAATAACTGATTACGTACTAGATCGCCCTGAGTTCCAGAAACAATTTAAAGGTATGTTCGACAACATCAATGAGTACCAAGCTGCTACTGGCAGAGGTAAGGGTGGAGCAGTAGACGGTATTCTAAGTAAGGGTGAAGACGTAGTTAACATGCTCAACATCCCTAACAGGATACAGGAATTTGTTATTCGCCGTGGTGTATTTATGGGTGAACTTGAACGAGTTGTAAAGAGAGACTACGGTGTTGATCTACTAAAGGTACTTGAAGACGGTGGTATGTCGGACCTTATGGCTAACTCCAGTAAGTTTAGACCCAAGGGTGCGCCTAAGTTTGCGCAACTTGTAGAGGACAGCACACGTAGGGCGCTTGACGTTACATACGCTAAGGCTCCTGATGTACCTGTGTTTGCAGAAATATCTAACTTCCTTACACGTACAGGTTTGACTGCAGTTACTACACCCTTCCCACGATTTATGTTTAACTCAATAGAGTTGATGGGTCAGTACTCTGCAGGTGCATTTAACCCTGCAATTAAGAGGGCATTGGGTACAAAGGTAGGTCCACTTGATGCTAAGGACAGGCAGAATATATCACGTAACCTAAGTGGTCTTGTAGGATTTTCTGCAGCTTACATGTATCGTAACTCAGAGGGTGCGCCAGCTGACTACAAAGAGATTAACTCTGCAGAAGGTACAGTAGTTGACGTTACGTCACAGTATCCTATGCGTCAATTCTTGTGGATGGCTGAAGCAGTTAAGCGGATGTCTCCAAGCGCACAGAAGTATACACCACAAGGCATTGCAGGCAGAGCTACAGGCTCTCTCATGGGCAAAGAAGTGTCTCAGGGTGAAGGTACATTCGACGATTGGTTTGACCTTAAAGAAGCAGCTGAGACATTCGTAGGTGCTTCAGCAAGAACTGGTGCGTCTAACGTATTCATTGATGAAATCTCAAGCTTACTAAGTGGCTCTGACGATCTTGTTAAAGATGAGCGTAAAGCTAAGGCACTTGGTAGATTGATAGGTGACTACCTAACTACATGGGCTATACCTCTTGTACAGGTAGTAGAGATACAGCGCATGGGTGGTGATAGACCGTCCGAATACAAAGACATGTCTTCTGATGAAAGCCCAACAATATCTGGGGAGATCAGTAGATCATTTAAACAGCGTGGTATTAGCAATCTGTTCTCTCCCGGTGAAGAGTTTGATAACCCAGACAGAGAGTTTCTGTATTCAGACGATAGGAAACGTGAAGGTCTACCACTCAGCCTTGGCTTGGGTATCAGCCAGATCACTAAAGACAGTGAGTACGGTGAGTACTTAACTGAAAAAGGCTTTGATGAATTTAGGATAGGTAGTAGGTCACGTCTACCTTCTATACGTAGGGCAGAAACTAAAATATTAAAACAATATCTTCCTATCTTAGTAGAGAATGCTCAAGCTATGGAAGCGGAGCTACGTAAAGAGTATAGGTCAATGTCTAACGATGACCCAACTAAGAAGAAGTATACTGTTGAACAGTACGTAAACAGTACCGTTGTAGCTATGTTAGATGAGCAAATAAAAGATGCAAAGTCTATGAGTAGTGAAGATCGTAAGATGGAAACAGATGAACTTGATCTAATAAGAGAAGAGTTCCGTGGTATGAACCCAAAGATGCGTAGGTACGCAATGACTGAGTTCTATAAGGACGGTAATATACCAGCTGACATCATGGATATTGAAGACATGCAAACTCTTGTAACTATTGGTAAAGGATTTAAAGAAGCTGTAAGCCTAAACTAATTAAACACAAATGTATAACACAAAAAGTAAAGGGAGTGACCATAATTGGCTACTCCCTTTTTTTATTGTCTATCGTTAACTTCGTTACACTATCGTGTGTCTCCACTACCACCCAATGTCCCTGCTTGTTTTCGTGCAGATAACTTCTTTTCATTCTGTGCAGCTATCATACCCAGTGTAAGGTTGAGATCAGTTGCAAGTGCAGCGCAGTACCATAACACATCCCCTATCTCACTGGAGATTTGTTCTCTCCAATCATCTGGTCTACCGTCAGGGCCATCACGTATAAGCTTCTTAACTTTGTTTGCTACCTCACCTGCCTCACCGGATAATCCAAGGGCAGGGTACAGGATACGATGTTCCTCTGGGTAGATGGCAGTCCTTGCTGCACTACGTTGATACGCATTAAAATCAGACATGCTGTACTTCTCCTTGAGGAATTGCTCTGCTTCTTTTTTTAAATTCATTATCCTTTACCCGTTTCAAGTTATCAAAGTAAGCTCTGTCAAAGCCCCTGTTCCATTCACGGAACTGCATAGTGTCTTTGTGGAACGGGTTAACAGGACGATTGTATTTGAACCCGTCATACCCAGTATTAAACTGGACCTTCAAGGGTGCGTCATACTTACCTAAACCACGTGACTCTCTTGTTTTCTTTATCATAGGATGATCTCTCCTTATGCTACATTAATTAGTTGTGCTTCTTTGTAGGGTACGTGATAAAACTGTTCCCCGTGAGTTATGTTTCGTCCTGTTGCTTCCTTTAGTTTATCTTCTGTAAGTTGCTTACTGTCAATGCACCATGCCTTAGACATGTCACCACTGAATATGTAGAACTTCAAGTCCGTACCTACATGTTTATCCAGCAAACGTTTCTTACGTTCTGGTATACGTATCTCTAACCAGTTCGTAGGCCACTCACCTTTCCAAGCAGTCTTGACTTCTGCCTCACTGAAGTACGTAGTGTTGTCCTTCTGTGTAACTATGTCTGCGTCATAGGACTCAGTACTGTCTACAACTTCATGCCCACCCTTTACAAGGTGAGCAATCAATGTGTCTTTTGCTACGCCATCGTACTTGCTGTACAGATTACGTGAGAAAGGTTTGCGGTATGCGGTCATGGGCATTACTCCGATTCTGTTTCAATTGTTTCTACTATTAGTACTTCCTTCAGTTTAGCTACAAGCATATTGTTCATTACTTCCATGCCCTGCATCTGATACTTTAACTGTGTCTGTACGTTATTGTTGTACGTAACTTCTCCCAAGATTTGTTTCTGTTCATCCGTAAAGTCATCTGTCTCGTACTCTACGTCATCAAGTGTTAGTGTTGCCATGTTTGTAGTCTCCTTCTTTGCTACGACATATGTATTATGAGATGTCTACAATCTCACATGAGTCACCAGTACATGCTAATGTCTGCATTGCATTGGTGTTATCGTCTTTCTCGTGCTCAGACAGCCCAGCCCAATCAATCTTATTAGGCATAGTCTTTAATAGCACAGTATAGGTTTCCTTGTCTACCTCTTGATAGGGTGCCTGTTGATAACTATGATCAGAGTGTGGTAGAAATGACACACCTGACATTTCATTAAAGTGTTCGTATACGAATGCACCTACCGCCATCCACTCACTGTCCTGTACTGTGCAAGTTATACTTGGTTTATGTTCACACCAGTGGCGCTGATACACTAACCATGTTTCCAATTGCTCAATAGCAGTCATGTCATTACGTGTCACTGAGTTCTTAGGTGACTTAATGGGAAAGCTAAACACTGTAGTAGTGTCTGACTTCATAACACAGGGTTCATGGGGTACGCCTTGGTCTTTCATAAACTGTGTTAGTCCGTCTTTGTTGTCTCCTCTAACGGTTCTAATGTAGTAGTTACTATGTCTGGCGTGTATCCCAGAGGCACTGTCAACGAGTTGGGAGACTGTACCTGAAGGCTTAACGCAAGTAATAGCTGTAGATACAGGTATATTAAGTAGCCCAGCGTACTGACGATTAGTATCAACAGCAATATTTTTAAGGTGCTCAAGTGTTTCTCCTAGTCCTTTGTTCCTTAGTGTCATTAACGGGTTGTCCATTAGACCAGTTAGTGACACACCTAACAAACGTTCCTCATCTGTATTCTTACCCCATAGCTTACGTAGATAGGGGAACTTTGTAAAGCTGGACTGTATAGTACCAAGGATGGTAGCCATACGTACCTTGTCTTCCAACGTAGTAAGATCATCTGTCGCTCGTACAACTACCTCTGTTAAATTACAGAACTGATATGGGCGTAAAATTATTTCGCTGCAAGGATTTGTTCCGAACTCGTAGTTAGGATCACGTCTACCGTTCTTAGCTGCTTGTACCTTAGCTGCTTGTCGATTGAAGATACCACGCTCACCTGACTTACTCTCAACCAGTGACATCCACTCACGCATGAATGTCTCCATGTCAGGTTTCTCTGTGTAACATACAGAGTTGTTAGCTAACGCACGGTGTGCTGCAGCTTCCCACCATTGACCTGACTTAGCGTGACGCATACGATCATCACTAAGATTACTCAATGAAATCATGGCACTACGGCGTACACCACCGACAACTACGATCTGACCAATGAAGCACATCAAGTCATGGCACTCCATGCTGGACAATCTACGTCCTTGTGCAGCCTTGAATGTTGACACAGCAAAGTGAAACAACTCAACCAATGGTGCAGGACCACTAGCCCTACCACCGAATGTCTTGAGCCTTGCACCTGCTGGACGTACTTGGCTTATGTCCCACTTAGGTATCTCACCTGCCCATAGAAGTGCAAGTACCTGACGCAGCGCCTTAGCCCAGCCTTCCTTACTGTCCTTAACTACAACAGTTGTCTCACTAACGTACAACTCAGGTATCTCTGGTAGCTTGCTAACAAACTGTCGCTCAACACTGAAGCCTACGCCAGTGCCACACAGAAGGATGTACATGGCCTCATCGAATGACTTGGGATCATCTACTGGTAAGTAACTACAGTTAAACCCTGCGGTGTTGTCACGGTCTAGTGCAGGCCCAGCTGACATCATTGCCCTCATAGATGGCATAACGTCTAAGCTAAGGATAGCTTCCTCAATCTTACTAACTTGATCAGTAGGTACTGTTGGTATCTTACGTACTACGTTATCTATGTATCGCCCTACTGTCTCTGACCATGACTCCCTGCGGCCTTCCTTGTCTAACCAACGTGCATACCTTGAGGTATGAATGAAAGCTTGATAGTCTGTTGGTAAATAATTGTTCATGTATGTCTACTCCGATACTGTTTTCATTGATTTAATTGTTAACCCATCTACATCATAGATGAACTCTTGTAATATTTCTCGTATCTCATCATTGATGAAGTTATCTGCTGGCATTTGGTACTCAGTCTCATCTATGTCAAGGGTTAAAAATATTTTAACTATCATCTTGATCTTCAATCAATACATTTAGATACCACTGTGCTTTACGCAAGTCTTCTACACCATTCTTGTATTTGTACCTCCACAAGTATTTCATAATGTT
>Ga0208646_1001511_pt1 | contig 11059 bp, 5 predicted proteins | sample AntAceMetag02UK8_FD_184762 | JGI IMG/M metagenome (GOLD analysis project Ga0208646, IMG submission 184762) | Saline lake microbial communities from Ace Lake, Antarctica - Antarctic Ace Lake Metagenome 02UK8 (SPAdes) (version 2) | ecosystem: Environmental > Aquatic > Non-marine Saline and Alkaline...
TGATCCTAAGACCGAGCCCCGAGACAGGTTTGAACTGTCGACCCCTTCCTTACCATGGAAGTGCTCTACCACTGAGCTATCGGGGCGCTGCCATAACTGCAACCGAAGAAGATTAGCACTAGCGAACGGCGCTAGGCAAACGCCATATCTGTAAATCTAATTCTGCAGCGTCATAACGTATTTTTCCACCCACCACTCGCAGCAAGCCATTGCCAAAAAGATTCTTCGCGCCCTCAGCTCCACTGATGGCATCTCTAGAAAACTCCAGCTTGCGGTCTCTACCCCTGGAGGCAATGACCAGCACCGATTCAGTCTTGGATTCCCGCACAAAAGCAATGGCTTCATTTGACACATACAGCCAACGCATTGAACCTTCAACCAAACCGCGATGGCGCTTTCTTATTTGTGACAGCTTCGCATAGGTCTCAATCATGGACGGGTCAGTTTCACGCTCGCCCTTCCATGGCATAGGAGTTCTTGAGCCTTCTCCGGTTTCGGCGTCTAGGCCCAGTTCATCTCCGGCATAAACATGAGGAATCCCAGGAAAAGTGAACTGCAAGCCCACGGCAACTCGCTGCGCCCCGGGGATTGCAAAGGTTTTGAACCTGCCGGTGTCGTGAGTGTCAAGAGCGTTCAGGCTATGCATTCTCAAGTGCCAAGGAGAGGTGCCGGACTGACTGCTGTACAACTGACGGAGTTCATCACCGGAAATCGCTTTACGACCAAATCCAATCTGAGTTTCTTCCTTGTTTTGCTTGGTGTTCCATAACCAGCGCCAAGTTGGTTTAGTGAAGTTGGCATAACCCAATGTGGCTGAGAAATTATTGCCCTGGGTCTGGTCCGTGGAATCCGAACCGAAATCCCCGATTAGCAGGCTGTCCGGATTCGCATTCATCATGGTGTGTCGAACGATGTTCAGAACTTGCTTGTTAAAGTCATCCCCCCGATTCTGACCGATTGCTCCAGCCTCACCTAGTCGCCAGCCATCGAGTTGAAAAGGTGCCCTTAGGCCCCTCGCGATAACCGAAGCCTTGCCCTCGATAAGGCGCTTTCTGAGTTCTTGAGAGCCCCAGTTAAACTTGGGTCGAGTTTCGATTGCGCGCCAAGATTCGTAACTGGTGTTGCGCTCGGCAAAGTAGTAAAAGTCGCTCTCAGGAGCGCTTGGTTTCTTCAAGGCCGAAACGAACCAGTCGTGATTATTCGCTGAATGATTCAAAGTCAAATCCCCGATGACCTTTATACCCTCCGCATGCGCCTTAGAAACCAGGCTCGCCAGAGCGGCGTTTCCGCCAAGCGCTGGGTCAACTCGATCAAAACTTGTCGCGTCATACCTATGACTGGAACCGGCTGGGAAAAATGGCGTGAGCTGCAAAATAGTTGCGCCAACTTTTTTGAGGTGGCTCAAGTGATCTTCGATGCCCTTTAGGTCGCCGCCAAAAAACTGCTCGTTCACTCCTTGACCGCGAGTTTTAACCGCGCTGTTCCAAGTTTTTGGTTCAGCCCATGCCGGTGCCTCGCGGCTATCTGCCTCGGTCGAACGAGCGAATCGATCTGGCATAACCTGATATAAAACCGCGCCGGTTGTCCACTTCGGCTGGTTGTTATGAATGTTTATCCTGAAATCATCGCGGTCTGGCTGATCTAAGTCGTGAAAGCCGGTGGCGTTTAGCCAAAAGCTCTCGCCCTTAGTGTTCTCCAAAAAGAATCGATAGTGAACCTCGGGGTTGGAGATTGCAATTGTGCCCTCGTACCAATCCCAGCCGTGGCGATGAATTAGCGGCTTTAGGTCCGGAGTAAATACTGGTTGACTCGAATCGCTTTGCCGAATTAATACCCGCTTCAGCTTGCCAATCGAATTGTGAATGCGAATGCGAACCTTGATTTTGTCACCAAGTTGTGGACGTTGATTTGCAACATAGAGTGCTGAACCATCGTGGTGCGGTTGCAGATCTAGTTCGAGCATGCTTACAAACTACTATCCCCGGGGTCGCACAAGCGTGAGGATAAGCACAATGAAAGTCCAAAACTATGCAGGAAACCCTACAAAAACTGGCCGCTTAGTTTCCGATGGCAGCAGTTATCTCGTTGCACATTTTCTGCCAGAGAGCACTTGGGTCATCGTCTCCGCGCAAGATTGCCATTTGCGCCTGACCCAACGGGAACCAGACTGAATCCATTTCGGGCGACACCGGCCTCGGCACCGCATTTATTCCTGCCCTGCCAAATTGGTAGGGGACCTTATAGTCCTTGGCATTTTCTAGAGCAGACAGGCTTGAAGGCGTGCGCCCGGTTGCTTGAAACAGCGCAATCTGCCCGGGGTCACTCCCCAGGTAATCGACAATAAATTTGGTCGCGGCACTTGGGTCACTTGCGCCAGCACTCAACATCGCTCCTCTGGCCTCCAAGAAAGAAGTGGCGGTCTGGCCTCCAGCCGACGGGATCTCGTAGGCATTCCAACCGTCTTCACCAAAGGTTTCAGTGAACCAAGTTCCGTTCCAAGGACCCGTAATCCAACACCCCTTGTCACCATCGACAAGTTGACGCTTGATAGAGTCCTCGCTGCTGGAAAGATCAAACAGCGAGGCGTTTTCAGAAAGCCAGTTGGCAAAAGCAAAGCCGGACTCATTGTCCAGAGCCAGACTTAAAGCAACGGGGTTAGTTTCGTCGGCTTCAAAAACGCTAGAGCCAAAAGAAGTTTGAAGTGGATAGAGATGGTACGGGTCACCGGTTCCATCATTTAGCGAAACTGCGAGACCGGCATCGGTCACCTGCTGGAACACCTCGGGAGCATTGGGCATGGCAGATTGCTTGCAAGCCAAAGCCAGGCTCTCTTGTGCATAAGGCAAGCCATACTGCTGGCCACCATAGCTAAAGGCTGCTAAAGCGCCTTTGTTGAAACCAGCTTCGGCGCCGCTCAAGCTAAATGGTGAGATTAAGCCCTCGGACAAAAATCCCCGCTGCAGGCTGTGAGGGCCAAGCACTATGTCCGGGGCATCTACGGTCGCACTCAAAAACTCGTTACCAATATCAGTTTTTATTACAAGGTCCACTCGAGTGCCAGTATCAGCCTCAAACTGCAGTGCTACGGCCTCGAGGCCCGTGGCCTCGAGCTCATCCAGCCAAACTGTTACTAGGCCGTTTTGCGCCGCGGCCTCTGGGTTCCCAGCACTGACTTCCGGGGCCGATTCGTCGGTAACGCAACCAGATAAGGTCAGCGCAGACGCAATAAGGATTCCGATGACGGAAGCTACCTTGATCTTTGCTGTTTTCACTCGAAGCCCTTTCGCCGCCGGATCTGGTAATAGGTCTGCATAATAGCCAAGAATTACTTGTCAAAACTTTTCCACAGGGTTGGCGGAGTATTTACCTTCCATCGCTGACTGGCTGATTGGCTGGCGCGTTAGTCCGCAAATTCCTTACGCGGCCACCAGAAGTGCCTCCCGGTCATAAAGGCGAGCGCCGGCACAATCACGGTTCGAACCAGCAAGGTATCAAGAAGCACACCTAAGCAAACAATGGTTCCCACCTGTGCAAGAGCGATAAGTGGCAGCACGCCCAGCACGGCAAATACTGCCGCCAGCAAAATACCCGCTGAAGTTATGACGCCTCCGGTTGCCCCAAGCGCACGTCTCATGCCCTCGCGGGTTCCGTACTTCTTTGCCTCTTCTTGGGCCCTGGAAACCAGGAAAATGCTGTAATCAACACCGAGCGCCACTAGGAACAAGAAGGCCAGGATAAACACAGAGATATCAAGGGCCGGGAAACCGAACACGTTCTGGAAGATAAACCAGCTGGCACCGACCGCCGAAAAGAACGACCCGACAACTGCGATCAGCAACAGCACGGGAGTCAATAAAGATCTCAGCAATAAAATCAGAATCAGAAATACCGAGATTAGTATCAGCGGAATCAATAACGCTTGATCTCTAGCCGTTGCGGCTTCAACGTCCAGGGTGGTGGCGTCCTGCCCACCGACCAGAGCCACGGTGCCATCTGGTAGTGCGTCCAGTGCGATCCTAAGTTCTCGAATCACGCTCAGTGCTTCGGCAGACTCAGGGTTGGCATTTAGCACCGCATCGACCTGGGTGATTTCACCGTTGGTGGCACCGATTCGCACTTCATCAACACCGCTGACGCTCTCAGCGATGATTACCGCTGCATCAACCTGAGCGGTGGAGATTATCATCTGGGTTGGCGTGGCACTACCGGCTGAGAAGCTTTCGGCAAGCACTTCCTGCCCAACCACTGCCTCGGGTGTTTCGATGAAAACCTCATTGGCACTCAAACCAGTCTTGAGTCCTATCCCCCCGGAAGCCAAGATTGCAAGCAGCGCGACCCCGGCGGATGCCACAATAACCGGGCGCTTTGAAACACTCTTACCGAGCTTGGCCCAGAGGGATTTATCGTTTCTATTTACGCCGCCAAATTTTGGCACCAGCGGCCAAAAGATGCCTCTTGGGAAAATCACGAGTGCTGCTGGCAAGACCAACAAACCGGCAATCATGGCAACCACGATGCCAACGGCAGCAACTAGGCCCAGGACCTGCCTGCCTTCAAGTTCGGCGACCAACAACAGTGCCAAGGCAACGGCAACCGTGGAGCCAGATGCCAAAATTGCTGGCCCTGCGCCGCGCAAAGCGACTCGCATTGCTTCACGTCGATCGGCATGACCGAGTAATTCTTCTCGATAGCGAGCAATCAGCAACAGGGCGTAGTTCGTCCCCGCACCAAACACCAGCACCGAGACAATGCCGGTCACTGATCCATCCGGAGTGAAGCCCAGCGCCTCGGCAACTCGTCCCGACAAAATTCCAGCCATGCCATCGGCAACTCCAACGACGGTTAGTGGAATCAACCACAAGACCGGAGAGCGGTAGGTGATAAGCAACAGCAATGCGACCACCGATGCGGTAATCGCCAAAAGATTAAAGTCTGCTCCTGCAAAAACCGAGCCAATGTCGTTAATAAACGCCTCGGGGCCAGTGACAAAAACTTCCATCTGACCCGGCATTCCCACCGGCGCTATTTCGCGAATTGAGTCGACTCGAAGTTCGATTTCTTCAAAGACATCAGTTACCGCTAGCGGCACGGAAATCAGTGCTGTAGTGCCGTCCTCAGAAATCACCGCCGGTGGCAAGAACTTCTGTCCCTGAACCTCAAGGTTTGTAAATTCCAAGAACTTTTCGTTTGCACCACCGGAGAGCATCATCGTGTTCTGATCAAACTTGCCCTCGAGCCAGCTGAGCTGAGCTGCGGTGAACTTCGTGTCGGATGTGTAGACGATAAAGGCCGCCGAAGCATCGGAGCTAGGAAGCTGATTCTGAAGCTCCAACACCTGCGCCGACTCGGCGCTGTCCGGCAATCCAGTGCCAGGAGTTGTCTCGGCTCCAGGGGTATTCAACACGGTGAAAGCGAGGCTTGCGAAGATGAGAGCGATCAGCATTGTTACCGGGGCAGTTTTTTTGCCCGTTATAAACCGAATTACGGCGTTCATATTTGAATCTCCGTTTCTAAAGTCCAAATGGAGCCTACAACAAAGGCGCTTAACGAAAAAGACCCCGCATTGCGGGGCCTTTGTGGCAAGTGAGAGATTCGACAGAAAAGCCGACTTATAACAAAGCGCCCGGCGGACCGGCCTTGAACCGCCTCAGTGTCCACTGCTCCACTGTCCCAAAAACGTTCACTGTGGCGGACTTAAAAAGAAAATCCCCTTAATAGGGGATAGTGCTGTAGCGTATTGTTCTCGGCCAAAGATTCGCGGCAATCCGTGACCTAGCTGGAGAGATCGGAGTCTAGCCATGACAAGTTCCTTCAAGTTCGCATCAAAATCTCGCGATTTTCTAACTCTAAACACTTCTCGAGTCACAATCGTGGCCCTCGTGGCCACTGGGGCAGTGCTTATGATGGGGCCTCCTGGCTACGCTGCATCTCCTGCAGTGATAAATCTTGGAAGTTCAAACAGTTTTGCCGTACTAGCCGACACTTATATCGCGACCGGTGCCACCAGCACTATAAATGGCGACATTGGCGCGGGTGCCGCAATCACTACTGGAGCGAGCAGTGTGCATGCCGGGAGCCTTTATGCCGGAGCCGCAATCACCACTGGAGCAAATAACGTAATTGAGGGCAGTCTCTATGCACTGGCGGCGATTACAAACGGTGCAGGAACGGTGGTCGATGGTTCCCAAGATCCGGGACAACGATCTAGAAGTAGCTCATACGTCTCAGCGATGACGGATTCAGGTGCAGCGATGGCCGATGCGTCCCGTCGAACTGCGACCGAAATCAGTCCGGCCCTCGGAGGCACCACCTTGAGAGCTGGTGTGTATTCGACCTCTGACTTCTTTACTCTGACTGGAACGGTCACATTAGACGCCCAAGGAGATGCGAATGCGGTGTTTATCATCAGGAGTCCTTCATACATAGTTACTGCCGCAAATAGCACAGTAAACCTTGCAAACGGAGCCCAAGCCAAAAATGTTTTCTGGGTCGCTAGAAGCTACATCACTTTGGGGGCAGACTCTCTAGTACAGGGAAACATGCTGGCAACTGGATACGTGTCCTTGGGAGCCGACACATCGGTACAGGGTCGTATTTTTTCTCAAAGTAGTTACGTTCTTTTCGGCACCAGCGGGCCACGTTCCACTTTCGGAGTAGCTGGCATTGGAACCACCTCAACATCAGGGGTAATTCCTTCACTCACACCTGCTGTCTCCAGCTCGACTCCAACATCCGGCGGCTTTACTTTCAGCATCACCAATTACGACGGCAGCTACACCTGGTCAGGGACTGCAACAAATGGCGGAATTGTGACCATAAATAGCTCTGGCTTAGGAACAGTAACCGGCCTAGCACCAAACACCTCATCCACGGCCACCGTAACTGCGAAGAAAATCGGTGCCTCCGATGGATCTAAGACCGTGAGCGCGACTTCTTTGGCCGCGGGTCTAAATGCTGAACTCACTCCTACTTTTTCCAGTTCGACTCCAACTTCCGGCGGTTTTACTTTTATCATCCCTAATTACGACGGCAGCTACACCTGGTCAGGGACTGCGACAAATGGCGGCATTGTGACCATAAATAGCTCTGGCTTAGGAACAGTAACCGGAGTACTCCCAAACACCTCATCCACGGCCACCATAATTGCGACTAAAACTGGTGCGCCAACGGGATCTAACACCCTGAGCGCAACTTCATCGGCCGCTGGCTCGAACAACCACACTCCAAAACCTGATGGCTTCACCTTCAACATCCCTAATTACGACGGCAGCTACACCTGGTCAGGAACCGCAACAAATGGCGGCATTGTGACCATAGATTCCTCTGGGCTAGTGACAGTAAAGGGCCTAAAGAGAGGCACTTCATCCACCGTGACCATAACTTCGACCAAAGCCGGCTTCCCAACCTTTTCCCAAACGATGTCAGGCGCTTCACTGGCCCGGTCACCTCAAAAGATAACCGTTGGGTCATTTAAGGGCTACGTCGCCGTTTATGCAATGGGCTACGAGGGCCAGCGCTTGTCAGCCAAAATTGGAAACGACTGGGTTATCGTGCCCTCAATACCTGCGGCTGAGAACGGCGTTTTCCGCTGGGTAGAACCGACCGGCTTTGGCGTTGACTGCAAAGTGAGAGTGTTTATTGACAGAGTCCTCGTAGAGACTGTTTTTCTCACAACTAAGTAAGTCCCTAAAAAAAGAGATTCCAAAGCTTAGTTTCTTGAAGTCTCCCGAATACGCGCGACGCAATCCTGTAAAGGCTCGCAAATGAGCGTTTGAGCTTGGGCTTACCTGAATGATTATTGCTACCGCGATTCCGCAGCGGGCAGACTTTTGCCCCTAATAAAGTTTCGCGGGTCTCAGGTTGAGGCAATAGCCAAACAAGGAGCGCCAAACCACTTCCAAGAATTGGGCTATGTCGAAGATTAATCTGATGACCCGCTGCTACCCAGCAAAGACAAGCCCGATCAGCATGGTTCAGAGATTAGTCTTCACGGCAGTTCTAAAAGAGCCAGGCCATTCAAGTTTTGGGTGTCCATGTTTAGATTCCGGATCGCATCTCAAGACTCAGGCGGTTATCAATCAAAGACCCCGCATTGCGGGGCCTTTGTGGCAAGTGAGGGATTCGAACCCACGAAGTCGATGACAGCTGATTTACAGTCAGATCCCTTTGGCCGCTTGGGTAACTTGCCAGTGCAACGCACTTGCGTGGAGGCAAATGCGTTGCGGACAAAGCTTATAGGAAAATGCCCATTGGACAAACCATGGACTTTCCGACCACTGAACTTGCGCGCCGAAAAGAGAGCAAAACTAGTGATTTTCGACATGGGGGACAATTATCCGCCACACAGGGGATAATAGTCCCCTTAATTGGGAACAACTCGTGTAGGGTTTTGGCGAGGCTAATTTTTGTGATTTACACGAGACCAGCCGTAAGCAACCCGGAAGAATAAATTAAACTCCACGCTCTGCCTCGAAGGCGACTAAAAACTAAGCTGGCAATGTTTTCAATTGTTGCCATAGCCCTAATGCCTGCTGCCCTCTTGATCTCAGAATCAAGTCAGGCTTCATCTCCTGCAGCCATAAACCTTGGAAGTTCAAGCAGTTTTGCAATACTGGCTAAGACCTACGTCACAACGGGCGCGAACAGCACCATCAATGGCGACATTGGCGCGGGTGCCGCAATCACTACTGGAGCGAGCAGTGTGCATGCCGGGAGCCTTTATGCCGGAGCCGCAATCACCACTGGAGCAAATAACGTAATTGAGGGCAGTCTCTATGCACTGGCGGCGATTGCAAACGGGGCAGGGACGTCGGTCGAAGGTTCGCAAAGTTCCAGCCAAACCATTGTGCGCAGCTCTGTCACGGGTGCGATGACCGCATTGGATTCCGCAATCGCGGATGCATCCGGTCGAACTGCGACAGTGGTTAGTTCAGCACCAGCACTCGATGGTAACACTCTGACACCCGGCGTACATTCTGCAGCGACAGCCGGATTCTTGACTCTGGCCGGAACGCTAACCCTGGACGCCGAAGGCGATCCCAGCGCGGTTTTCATCATGAGAAGCCCTACTTACATCACAACCGCCGCAGACAGTTCGATAAACCTTGTCAATGGGGCCCAAGCCAGCAATGTCTTCTGGGTTACGGGAAGCTACTTCGTTATGGGAGCTAGGGCGACTCTTCAGGGAAACATACTGGCGAGCGAATACGTGTCCTTGGGTGCAGATACCGCAGTTCAGGGCCGCATCTTTTCACAAAATAGTTACGTCCTTTTTGGGGCCAGCGGTCCCAGTTACTCTTTTGGAGTTGTCGGAATAGGAACAACTGTGACACCCGCAAGTGCCGCACTCACTCCTACTTTTTCCGATCCGACCCCAACAGCCGATGGCTTCACTCTGAACATCACTAACTTCTCTGACAGCTACGGATGGTCAGGAACCGCAACAAACGGTGGGATTGTGACGATAAATAGCTCCGGGCTAGTGACAGTCACCGGGCTAGCGGCAAGCACTTCTGCGACTGTAACCATCACCTCGACTAAGACTGGGTCCACCGCAGGGTCTAAAACCGTGAGCGCAACTTCATCGGCTGCATTGCTAGATGCTGCACTCACTCCTACTTTTTCCGATCCGACCCCAACAGCCGATGGCTTCACTCTGAACATCACTAACTTCTCTGACAGCTACGGATGGTCAGGAACCGCAACAAACGGTGGGATTGTGACGATAAATAGCTCCGGGCTAGTGACAGTCACCGGGCTAGCGGCAAGCACTTCTGCGACTGTAACCATCACCTCGACTAAGACTGGGTCCACCGCAGGGTCTAAAACCGTGAGCGCAACTTCATCGGCTGAGGCTGAGACTGGGTCCGCCTCGGGGTCTGAAACTGTGAGCGCAACTTCATCGGCTGAGGCTGAGGCAGATGCTTTAGCTCAGGAGAAGAAAGATGCTGCTTTGGCTAAGGCTCAGGCAGATGCTTTAGCTCAGGATAAGAAAGATGCTGCTTTGGCTAAGGCTCAGGCAGATGCATTAGTTGTGGCTCAGGAGAACGAAGAGGCTGCTGTGGCTCAGGCTCAGGCAGATGCTTTAGCTCAGGAGAACGAAGAGGCTGCTGTGGCTCAGGCTCAGGCAGATGCTTTAGCTCAGGAGAAAGAAGATGCTGCTGTGGCTCAGGCTCAGGCAGATGCTTTAGCTCAGGAGAAAGAAGATGCTGCTGTGGCTCAGGCGGATGACTCTGTGAATGATGTAGCCGTGAATGTAGTAGCAGATCGTCTGGCGGATGATGCTGTGAATGTTGTAGCAGATCGTGCGGACGATGATGCTGTGAATGTTGTGAGTTCGGTTGTGAGTTCGATTGTGAGTGCTATGAGTGCGGCTGCGAAGGCTGTGAGTTCGCTTGTGATTTCGATTGTGAGTGCTGTGAGTTCGGCTGTGAGTGCTATGAGTGCGGCTGCGAATTCGCCCCTTAATTCTATTAGCGCTATTAGCTCTGCTTTGAAATAAAGGTCTATAGACCGAAGACAGTTTTGACCTTTGCCTAAAACGCTCTCTGAAGCACCGACGCAATTGCTTTTGGTGCCCGTGCTGCCAGAAACCTTACTGCTTCGGGTTTCATGGGGAATCAGCATCGACGGCCTTGATGGCCAATTGATTTAGTTGCCAGAAGCTCCACCGCTCGCCAAACCGCTTAGTTAGAGTAGGAAGATGAGCGATTCATCATTTGACGTAGTAAGCAAGGTTGACCATCAGGAAGCTGACAACGCAATGAACCAAGCAGCTAAGGAAGTCGAGCAGCGCTACGACTTCAAAAACACCGATGCCAGCGTTGTCTGGAGCGGTGAAATGATTTTGATTAAAGCTAACTCCGAGGAACGCGCTAAGGCGGTTCTAGAAGTCCTCCACACCAAGCTAATCAAGCGTGGTATCTCAATGAAAGCTCTCGACTCTGGTGACCCTTTCCCTTCTGGCAAGGAATACCGGATTGAGTCCACGCTAAAGGCCGGCATTGATCAAGAAAATGCCAAGAAGATGACGAAGCTAATCCGCGACGAGGGACCGAAG
>Ga0208646_1001520_pt1 | contig 11003 bp, 15 predicted proteins | sample AntAceMetag02UK8_FD_184762 | JGI IMG/M metagenome (GOLD analysis project Ga0208646, IMG submission 184762) | Saline lake microbial communities from Ace Lake, Antarctica - Antarctic Ace Lake Metagenome 02UK8 (SPAdes) (version 2) | ecosystem: Environmental > Aquatic > Non-marine Saline and...
GAGAGTTGCGGGCCTGCCCCTGTTTGGTGTAATGTCTGGTCATGTCAATTTGGAGGTGTTCATGTCCACTCTAAACGAGGAAGGCGTGTGGATCCGGTCGGACGGCAAGCCGGATCCCCGCAAGGGCGCCCTGACGGGTCGCCAGAAGTCTTTTGCCAAGTTCATCGTCGAGGGCGTGTACTCGAACGCTGAGTGCGCCCGTCGCGCTGGCTATGCCGTTGAGACGGCCGCTGTGTACGCCTCAAAGCTCTTGAACGGTCGCGACTACCCGCACGTGCTGGAACACATAGACGAGCTGCGCGAGGAGCGAGAGCGCCGCTACGGGGTGACCACGATCGGGCAGCTCGAGCGCCTTCTGAAGCTGTCCAAGGGCGCGGAAGATGCGGGCCAGTTCAGCGCCGCGATAAACGCGGAGAAGATCCGATCTGCACTGGGTGGGTTGACGATCGACCGCAGAGAGAACATCAACACCATTGACCAGATGTCGAGGAACGAGATTCTCGGGCGGCTGGAAGCGCTTCGCAAGCAGTACCCGCAGGCGTTTGTCATTGATAACATGAAGGATATCACCCCCGATGAGTCGAGGACCGGAGGCGAATTTGTGGGCGTCCTTGAGGCAGAATCTGCCGACGACAGCTTTTCCCACTCGGATTGAGAACACTCATGGTGGCGGCGTTCCCGACGTTTACATCCTATGGGATAGCATGCCCTTTTGGCTAGAACTCAAGGTTGCTAAAATAAATAGCTGCAATGTTCGTCCTCATCAAATCGCGTGGAATATGGCCCATTACGCTCGCGGCGGCCTCTCGTTCTTCTTGGTAAAGGTCCTCTCGACCGGTGTTTTATACCTATTTAGGTCTGATCAGGGTCCGGAGTTGGCGTCTGGCGGGTGTTCCGCGGCCCGAGGTGCGCGGTTCGAGAGCATGGGCGCGTTGGTTGAGGGTTTGCGTGTTGAGGTTGAGGCGCACTATGCGAGGGTCTTGCGGCCTTAGGCGCGCTTTGTTGGGTCTTGCGGCCTTAGGCGCGCTATTTTCCCGGTTCGTGGACCGAGGCCCGAAGGGCCGAGGGCCGCTCTTGGTGTCGTTTGCCCCAGCCACGGGGTGCGTGGCTGGGGTGTGATAGTAGTCAGGGGTCAGTGCTCGACAATCGCGATCGACTTGGCCTTGGTGCTGCCGTTGCAGAGCTTGCATGCTGCGCAGGTGGTGCGATGTCCGGCCTCCTTGGACGCTGGGCAGAGAACCTCGTGTGCCTTATCGATCTGCTCGATGCCTGTGATGATGCGGAAGGTGCGACGACCGAAGCGCCAGTGGCCCCATGCTTGGTGGTAGTTGTCGACTGACTGCATCGCGATGTCTGGTCGCCATCCAGAGAAGTGCGAGTAGGCTGTGTAGTGCGAGCACTCCTGCAAGAGCTGCTCCCATACGACGTCTGGTGCGGCACTGGGGTCTCCGTAGGTCCCGACGCGGACGTAGCGACCTTGGCCGAGTGATGTGCGGTCGTACCATGTGTCGGCCATCGGATACGTGCCGCGATGGTGTGCCTTCCAGACGACCGTCGGACCCTGCCCGAGGTTCACGTAGCACGGACGGTCGGCTGCCTGCTTGCGCTTGGGATCGTCTGTCGGTGTACCGCGTAGGTTGCAGTCACCGCAGATGCTGTAGTCCTCGCCTGTCTTGCTGGCCTCGAGAGGGTTGATGTCCTCGCGAATGATGTAGGTCTGCAGTGCGGGGCCGGTCTTGGGGTTGGCCTTGGTGAGTGTTGCGATGACGATGATGGGCTTGCCGTCGAGCAGGCTTGGCCCTCGATATATGACGCCAGACTTCATGTGTCTTGCTCCTGTTGGTTGAGATAGATTGCTAGATTGTAGCCCAGAGCTGCAGCCTTGAGTAAGGCTGGGCGGTTGTCGTGGGCGTGTCGCATGATGAAGAGAGAGATCTCCTGCCAGTCTGTTGGTGTAGACGAGAACTCGAGTGGTTTGGGCATGGTTGCTCCTTCTGGTTGAAATGGGGTGACCATCGCCACCCCGTGGTTGGTTAAGCGTTGGCGAGATACTCTGCTGGCGTTGGTACCTTGTGCCCCCATGAGATGTAGCCGTGCTCCTGCATCGACTCCAGCCATGCGGGTTCCGCTGCAACGAGGTGCCCGTATCGGATGACCTCTTGCCGGTAGGTATCGCCACCCTCGAAAGATCCGAACGTGGCGTCTGACTTGGCCCATACGAACCAGCGGGCGTAGGGGTCTTTGGTCTCTGACGATGGCTGCTTGTACGTCTTTGCGACGTGCCAGATCATGTCGCCCGCGCGGTAGATTGCGTATGGGCTTTGCGCGGGCCGGGACTTGGCGAATGGATTAGGCATTGGTGGTCTCCTTTGTGTTGATGAACAGGTCGTCTGGCAGTGCTGCGATGAGCGCCTCGAGCTTGTCGGCTGCTTGCGCGGCCTCGTCGGTGCGCCCGACTGAGAGCATGAGGGCCATGAAGTTGAGCTGGAAGGACAGCTGCTGCTTTGCTGTTTGGGTAGTCATGTGTAGTGCTCCTTGGTTTGAAGTGGGGTGACGACCCTCGCCACCCCGTGGTTGGTTACTCGAGTGCGTCGAGCTTGTACTGAAGTGACTCCAGCGCGGACGCCAGCATCTTCTTGCGTATGTCCGCGAGCTTATCGTGCAGTTTTTGTGCGCGCCACCGACTCTTGTGCTCGGTGTCCTTGGATACAGGTTCGAGGATGTTGACCAAGTGATCGATGTCACGAAGCGTGATGTTTATTGCGACGGACATATCGTCCTCTTCTGTGTAGCGGTAGTCCATGATAGTGCGCCTTGGTTTGAAGTTGGTTGGTGATTAGAACCAGATGGCGCTTGAGGGGTCGGCTGGCAGCCGGTCGTAGCTCCGGATCCTGCTGCGGTTGCCGTGGTCCACGAACTTGTGTGCGAAGGCGCCCTTGACGGCCTCCCACTGTCGGATGAATACCCCAGCGTCCATGTCCTCCTCGAGGTACAGTGTCTTGCCATTGCGGTAGCTGTACGGCGAGAACTCCTGAACCGCCAGGCCGATGGTCTCGATGTCCGCGATCTTGACTGCCAGCCATCCGTGACCTGCGTCTGCGTAAAATGTAAAGGTCTTCATGTCTTTCTCCTTGGTTGAAAACACACACAACTGCTGTGCGGTATGTCCACCTCTCTTAACCAATCACCTCGCACCGGAGCGAAGCGAAGGGAATGGTCAAGGACCGCGAAGCGGCCAGCTCCGCTGGGCACCCGTATGATGCAACGTCAGCTCGTCTGACGTAGCGTCATACGGGTGATGCTTGACGATGCAGGGGATTTGTGGCCTCCCGGGGGGACAATCCGTACGGCTGTTCGTGTGTGTGTGTAGCTGAGGCGACCGACGCGGTTCTTGAATCTCAGGGCCCCGCATGATCGTTGTGGACCTAGCAGGAGAACGGGAGCCAAAGGCGACCGGCCCCTGCGACGGGACACGGCGACTCATGTGGGAAGGTTCAAGGATCGTGGCGCGCCGTCCATCAACCATCGGTGACGGCAGGTCGGGCTGGGCCGACGACGGTCGGACCAGACAGCCGGTGTACTGCTGCGCGCTGGGATCCAAGGGCCCAGCGCCAGTGGCCCTTGGTCGACCGCCGTTCGACAACGGCACGAGACGCAACGCGGATCGTCCCGTCTATGCGAGCCGCTACCCATCACCAAGCGCCGCGTCAGGGATACTCACCCGAAGGGCAGAGACAAGCAACGCGCAGGCTCTGTTCATGAGTAGCCCGCCCGGACGCCCATAACATTCCATCAGTCCAGCCCAGAAAAAACAAAGAGCCTCGACCTAAATTATTCCAAGGACCAAGGGCCAAGCAGCACGCACACATGCTCGCGCACCTATGAGCCAAGACACAGCAGCATCGCCTCGTCATGGGACACAATGCCTCGGGGGTAACTGTGGACAAAGGTCCTCGAAATCCACGCAATCGAAGAGGGGGGGAGCCCCCCTTTTGGCCCCCTCCCTCGCTGGGGAGCGCTGTATATTGTTTGAAGCTCAGTTTCATTTCATGATTTTTTCATTCGAGGTCCAAGAACCGAGGACCCCGGGGAGGGGTCTTTCCCCCAACAAGCCTTGACACTAAAAGCGCCAAAAAGTTTTTGGGGTTGTAATTTCATTCGAACGAGGTTAGCAAAGTAAAAACATCGGAGAGAGCCCTGAGAGCCAAGTACCAGAAACTTCCCGTAGAGCTTCTACAGAAACTGCTACGTTACGAGCCGGAAACCGGATACTTCTTCTGGGAAGAACGGCCTGTCTCCATGTTCAAAGACCACGGAGGCAGATACACAGCAGAGTGGTGTTGCAAGACCTTCAACCAAAAGCATGCGGGCAAGCGCGCTCTGACAGCTGTAACAGGCGGTGGCTACCACGCAGGCGGGATTTTGGGAAAAGTTTACTCCGCGCATCGAGTGGCTTGGGCCTTGCACCACGGTTCTTGGGTTCCCGATGGAGTTGAGATCGACCACATCAACCGCGACAGGCAAGACAACCGAGCTGAAAACCTGCGTCTCGCCACAAAAACACAGAACAACCACAACAAGGTAGTGGCCCGCGCGAAATCGCCGTATGTGGGGGTCACGTGGTTTAAGCCCACCAGCACTTGGGTCGCTCGAATCGTGAAAGACCGGGAGATCTACCACCTTGGAACATTCACGGATCTGGAAGAGGCCGCCAAGGCGCGGGACGCAAAAGCCCAGGAGCTGTACGGAGACCGAGCCCTTCTAAATTTTCCTGTCGATTAGACGCGACGTCTGTGCCATACTTCGCCCCATGTGGACCCCTTTGCTTCTGATATGCTACGTCGACAGCACTGACTGTGCGATTCCGAGTGCTCCCTCGTATTTTAGCGAGGAGAGCTGTTGGTCTGCGCTTGAGTTTACGGTTGGGACGCTTGAGCTGCCTGACGGCGTGGCGATTATGGCTTATGACTGCTACAACTGGGGCCGAGGTTCTTGATCCATGGCCCGAAACTACCGATCTGAGTATGACAATTACCACTCTCGTCCGGAGCAGAAGAAGAACCGAGCTTCGCGGAACGCGGCCCGTGCTGCTATGGTGAAGTCTGGTCGTGCGAAGAAGGGTGATGGGAAGGATGTTTCGCATCGCAACAACGATCCGTTGGACAACAGCCCGAAGAACTTGAGTCTTCAGCCGAAGAGCAAGAACCGCAGTTTCTCCCGGAAGGGGACGTAGCATGGCCGACAGAGACTTTTCCCGGTTTATTCCGCCTCATTTGCGTCAGCCTTTGCGCGAGGCGGGCGCTGTTGGGTACAATATCTTGGACAACCTCTTTGGTATTGATAACGACGTGGACACGACGGGCGAGCTGCTGGGTGAGTCACTCCGGCGGGATCCTTTTGGTACGGCCAAGGCGATGGGCAGCGCTGTTGTTGAGGGTTTTCAGGAAGCGTATGCTGACCCGGAGGGCACGGTCGATGATCTGATTGCGGGTTTTCAAGAAGCCTATGCCCGCGCCAGTCAACCGCTGCCGGAGGACGCCACACCGGAGGAGATTGGTCAGCGGACCTCGGACCTCTTTGCTTTATCTGCTGCGATACCCGGCGTGGGGATTGCTGGTCAGGCTGTCCGCAGGCTTCCGGGCGAGGACCTTCTACCACCTGCTGGGCGCGCTGTTATTCGTCGAGATGATGTTTTTAGGGGAGAGGGCCCAGCTACTGTCAGCGAGGTCCTTGCGGCATCGAACGCACCATACGCAACTCGTCTTACGGGGATGGATCAACTCGAGGACATGGTGCGCTCTGGTTTGGTGCGTCCAAAGCCCGGCGGGTACGGAAAAGGCGCGGGTTCTACGATTTACTTTGGCCCGGCTCAAACCCCAGAACTCAATACATCTGTGTTCAACAGCTTGTCGGAAGGCAAGCCCGTAGGCTTGGTCGGAAAGCCCGGTACTTTGGCAGCGTATGAGGGCGGTATCCCGATTGATGAGCTAGAGCGCATTGTGGTCCGGCAGCCTGATGGTACGATGCTGGACATGCTGGATGAGATATTGGCGCGCAACAGGGGTCTTCAGTCGCAGGATGCGCCTCAAAAGTTTAACCAAGGCGGCGCGGTCGACGGCGGGCTTGTCCCCACCGCAAGCGAGTACCTTCTGGCTGGGCGCCAATACTGATCTTTGTTGACCGTGCGCAACTCGCCTAGTACCAAGGTCCGAGAAACAAGCACGGGAGAGCAAGAGCTATGGGCGTAGTACCAATGAAGGATGACGCGGATTTCTTTGAGCACAACTCCAAGGCGACTGAGGTTGCGGCGGTTGGTTTGCGGGAGTTTGTGAGTGCGCTTGAGGGTGTTGCTGAGCAGCAGGCTGATTTGAGCCGTGAGAAGGCTGACATTTACACGGTTGCCAAGTCGAAGGGCTGGAACGTGAAGGCTTTGCGTAAGCTTGTTGCTGAGCGCCGGCGTGGCGCGGCTGATTTGCGCGAGGAGCAAGATGCGATGGCGATGTATCGAGATTTGCTCCTGTGACGTGTGTTGTGGTAGGGTTTCGGCGAGAGTAACGGGCGAAGGCCTCCATCATGCGTCGAGCGAACACCGACATTGGGCGGGCTGGCGAGTTTTTGGCCGCTTATATTCTTGAGACGCATGACATCGAGGTCCATCACGTGGACCGTTCTGGTGCGGATTTGTGGTGCAAGGTCCACGGATCGATCGTTGCGGTGCAGGTCAAGGCTTGCACGGCGCCGCGACCAGGTCGTAAGACCAGTTCTGTCGTGCATTACAGCTACCACACCAAAAATTCGGCTGCGGACTGGCACTGTTTTGTGGCTTTGGACCGTGAATTGTTGCTCATGCGGCCATCTCAGGGTATTGTGGCGGCGACAACGCGCATTTCGCCTTCGGAGTTCAACGAGGCCGACCAGCGCCGGACCATTGAGGACATGATCGATGCGGCAAAGAGAGCTTCAGGACTTGGCACGGCAGATGGCTGAGCGTTACGGCTTGGATCCGGACGTTTTTGTGCGTCAGATCAACAAGGAGAGCCGTTTTAACCCTGCTGCGCGGAACGAGCGGACGGGTGCTACGGGTTTGGGCCAGGTTATGGCGGCCACGGCGCAGGATCCGGGCTTTGGGGTCTCGCCTTTGCGTGATCGGCTCGATCCGGTGGAGAATCTGCGGTTCAGCGCTGAGTACATGCGGGCTATGCTTGACCGGTACGAGGGCGACTACCCTCAGGCCTTGGCTGCTTACAACGCGGGCCCGGGCAAGGTTGACGCGGCGGGCGGTATTCCGGAATACGCGGAAACGCAGGATTACGTGGCGGAGATTATGGCGGGGCCCATGCGTCCCCGAGCGCGGCCCTCGGACCTTGGACCTCCCGCGCAGGAACCTCCGCTTATGCGGCCCAAAGCGCGGCCTGAGTTTGTGGGGCCGGCGGCCGAGCAGCGTAATCAGGCCATCCGGCAGGCTTTGATGGAAGCGGCAGGAGCGCGGCCCGAGGGCATCGCGGGATTGATGCAGTGAACTACCGGCTCTTCGGTGAAGTCATGGAGTTGGTGCATCTTGATCCGTATTACAGCGACATCAAGACCGGCCTACACACCAACTCGATCTACTATGCCGTGAAGCACGGCAAGTGCTTGGTTCACCGCGACGGGCCCCAGCTTTTGGGATTTTGCACCTATGGGTTTTTTACTCAGGACGAGTTAGAGAAGGACCTGTGGGATGGGGACGAGGTCTATTCCAGAGACAGCGGGGAAGTGCTATACTTCCCGAAATTCCAGTGTAGGGCTGGACGTCGAGATGTTGCGCGGTTTATTCGCCGGATTCAGGACACGATGTTTGATCTGTATCCGGAGGTTGATGTAGCGGCTGGGTTGAGGGTTTACCCCGACGGCAAGACCCGAACAGAAAAGTGGCCAAGGAAGTTGACATGATTTACCCATTCAATCCAGCGCGGCATGCGAACTTCTGGTCGACTGTTTGTTTCGAAACAAACGGCGGCGGTGGCGGCGGTGGCGGTAGCGACAGTGACAGCGGCAGCAACAATGCGACTTTCCAGGGCCCGACCCCTGGCGGAAGTGCTGGGTACACGCAGGATCTGAACAAGATCACGGTGGACAGAAACACGGGTTTTGTGACCAGCAATACCAACAGGGACCGTGACCGCGATCCGACACCTCCTCCAGCTCCAGCTCCAGCGCCTGCCCCAACGCGCGGCCCAGATGACGGGAGCAGGGCTCCAGCTCCGGCTCCTCCAGCTCCAGCTCCAGCGCCTGCCCCAACGCGCGGCCCAGATGACGGGAGCAGGGCACCGGCTCCGGGCCCCATCAGCAACACTGGTATTTTCCAGGGCCCGACCCCTGGCGGCGGCGCGGGGTATACGCAAGACCCCAGCATCGGCTCTGATCCCGACACAGGGTTTTTGACGGACAGTGGCGGTGGCGGCGGTGGTAGCGCTCCGGCCCCTGTTGCTCCCCCGCCTCCAGCGGCCCCGCCACCGCGCCCGGACATCATCAACCGAAACGATCCCCTGGCGCCTTTTGTTGACGTAACACAGATCGATCCGTTCAGTGCTCCTCAACTTGCGGTGCCGCCCGCAAGACCGGGCATTGACTCGTTGTTCCCTACAGCCACGCCACCTTTTCAGCGTCCAGACACTGGCAACCGGAGTGACCTCTTGGCGCCTGCGTCCCCGCCTGCGTCCCCGCCGGGCCAAACAGGGCAAAGCGACACTTTCCAGAAGCTTTATGGCTACGATCCACTGGAGCTATCTAGTGAAGAAATACGCTTTGAGAATCTAGGTGAAAGTCCACAAGAACTTGCGGATTTTTTACTCGCTACGGGCAACTCTGACGCCGTCAGACAGCTTATGCAGGCGCGCCCTGAGTTGTTCTTACCTCCTAATAACCAGCAGACCGTGATGGCCTCTGGCCAAGTCCCAGCGGGAACTCCTGGCGCGCGGGCTCCTCGCGATGTCTTCATGAACGACGAAGTGCAGACACTGATTAAGGCTTCTCCCGAAGCGCGGCAGGTCTACCAAACTCTGGACCTTACGCCGTTTGTGGAGGACACCGGCATTGGTGTGGCTTTTGGCGGCGGTCCGACGTATTCAGGGGCAGTCACTAGGTACCGTGACCCGCAGGGTAACGTCTACTCCGCAGCCGAGGCGTTTAATTACATCCGTTCAGGAGGATCTCAACCCGTAACGCTTCCAGGCGGTTACAGCGCGATCGCTCCATTTGACGCGACAGCAGCGCCCGCTGTCCCTGCGCTTGATCTGGGGCTCCGTCCCGTAGACGTAGCGACCCCGATCCGTCTTGTTGGCGGCGGCGGCGGCGGCGGATCAGCTGGCGGCGGCGCAGGCCGTGGAGATCCACGTGATTTCGGCTTTGTTGCGGAAGAGGCCGCAGCATCCCGCGGTTCCCGTGCGGGCATCGAAGGCCTTCTTGACCGAAGCCCTACGGCGGGGCAGCCCGCCGCAACGAGCGTCCCGCAAGCTAGTGACATCATTTTGGGAGAGGCCGACTCAGCTCCGGGTGGCACGCGGGAATCACCTCCTCGGCTTGTTCCTCCAAGCCCCGATTCTGTCCCCGAGGTTGATCTAACCATTACACGTCCAGATACCGTTGGTGGCGGCACTGAAGCAGATGAGGATGTTGAAGTAACTGTCGACACAGGCGGGTCCGACCGTTTGGGGCAGGAAGAAGAGACCGGAACCACGCCTGATGAGGATGCTGGGGTTCCAGGCGGAACAGACGGTGACGAAGGCGCGGGCGAAGGTGTTGAGGTTGACATAGGAGCCGGCGAAGGCGAAGGCGAAGGCGCCGGCACCGGAGGCGAAGGCACGGGAGAAGGCACCGGCACTGGTACAGGCACCGGCGCGGGAGAGGGCACCGGAACCGGCACCGGCACTGGAAGCGGAGATGGCACCGGCACTGGTACAGGCACGGGAGAGGGCACAGGCACCGGCACCGGAGGTGGAGACGGCACCGGGGAGAGCGCGGAAGAAGACGTTGAGGTTGTGGTGGACGGAGCGCTTTCGGACGAAGAAGAAGAAGAACTTCTGCTCGAAGAGGAAGAGCCGGCGTTCGAGTGCCCCGAAGGGTTCCGCAAGGTGCAGATGGCCAACGGCAGCTTTACCTGTGTGCCTGATATGGTGCGCCCGCGGGTCGGCCCGTATACTCAGACTGTCGACGTCAGCCCCTTGGCCGGGCGCACACCGTTCCGGCCCGGCGCTAGGAGAACTTAATGAATCTGCAGGCACTGCCTGAAGAAGCGCTCAAGGAGATCTTGGCGCTCACGGAGGCGAAGAAGCGGCTGGACTTGCGGGAGCAGGCCCAGCACCGCTTCATGCCATTTGCGCACCATGTGTACGAGAACTTCATCGAGGGCCGGCACCACCGGATCATTGCTGAAAAGCTTGAGCGAGTTGCGAGGGGCGAGCTGAAGCGGCTGATCATCAACATGCCTCCGCGTCACTCGAAGTCCGAGTTTGCCTCGTTCCTGATGCCTGCGTGGTTCTTGGGCCGAAACCCGAAGCTCAAGATCATTCAGGCCACGCACAACACCGAGCTGGCTGTACGTTTTGGCCGCAAGGTCCGAGATTTGATTGACGACCCGGCGTACAAAGACATCTTCCCGAACACGGTTTTGAAGGAAGACAACAAGGGCGCGGGCAAGTGGGGCACGGACAAGGGCGGCGAATACTTTGCTGCTGGTGTGGGCGCTGCTGTGACCGGCCGTGGCGCTGACCTGTTTATCATTGACGACCCTCACTCGGAGCAGGATGCCCTGAGCGACACCGCGTTTGACCATGCCTACGAGTGGTACACCTCTGGTCCTCGCCAGCGTTTGCAGCCCGGCGGCGCCATCATCGTTGTCATGTGTATGACAGGGGACACCCCTGTGCTTATGGCCGACGGCGTAGAAAAACCTCTTAGGGATGTGCGACCCGGAGATATAGTTGTCACCTACGATAAAGGGCGGTTAAGCACCGCAAAAATAA
>Ga0208646_1001524_pt1 | contig 10978 bp, 10 predicted proteins | sample AntAceMetag02UK8_FD_184762 | JGI IMG/M metagenome (GOLD analysis project Ga0208646, IMG submission 184762) | Saline lake microbial communities from Ace Lake, Antarctica - Antarctic Ace Lake Metagenome 02UK8 (SPAdes) (version 2) | ecosystem: Environmental > Aquatic > Non-marine Saline and...
ATCATTGAATTAAACCCTGAGATTAGAATTTATAATCAGCCTGTAATTATTACTAGTGAGGCAGATATAAAAACAACACTATTAGAAGATAAGTTTCTAGTAATGAACCTTGTAAAAGGTAATGAATATTTTAATATTAGATATCAAGTAAAGCCATTTATGGTTTGGATCTGGATTTCAGTTTTATTATTAAGTCTTGGTGGGTTAATGAGTTTATTTAAAAAAAAGATATGAAAAATAAGTTTAGCTTATTTATTGTAATTATATTCTTAAGTTTTTGTTTTGTTATTTTTTATAAAGGATTAAATACTCCAAATAACTACACTCCCAAGGTTAATGAAAAAAAAAATATCCCAACCTTTAAAGCTAAGGACTTTTATTCAGATAACTATATTAATTCTGATAAAATTTTTGAAGAGAGCACTTTTTATATTGTAAATATTTGGGCGTCGTGGTGTGTACCTTGTAGAGCAGAACACCCCTTATTAATGAAACTAAGTAAAAATCAATCAATTAAACTAATTGGATTAAATTATAGAGACAATTTTAATAATGCAAAAAAATTTATTGATGACTTTGGTAATCCGTATTCAAAAATTTTAATTGATAAAGATGGAACTTTAGGAGTTGAATTTGGGGCTTACGGGGTTCCAGAAACCTTTTTAATAGATAAGAATAAAGATATAATAAAAAAATTTGTTGGTCCAATTAATCAAGAAATTGTTAATGAAATTAAATCAATTATTAAATGAAAATTTTAAAAATATTTATACTCCTATTTTTAGTTACAAGCTTTTCTGAATTAAGATCTGATGAAATTAATGATGTTTTAAAAAATAAAATTTTAAAAAATATACGTTGTTTGATTTGCCAAGGTCAGTCAGTATATGATTCAGAATCTGAGTTCGCTTCTAGTATTAAATTAATTGTTGATAGAAAAATTAATGAAGGATTAAAAGAAAAACAAATATACCAATTTTTAAGAGAAAAGTATGGTGATTGGGTGATTTTTGACCCCCAATTAAACAAAAATACTTATGTTTTATGGTTATTACCATTGTTGTTATTTTTGTTTGGTGGTGCAATAATATACAAAAAAATAGTATCAAATAAAAATAATAAAATTTAAATGAAGCAATACAAATTAATATCAAAATTAACTTTTATCACTTTTTTTAGTTTACTTTCTTCAATGGTGTATTCAGAAGAAAGTAGTTCTAAATTTAATATTTATTCAGGAATGTTTGACTTTAGTGATACTGGTAAAAAATCAACATTAATTGGATTTCAACATCAGAACGAAGATTTAAATAGAGATACTTTTTTAGGTAATCTTTCTCCTATAACAGGTGCATTGCTGACTGCAGACTCAGCTGCATATATTTATACAGGTGTTCAAGCACAATATAAGTTAGGAAGGATTAATTTTATTCCAAGCTTTGCACCAGGTTTATATAGTAAAGGAGATGGTAAAGACCTGGGCCATATTCTGGAATTTAAAAGTGAGCTACAAATTTCAGTAGACTTTGTTAGTAACAGTCAACTTGGTTTTTCTTACAATCACCTTTCTAATGCTAGCTTAGGCACTAAAAACCCTGGGGCAAATAGTTATATGTTTAATTTCTTTAAAACATTCTAAAAGAATTACATGAACTTAAAAGACTGCCATAACTTTAGTGATTTTAGAAAATTAGCAAAAAAAAAATTACCCTCACCTATATTCCATTACATTGATGGTGCAGCAGATGATGAAACTACTTATGAAAGAAATACGAGCTCGTTTAATGATGTTGACTTAGTTCCTAATGTTTTAAGAGGTGTTGAGAATGTTGATTTATCTACTACTATTTTTGGAAAAAAACTAGATCTACCTTTTTATCTTGCACCAACGGCGCTACAGAGATTATTTCATTATGATGGAGAAAGAGCAGTTGGAAAAGCAGCTCAAAAATTTAATACGATGTTTGGTGTTTCAGCTCTTGCAACTGTGAGTGTTGAGGAAATAGCCTCACTAGTTGATACACCAAAAATGTTTCAGTTTTATTTTCATAAAGATAGAGGTTTAAATGATTCCTGTTTGGAAAGAGCAAAAGCTGCAAAATTTGATGTTATGGCCTTAACAGTAGATACAATAACAGGAGGAAACCGTGAAAGAGATTTGAGAACTGGATTTACATCACCTCCAAAGCTAACACTTTCAAGTCTTTTTAGTTTTGCAACAAAACCAATGTGGGGAATAAATTATTTAACGAAAGGTAAATTTGAATTACCTCATCTTCAAGATTATGTAAAAGAGGGTACGGACACTAATACTTCAATAGGACAATACTTTTCTACCATGTTAGATCAATCCATGAATTGGAAAGATGCTGAAAAACTTTGTTCTCAATGGGGTGGACATTTTGCACTTAAGGGAGTGATGAGTGTTGAAGATGCAAAGCGTGCAGTTGATATTGGATGTACAGGAATAATGGTTTCAAACCATGGTGGAAGACAATTAGATGGATCTAGAGCACCTTTTGATCAGCTTGCTGAAATTGTTGACGCTGTTGGGGATAAATTAGATGTAATTTGCGAAGGTGGATTTCAGAGAGGAACTCATATGCTTAAAGCTCTATCATTAGGTGCAAAAGCTTGTTCAGGAGGAAGATTATATCTTTACGCTCTAGCTGCTGGAGGACAAGCAGGCGTTGAGAGAGCTATTGAAAAGTATAAGGCTGAATTAGTAAGGGATATGAAATTAATGGGTTGTACCAAAATAAGCGACTTAAATAGAAACAACTTAAGGTTTAGATAATTATGAATTTAAAAGATTGTTACAATTTTAATGATTTTAGAAAATTAGCAAAAAAAAAATTACCAGCACCCATCTTTCATTATATTGATGGAGGTTCTGATGATGAGGTAACCTTAAATAGAAATACTAATGCATTTAATGATTGTGATTTAGTTCCAAACATTTTAGCAAGTGTTGGTGAGCCCGACCTATCTACTACTATTTTTGGAAGAAAAATTGATATGCCACTATTTTTATCACCAACAGCTATGCAAAGTTTGTATACACCTGAAGGAGATAAAGCATCAGCAAGGGCAGCCGAAAAACACGGAACTATGTATAGCATGTCAACAATGGCATCATTTTCAATTGAAGAAGTAGCAGAAATTTCAAATTGTCCTAAACTTTTTCAGTTATATGTTCATAAAGATCAATCCATTACTGATGATTTAATTGATAGATGTAGAGTAGCGAATTTTGATGGACTATGTTTAACAGTGGATACTTTGGTTGCAGGAAATAGAGAGCGAGATCACAGAACAGGATTTACCACTCCACCAAAACTAACTCTTGAAAGTTTATTGAGTTTTGCAATGCGACCTGAGTGGGTATTTAAATATTTAACAAATAAAAAGTTTGAACTTGCAAATATAAAAAACAAAACAGACAAAGGTACAAATATTTCTAAATCAGTCATAGATTATATTAATGAACAATATGATCCTGCAATGAACTGGAAAGATGCAGAATATTGCATTAAGAGATGGAATGGACCATTTGCACTTAAAGGTGTTATGTCAGTAGAGGATGCAAAAAGAGCAGTTGATATTGGATGTACAGCAATAATGATATCAAATCATGGGGGTAGACAATTAGATGGATCCAGATCACCATTTGATCAAGTAAAAGCAATTTCAGATGCAGTTGGAGACAAACTAGAAATCATACTAGATGGTGGAGTTAGGAGAGGAACACATGTGCTTAAGGCTCTTGCAGCAGGTGCAAAAGCTTGTAGTTTTGGAAAAATGTTTTTATTTTCACTTGGTGCTGGTGGCCAACTAGGTGTGGAACGAGCCTTGCAAAATATGCATGATGAAATTCGACGTAATATGATATTAATGGGTTGCAAAAATCTTAAAGAATTAGATGGCTCTAAAATAATTTTTAAAAATAGAAGGTAAGCAAAAATGAAGTTAGCAAAAAGTTTAGAAAGATTAGGGACAGAATCAGCATTTAGTGTACTTGCAGAGGCAAAAAAATTAGAAGCACAGGGAAATCCTATGATTCATTTAGGCTTAGGCCAGCCAGACTTTAAAACACCAAAACATGTAGTCGAGGCTGCAAAGAAGGCTTTAGATGATGGGCATCATGGATATGTGTTATCTAATGGAATTTTAGAGTGCAGACAATCAGTTACTAGAAAAATTAAAAAACTTTATAATCAAGATATTGATCCTGAAAGAATTATAATAATGCCAGGTGGAAAACCAACGATGAGTTATGCCATTCAGTGTTTTGGAGAGCCTGGTGCAGAAATAATACACCCTACTCCTGCATTCCCAATTTATGAGTCTATGATTAACTATACAGGCTCAACAGCAGTACCATATGATTTAACAGAAGATAAAGATCTAAAATTTAATCCTGAGAAAATTTTATCTTTGATAACTGATAAAACTAGATTGTTGATATTAATTAATCCAAACAATCCAACAGGAAGTTTTGTAGAAAAAGCTGATATTGATGTTTTGGCTGAAGGACTTAAAAAACATCCACATGTTACAATATTAAGTGATGAAATTTATAGCAGACAAATATTTGATGGAAAAGAAATGCCCACATTATTTAATTATCCTGAGTTAAGAGAAAGACTAATTGTATTAGAGGGATGGAGTAAGGCTTATTCAATGACAGGATGGAGACTTGGTTGGAGTTTTTGGCCAGAAGAACTAATTGAGCATGTAAATAAACTATTAATCAATAGTGTTTCATGTGTAAATGCTGCTGCGCAATTTGCAGGTATTGCTGCACTAGATGGACCTGATGATTCTATAGATATCATGATGAAAGAGTTTACTTTAAGAAGAAAATTAATTCATGAAGGTTTAAATAATCTGCCAGGTGTAGAATGTAGTCTCCCAGGAGGAGCTTTTTATGCCTTTCCCAAAGTTATTGGAACTGGAATGAATGGTTCTGAATTTGCAAAAAAAGCTATGCATGAAGCAGGTGTCGCTATTGTTCCAGGAACAGCTTTTGGAGAAACATCTTTAAATTATGTTAGATTTAGTTTTGCAGCATCACAGGATAATATTTCTCAAGCACTAGAGAATATTAAAAAGATGTTAAGCTAAAAACTACCTAATTAAGATCAAAAATTTTACCTGGATTCATTATATTGTTTGGATCAAGACTTCTTTTAATTGATTTCATCAAAGGCAAATTATCTGGATGTTCTTTAAGAAGATAAGCTTTTTTCTGCAATCCAATACCATGCTCACCAGTAATTGTTCCTTCAAGTTCCAAGGTTTTATCTATAAGCTTATCACTAAAATCTCTAATTTTTTGATAAGAACCCTCAACAGCTGGGTCATACATTATGATTGCGTGAAAGTTTCCATCTCCAACATGACCAACCATTGGTGCCTTAAGACCAAATTTTTTTATTTCTGTTTCAGCAAAATTAATACACTCAACTAAATTTGAAACAGGTACACATACATCTGTTGAATAAATTTTAACATTTTTACCTTGTGCTTTTACAGAATAATAAACGTCATGCCTTGCTTGCCATAATTTATTTCTATCTTCAAGTGACACAGCCCATTTAAAATCGCTTCCATTATTATTTTTAGATAATTCTTCTACAATTTTAATTGCTTCTTTGTTTGATTCTTCACTACCGTGAAATTCAAAAAAGAGTGTTGGTTTTTCCTCCATATTCTCTAATTTTGAATAATTAATACAAATCTCCATTTGGTCTTTATTTAACATTTCTATTCTTGCTATTGGAACACCATACTGAATAACCTCTTGTGATGTCAAAACTGCAGTTTCAAGATCAGGAAAATGACATACTGCACTCATTATACTTTCAGGTATTGGAGATAGTCTTAAATGTACTTCAGTGATAACCCCTAAAGTTCCTTCAGAACCTATAAATAAATTTGTTAAATTATAGCCCGCAGATGATTTTTTTGTGCGAGTTCCAGTTTTAACAATTTCACCACTTGGTAACACTACAGTCAGGCCTGATACAACCGTTCTCATGGTTCCATATTTGACAGCCATCGTTCCTGAGGCTGAAGTTGAGGCCATTCCACCTAGTGCTGCATCTGCACCTGGATCAATTGGAAAAAAAACACCATCATCTCTTAAGTGTTCATTCAATTGCTTTCTAGTTACATTTGCTTGTACTCTACAATCAAAATCTCCAGCATTAACACTTAAAACTTTATTCATTTTTTCTAAAGATAAAGTTACACCATTTTCATTTCCAACAGCATTACCCTCAAGAGATGTTCCGGTTCCAAAAGGAACAACAGGAATTTTATGTTTATTACATAAGGATAATATTTTTGAAACTTCTTCGTTAGTTTCTGGAAAAACTACAGCTTGAGATAAAACTGCTTCATACGCATCCTCTCCCCTTGCATAGTTTGCCCTAGTAGATTCTGAAATAGAAAACCTATCTTTTAAAAGACTTGAAAGTTCTGCTTGTAATGTATTGTTTTCCATTATTTTTTTAAATAGTATACCAATCTTGAAATAAAAAAAAATAGTCTAAATTATGAAAAACATTTTAATTACTAGGAAACTTTTAAAAGAATCTGAGGAAAAAGCCTTAAAAACATTTGATGCAAAACTTAATTATAATGATGAATTATATTCCCAGTCAAAACTTATTGAATTAAGTGAAGGCCATGATGCAATATTAACCTCTTTAACTGATAAGATGGATGAAGATGCTATAAGCAAACTACCAGATAGTATTAAGGTAATTTCTAATTTTGCAGTTGGTTTTGGAAATATTGATTTAGAAGCAGCTAAAAAAAAAGGAATAGCAGTAACTAATACACCAGAAGTTTTATCAGACGCTACAGCAGAGATTGGAATTTTATTAATTCTTGGAGCATGCAGAAGAGTTCCAGAAGGTATTCAAGCTGCAAAAGAAAGTAACCGGAAATGGTCTGCAGATTATTTGATAGGAAAACAGCTAACAGGTTCAAGACTTGGAATTTTAGGTATGGGAAGAATAGGACAAAAGATTGCAAAAATAGCAAAATCTTTAGGTATGATTATTCATTATCACAACAGATCAAAACTAACTGATGAAAAAGAACAGGGTGCTATATATCACGATAGCATCAAAAGTCTTTTCGGAGTTTCAGATGTATTGTCAATTTGTTGTCCTGCAACAAAAGAAACAGAAAACTTAATTAATAAAGAAACATTAGAATATTTTCCAACAGGTGCGGTTATAACAAATGTAGCTCGTGGAGATATTGTTGATGATGAAGCTTTAATTGATGCACTAAATAGAAGAAAAATTTATGCAGCAGGATTAGATGTTTATAAGGGTGAACCAAATTTAAATCCTGGTTATCTTAAAATAAAAAGTGCATTCATATTACCCCATCTTGGAAGTTCGACTAAACACACAAGAATTGCTATGGCTAATCTAGCTATAGATAATATTGATGAGTTTTTGAAAACAGGAAATTGCAAAAATAAAGTAAATTAGTTTCTTTATAATTTTCAATTATGAATAAAGTTTTTCTGCCTAAACAAAAAGCAATAACTGTATTTTTAGTATTTGCTCTAGGTTATTATATTTCTAACTTGTTAAGAGCCATCACTGCAACTATTTCACCTAGTCTTGTATCAGAGTTTAATTTATCAGCTGGAGATTTGGGACTTTTGGGTGGTGGATATTTTTTAGGTTTTGCTGCTGTCCAAATTCCATTAGGATACCTATTAGATAACAAAGGTCCAAAAAAAATAGTTTCTTATTTTTTACTTATAGCGGTATTGGGTATGATCTTATTTTCTTTATCAAATAATTTTATCACACTCCTATTATCAAGAATTTTAATTGGAGTAGGTGTGGGTGCTTGTTTGATGGGTCCATTAACTGCTTATAGAATTTGGTATCAAGACGAAACACAGCAAAGAGCAAACTCATGGATGTTAATGGTGGGTGCAATTGGAATGCTCTCTTCTAGCTTACCTGTGCAGTTTTTTTTACCAATAGTTGGATGGAGAATGATATTTATCACTTTAGCTCTATTAACTATATTTTGTATTATCTTAATTATTTTTTTTATACCTAATTGGAATAAAACAAACCTTCAAAGTAGCTCAAAAGACAATGGTTCTTTAAAAGAAATTTGGAATAATAATTTTTTTAAAAGTTTAGTTCCAATGGGATTTTTTAATTACGGTGGACTATTTGCTATTCAGACACTTTGGGCAGGACCATGGATGATTAAAGTTTCTGGATATACACCTGAGCAAAGTGCAAATGGTCTTTTCATAATTTATTTTTCTCTTTTAATATCATTCTTATCTTGGGGTTATTTAGTTCCTAAAATTTCAAAAAATGTTTCAGATGCAATAAAATTATTGAAGTTTGGTGCACCATTAAACTTAATTGTACTAGCTTTTATAATTTACCTTGGGCCCAAAGCAGGAGCATATCATTGGGCTTTTTTTGCAGTAAGTTCTGTCTTTTTATCCCTAACCCAACCGGCAGTAGGCATGGCTTTCTCTCTTTCAAATGCAGGAAAAGCACTGACTTCGTTTAATTTACTTCTTTTTATTGGAGCATTCGCACTTCAATGGATTATTGGGGCTATTATTGATTTAACAATGAACCTAGGTTTTTCAGAAATTTCAGGTTTTAGATTTGCTATGATATTTTTTTTATTAACTTCTTTTTTTTCTTACCTATTTTTCTTAATAAAAAATTCTAAAAATTAATTTTAATTTAAGTGTTTGTAAATTGTAGTACGTGAAACACCAAGTTTTCGAGAAACTGCACTAATATTTCTAGTTTCTAAAAAGGCAGATTTAATTAAAATACATCTGTCTTCCTTAAACCTTGATCCTTTGCAGTTATTACATGCATAATTTTTTATCTTTGTTTCTTTAGATATTTTTTTCTTAAAATTTTGACTTTTTATTATAAAAACAGATGAACCCAAATGATCAGAAATTTTCATTATTTTATTTTGTAAAAGTTCATTTGCAATTGAAGAAAATGAAGTTGTAAAAATATTATTAAAATTTTCATTCTTTAATGTTACTAGTCCATGCAGCATTATTCTTGCATTTGAATTTGACCCCACAACAAATCCATCACCATTAATTGCAAGTAGCCCAACACTATTAGTGCTCAGATATTCTTGACGTGGATGGAATGATAAAATTAATTCATTATCAAACTGATTTAAAAATAATTTTGTTTCAATACTTTTTGTAGCAAGCTTAACCAGTGCCAAGGTGTGCTGTTCTCTTGAATGCACATCGGTAGAGGCATCTATTATACCAATAGTTTTTCCCTCATAATTTAGTATTGGACTTGCAAAACAAGATAACTTTCCGTGTGACTCAAAAAAATGTTCCTTACCTGAAACTATAGAATCTTTATTAAGAGTAACAACTTGTCCCAATCCATTTGTACCTCCAATTTCTTCTCTCCAAATTGAACCTGGTATTACAATTTTTCCAACATCAGTCTTAAGGCAGGTTTTATCATAAATAGTATCCATAACTGATCCAGTGCTGTCAGAATAAGCCACCATAAAGTTTGTCCCAGCTATTTGTGAATATAGAAGTTCAAGTTCAGGGTTTACTAGTCTTCTAATATATTCATTTTTTTCTTTAAGCTCATCAAGCTCTTTATAAGTAAGAATTGTTCTCTTTGGGTTTTTAAGTGGATCTAGTCCAGTTGAAATACATCTTTTCCAGCTGTCAGATATATCTTTATCAATTAAAGAAGGTAAAAAGCCTCTTCTCTTAGTGAGGTCAGAGAATTCTTTTTCAACAGAAGTTAAATTTGGCATTCTTTATTTTAAGACATTATTAAAAATGAACAACCAACCAGGAGTTGTATTTTGTTAACTTTATGGACACTTTTTTGTGCAGTTGACTCTCTGTTGACCTCAATATTGGATAGGGTTTGTTATTAAAAAAATTAACAAACTAAAGAATAGAGAGAAATTATGAAGGCACAAGTTTTACATAAGTATAATCCAAAAATGGATGAAAAAGTTTGGGTTACTGAGCAAGAAATGCCAGATCCAAAATTAGAAAAATCATCAGATGTTATTGTTAAAATTGGTGCTGCGGGAGTTTGTAGAACTGACCTACATATTATTGAAGGGGTTTGGGAACACATTCAAGATCCTAAAGGGGATTTGTTGCCCATGGTTATGGGACATGAAAATGCTGGATGGGTTGAGGAAGTGGGTAAAGATGTTGTTGGATTTAAAAAAGGTGATCCAGTAATTTTGCACCCAATTATTTCAGGAACTGATGGAACTTGTTTGAGCTGTCGTAGAGGTTTAGATCAACACGCAGAAGAGGGAGCATTTCCAGGTTTGAATATTAAAGAAGGTGGGTATGCGGAATTACTTAAAACAAGTGTTCGTAATTTAATTAAACTGCCTACTATATTGGCACCAAAAGATGTTGCGCCTTTTTCTGATGCAGGACTAACCGCTTATAGGGTTGTTAAAAAAGCTACCAGACATTTATTACCAGGTCAAACATGTATAATTATTGGTGCTGGTGGACTTGGTCATATTGCAATTCAATGTTTAAAAGCAATGTGTGCTGCAAATATTATTATTGTTGAAAAATCTGCTGAAGCCTTAAAACATGCAATGTCACTTGGTGGCGATGAAGGAGTTTTAATTGATGGCAATGAAGTTGAAAGAGTTCTAGAGCTTACCAAAGGTAAAGGTGGTGAGGCTGTAATTGATTTTGTCGGTGAAAAAGGATCAACTGCAATGGGTATCAAAATGACAGCAGGTAGTGGATACTATTATATCGTTGGTTATGGCGAAGAAATTAGAGTTCTAGCTGTCGATGTAATTATTTCAGAAAAAACAATAGTTGGAAATTTAGTAGGAACGTGGTCTGAGTTATATGAGCTGATGGAGTTAGCTAACAAAGGGTTAGTTACACTATCTATGCAAG
>Ga0208646_1001527_pt1 | contig 10963 bp, 7 predicted proteins | sample AntAceMetag02UK8_FD_184762 | JGI IMG/M metagenome (GOLD analysis project Ga0208646, IMG submission 184762) | Saline lake microbial communities from Ace Lake, Antarctica - Antarctic Ace Lake Metagenome 02UK8 (SPAdes) (version 2) | ecosystem: Environmental > Aquatic > Non-marine Saline and Alkaline...
GTAAAAAACGTAACTGATATTTTGAATAACAGGCCAAGAAAAAGATTTGGATATCTAAGCCCAAATGAGGTATTTGCCTCTATATTAGAATCTCAATCACAATTCGCACTTATTGCTTGAATGCAGGTAATTAAATCATAGCCTTTTCTGACATAATAATTAATCTTTAACACCCTTGTTCTAAGCTTGCCAAATGCCGTGAATGGAGGTTTTAACTTTCAGTATTATTTGCCAGTATAGAGTCACTGACATCTTTTCTTTTATTGTTATTTCCTTTGTTTGTCAAAGGATGGTTATGATTCTTTTTAAGCGTGTCGCACTTTTCTTGATTTTATCGAAATAGCACGCTAATCGAAGATGTCCAGTTTCATTGACATTAGGAAAACTATTCTCTTCTTATGAGATTACTACAATGGAATCGATTCAGAGGAGATTAAAAATAATTTACCAACTAATCGTACTTGTAAGCTTATCCGCTATAGGTTCTTGCACGAGTACTACAAACGAAAATAATCGCATGAGACCAGATGCCCCAATTGCAGCAAAATCTGATTCAATCCTAAAAGAACACGGAAAAACACGTGTTGATCAATATTTCTGGATGAGATTATCAGATGAGCAAAAAAGTGCCGAAAATCCAGATGATCAAACGCAACAAGTTGTCGATTATTTGAATGCTGAGAATGACTATACCAAATCGGTAATGTCAAAAACAGAAAGTCTACAACAAAAATTGTATGACGAAATAGTAGGTCGGATAAAGCAAGTAGATGAATCGGTTCCCTATTTTTCTAATGGCTATTGGTATTATCTCAGGCTCGAGGAAAGTGGTGAATATCCAATCTATTGCCGCAAAAAAGATACGCTTGATGCTAAAGAAGAAATTCTTATTGATGTAAATGAACTTGCTGAAGGCCATGATTACTATTCCGTAGGAGAGATCAATGTGAGTCCCGACAATAAGATACTAGCGTTTGCAGAAGATACCTTAAGTAGAAGAATCTATACGATGAGATTCAAAAACCTAGAAACAGGTGAGATGATTGCCGATGAAATAGAAAACGTTACTGGCGAAGGTGCTTGGGCAAACGACAATAAGACGTTCTTCTATACAACTAAGAATAAGGTTTCTCTTTTATCCGAAAAGATATTTAGACATAAACTGAGTACTAAGCCTTCCGACGATGTAATGGTTTATCATGAGAAAGATCCAACATTCTACATTGGTGTATACAAATCAAAGTCAGAGGATTATGTGATCATCTGGAATAGCAGCACATTGGTGAGTGATTATCATGTGCTCGATGCAAATAATCCGACAGGGGAGTTCAAGCAATTTATTCCTAGAGATAATAATGCCCATGAATACAGCATATCCCATATTCAAGACAAATTCTATATTGTCACGAATTGGGACGCTACTAATTTCCGTTTAATGGAAACTCCTGCGAGTGCTACCGGAAAAGAAAATTGGAAAGAAGTGATTGCTCATAGGCGTGATGTATTACTTGAAGGAATTGAGCTATTTAATAATTTCATGGTAGTTGATGAGAGGTCTGAAGGGCTTAATAATCTTAGAATTATTGATCAAACATCAGGAGATGAGCATTCTCTTGACTTTGGAGAGTCAGCATACAAGGCTTATATATCAACGAATGCAGAGTTTAATACCAATATACTACGGTTTGGCTATACGTCGCTGACTACCCCAAATTCCACTTTTGATTATAATATGAATACGAAGGAGAAGACGCTGATGAAACAACAAGAAGTTGTAGGTGGTCATAATCCAGATAATTACATCACAGAACGAGTTTGGGCAACAGTACGTGATGGGGTAAAAGTGCCGATCTCCATAGTATACAAAAAGGGATTTGAGAAAAATGGAAAAGGCGCGCTCTTGCAATACGGCTATGGTTCATATGGCGCAACTATTGATGCCAGCTTTAGTTCTGTGCGGTTAAGCTTGTTGGATAGAGGATTTGCATTCGCTATTGCTCATATAAGAGGAGGACAATTAATGGGAAGAGAATGGTACGAAGAGGGGAAGATGTTCAAAAAGCAAAATACTTTTAATGACTTTGTAGACTGCTCCAAATACCTAATTGAACAAAACTATACTTCCGCAGACCACTTATATGCGGAAGGTGGCAGTGCTGGTGGGTTATTGATGGGAGCTATCGTAAATATGAACCCTGAACTTTACAATGGAATAATCTCAGCAGTACCATTTGTAGACGTAGTTTCTACTATGTGGGACGAAAGAATTCCATTGACAACCAATGAATTTGATGAGTGGGGAAATCCTAAGAATTTGGACTCTTATGAATACATGATGTCTTATTCTCCATATGATAATGTGACAAATCAGAACTATCCAAACATGCTTGTAACGACAGGTTTATTCGATTCTCAGGTGCAATACTGGGAGCCGGCAAAATGGGTCGCCAAGCTGCGAGACATGAAAACGGATGAGAACTTACTGATTTTGGATACTGATATGGACGCAGGACATGGAGGCGCATCTGGTAGATTTGAAAGGTATAAAACAACTGCTTTAGAGTATGCTTTCCTTTTCAACTTAGAGGGAACGACTGAGTAGGGTTATTTAAACTGATTTGAAAAAGGAAGCCTTGATGAATGTCGAGGCTTTTTTCGTTAAAAAAATGAAAATTAGGGCACATCAAAATAATTATTGCGCCTAGGTTTTTGGCAATCAAACGAGAACTTATTAGTAGCCTTGAGATCATAAAAAAAGTCAACCCTAACTAAATTGGGTTGACTTCAAGTTATCAGTCGTTGCTACTTAGTCTTTCTTTTTAGTAGTAGAGGAAGATTTTTTTCCTGTACCAGCGATAGAAGCTCTCATATCCGTATCAGCTTGGATATTCTGGAATTTAAAATAATCCATTACTCCAAGATTACCATTTCTAAATGCTTCCGCCAAGGCTTTTGGAACTTCTGCTTCTGCCAATATTACTTTAGCTCTTGCTTCTTGTGCTTTAGCCACCATTTCTTGCTCTTCAGCTACAGCCATTGCTCTTCTTTCTTCCGCTTTGGCTTCTGCTACTTTTAAGTCAGCTGACGCTTGGTCTGTTTGGAGTTTAGCACCAATGTTGGCTCCTACGTCCACATCCGCAATATCAATAGATAAGATTTCAAATGCAGTTCCCGCATCTAATCCTCTTGCCAAAACGAGCTTAGAAATTTTATCTGGATTCTCTAATACTTCTTTATGGCTGGCTGCTGATCCTACGGAGGTAACTATACCTTCACCTACTCTAGCTAGAATCGTATCTTCACCTGCACCACCTACTAGTTGCTGTATGTTCGCTCTGATGGTAACTCTTGCTTTACATATCAATTGGATACCATCAGCAGCTACAGCAGCTACAGCAGGAGTGTTGAGAACTTTAGGGTTTACAGAAATCTGTACAGCTTCGAAAACATCTCTACCAGCAAGATCGATGGCAGTTGCTTGTCTAAATGACAGGCCAATATTTGCTTTATCTGCACTAATCAATGCTTTAATCACTTGTGGCACATTACCACCAGCTAAATAGTGAGTTTCGAGATCCGAGGTTTTCAGATTTCGGCTAGATGCTGTTGCTTCTTCTGTGATCAGTAATCCTGCTTTTGTAGCAGTGATTAACGAATTGACAATGATTGAAGGTGGAACCTTTCTGATTCGCATGAAAACGAGCTCAAGTAATCCTACACGCACACCCGAGAAAATCGCGGTAATCCACAGGTTGATTGGTACGAAATAAATGAATACGAAAAATAATACTATACCCGCCAGTACTGCGAATATGATTGGAAGACTTCCTGCCATTTTTTTTTATTTATTTTTTACGATGATTTGTTTATTGTCAATTTTGATTATTTGAATTTCGCTCTTTTCTGCGATATATCCATCATTTGATTTTACTTCTATAATCTTTTCATTGAAAATGGCTTTGCCATAAGGTTTTAGAGCAGAGATTGTTCGTCCCTGTTCACCGACTTGTAATTCATTCTCATTCTCATCATTAACGCGACTGGAGCTCGACTGTTTAAGAGAAAAGCGCTCCCAAGCACGGTTTTTTAAAGTATAAATGATAATAACCATAGCTATCGACACGGATATCACTGTTGTGGCAATTCCTATATTTTGCCCAAATGTCTCATACGATAGATAAATACCATAACCTCCAAAAAGAAAACCGGCAATACCTACGATAGTTGTCCCTGGGACAAAAATTATTTCAATCACAATGAGTGAAATACCTAAAGCAATTAGCGCTATCACAATAAAAATATCCATTAGTAAGCTTTTGCAAATAATACTCTCTGAGTAGACGGGTTTCCTGTAAAGATACACTTCCCAGCCTCGGGTTCAGCATCTAAAGGAATACATCTGATAGTTGCTTTGGTTTGGTTTTTAATTTTCTCTTCTGTTTCAGAAGTACCATCCCAATGCGCATATACAAATCCACCTTCTCCTTTTATTTGAGACTTAAATTCTGCCCAAGTATCTACAGATGAAGTCATTTGCTCTTTATAGCTTAATGCTTTTGAATAAATGTTTATTTGAATCTCTTCGAGTAGGTTTGTGATGTATTCAACGGCCTCTGACTGCTGGATAATGTTCTTTTCTTTGGTATCTCTTCGAGCGATCTCAAACGTGCCCTTTTCTAAGTCCTTGGGTCCTACTGCAATTCGAACAGGAACACCTTTGAGCTCATATTCAGCGAATTTCCAACCAGGCTTATGCGTGTCTCTCTTGTCAAATTTAATATCGATATTTTTCGCTCTTAGAGATTTGATCAATGGATCAACAGCCTCTGAAATAGCCTCTAAGTCTTCTTCTTTCCTGAATATAGGGACAATGACTACTTGAATTGGCGCAAGGTTTGGAGGCAAAACAAGGCCATCATCATCAGAATGTGCCATGATTAACGCACCCATTAACCGTGTGCTTACTCCCCAAGAGGTACCCCATACGTATTCCTCCGTTCCTTCTTTTGTTGCGAACTTCACATCAAAAGCTTTCGCAAAATTTTGACCTAAGAAGTGAGAAGTACCTGCTTGGAGTGCTTTGCCGTCTTGCATCAAGGCTTCAATACAATATGTATCAACTGCACCAGCAAATCTTTCGCTTTCCGTTTTCACACCTTTCACTATAGGTAAGGCCATGTATTTTTCCACAAATGTTGCATATACATCAAGCATTTGCTTTGTTTCTTCTTGGGCTTCTTTTTCAGTCGCGTGTGCGGTGTGTCCCTCTTGCCACAAAAATTCCGTCGTTCTTAAAAAAAGACGAGTCCTCATTTCCCATCTTACCACATTTGCCCATTGATTAATGAGTAAAGGAAGGTCTCGGTATGACTGAATCCATCTTTTGTAAGAATCCCAGATGACCGTTTCTGAAGTAGGTCGCACGATTAATTCTTCCTCTAATTTCGCATCCGGATCAACCATAACTCCTCCGTTTACTTCATCATTTTTCAATCTATAATGCGTAACCACTGCGCATTCTTTTGCAAAACCTTCAACATGGCTTGCTTCCTTGCTGAAAAACGATTTTGGAATTAATAAAGGGAAATAGGCGTTTTGGTGACCAGTGTCCTTAAACATTTTATCTAGCGTTTGCTGCATTTTTTCCCAAATGGCAAATCCATAAGGTTTGATGACCATACAACCTCGAACGGGAGAATTTTCTGCTAAACCGGCTTTTTTAACCAGTTCATTGTACCATAAGGAATAATCCTCAGAACGATTTGGAATCGCTTTACTCATTTTTTAACATTTTTTGGTATAGTAATTGCTTTCTTAGCTAGCATATAAGAGTACAAATATAACTTGAGTATATTCTTAAAGTATTTTGTACCCACATTTTAAATCTACGATTATGGAAGCTTTATCTCGATTTGTTTTATTTGGTTTGATCCTTTCGTTTTTCATGGTGAGCCCTGAGGTCTCAGCACAGGAATATGATGATCTTTATTTTAATGGGAATGATCGCAAGAAGGTAAACTTTGACAATGGAATCTCCAACGACTCTCGCGCAACTTATGAGTCTTATGCTAATAATAATTATAACGAAGATAATGCTGCTCATAATGTAAACCCTGACTATATCGCCAGATACAAGTCGGGATCAACGCCTTCTGATTATCAAAATAATACAGACAACAATAATTACAATACTCCATCTGCTTCTACGGTAGACTATTACGTCGAAGAAAATCCTCAAGGAACAACGGTCATTAATAATTATTACGGTAATTCTGGGTTTAATAATTCTGGGTTTAATAATCAAAATATGGGTTTTGGTGGTGGATTTGGCTATAATCCATTTTTTGGAGGGAATAATGGCTTCAACATGAATGTTGGATGGGGCAATAGATGGAATGATCCCTTTTTCGGATGGAATTCTGGTTGGGGCGGTAACGTTGGTTGGGGATTCAATGCAGGCTGGGGTTGGAACGATCCTTGGTTCAATGGGAATAGATGGAATAGACCTTGGGGTGGAGGTGGATTTGCCTACAATGCTGGTTTCTATGATGGAATTGCTTATTCTGGACTAAATGGAGGCTTCTACAACACAGAGAGATTTGTTAGAAGAGGTTTTGTGAATCAAGGAAGATACGTTCGTGGAGGCATAGTTTCCGGTGAGTCAAGGTTGAATAATAATAATGTTCGTACGTCTTCCGTGCCAACTGCCAATGGAAGCAGCAATAATGCATCTAGAAGAGATTATTCAGCCACTCAAAATGAGTACTACAATAGAAGCAGAGCAAGTAATAGTAACTCTAGATCGTCCGCGACCGCTACTTATCGATCATCGAATCCAAATAGTAGAAATAATGTGAGTCAGAGAGCAAATACATCAAGAAGTACTACAGCAAATACCAACGCAAGAAACACTACAAATAATAGAACAAGCACTAGCGCAACCACACGTCGATATAGTACTAACAACTCAAGGCCGTCAAACGCTAACTCTTCAAATACTAGAAGTTCAGGTTCTTCAAGTAGAAACTATTCTAATGGAAGTTCGAGAAATTCTTCTTCGTCCAATTCTTACAAGAGATCTTCATCAGGAAGTAGATCTTCAGGAAGCAGTAGCCGATCATCAAGTGGAGGTTCGGTGAATCGTTCTTCTTCTAGCGGATCTTCCTCAGGAAGCAGCAGGTCTTCTAGTGGAGGTGGTAGTTCGAGATCTTCAAGCAGATCTTCATCAGGATCATCAAGAAGTGGGGGCTAATTCTTTAACTCATTGAGAAAGGACATTAAAATGAATAGATACATAATATTAATCACAATTTTATGCTTTGGTTTGAACTCCAAAGCGCAAATTGCTAATGGCTCACTAGGCTATTACAACGATGCAAGACTGTTTAGTAGCACAAATGCTGGAATGGGCAGCACTGCGAGAATTCAAGGGATTGGAGGCGCACAAACTTCGCTAGGTGGTGATATGAGTGTCATTGCTTCAAACCCAGCCGGTATTGGTTTTTTTAACAAAAGCGCATTTTCATTTACACCGTCATTAGATTTTCACGAATCGTCTTCCAACTATTTAGGGAATAATACCTCTTCCTTTTCTAATGGATTCAATTTTTCCAATTTGGGAGCTGTATTCTATTATGGCAATGGAGATTATGTGAACGCTAAATTTAAAGGTGGAAGCTTGGGCGTATCAATTAGCCGCACCAATAACTTTAAAAATGATATCTCTTATCAAGGTGTGAATGAAAGCAACTCAATCATTGATTCATATATAAGCGGTGCAGGTAGTTTGGAATCGAATAATCTGGGAGGTCTGGCTTACGGAGCTTTTGAGAATTACTTGATTGATCCTGTCTATGATAATGGGAATCAAGTTGGTTACGGTTCGCCAGTTTTTGGTAACCCTCGTCAAACAGAATTAGTCGAAACATCAGGATCGCAATACCAAATTAATGTAGCATATGGCGCAAACTATGGCGACTTCATTTATTTTGGAGCAGGAATAGGTATAGCGACGATTAACTACACAAAAAAGCGAACATATATTGAGGATTCTTACTTGTATCTCAATGATGACGATGAGTTGGTGAATGATGACATCATTAACTTTACTGAGTTAAACGATAAATTGACTATCGAAGGTGCAGGTATTAATGCCAATCTGGGTGTTATAATAAGACCACTACCAATTTTAACAGTGGGAATTTCCTACATAACACCTACGTTTTATGCTTTGACGGATAATAGCTCCTTTGATTTGTTTACTTCATGGAATGGTCTAGAGATATTGAATAACGATTCTTCCCTAACTATCATCAATGATAGAGAGTTTCTGAGTGATGTAGCGACAAGTGATTATTCTTTAAGAACACCGGGAAAATTAAATGTGGGTGCGACTTTTTTTCTTGGAAAACTCGGGTTTGTGTCTGGTGATCTTGAGTTCGTAGATCATTCACGTTCACAGCTAAAGTCTTCTGATTTTGAAGTATTTGCTGATAATGAGAGTATTGACAATTTATATACATCAGTGATCAATTACCGGCTTGGTGTCGAGTTTCGAATCAAACAAATACGCGTAAGAGGCGGGTATGCTTATTATGCAGATCCATATACAGATTCAAGTATTGATGCGAGTAGGAACGATGTTTCTTTTGGACTTGGATATAGAAATCAGGATTTCTTCATGGATTTGGCCGTTGTTAATAGAAAAACACAAGATTTATACGCCCCATATATTCTAGACGGTCTAGAGCCCGTAGCAGAAGTAGAAAATCGATCGAATACTGTTGCCGTTACACTAGGGTTTAATTTTTAAAACTCACTAAAAATTAAAGTCAATCCTTGGGTAAGCTTATTGTACAAGTCGTACCCTTTTCAAGTGTCGATTGAAAAGCAATCTGTCCACCGTGCTGCTTTACTATGGAACTAACGATATAGAGTCCTAAACCAGATCCTTCGCCTACTTCTTTTGTGGTGAAAAAGGGATCCATAATTTTTGAAATATTTTTTTCATCAATTCCAGACCCTGTATCGATGATGCTGACTATCACTAACTTATTCTGATTGGCTATTGATATATCAATCTCACCATGTCCATTTAATGAATGTAAGCTATTATCGATGATATTGATAAAAGTTTGATGGAGTTTACCATTGTTTCCATGCACTCTAGAGACCATCTGATCGAATTTGAGATTCACTTTTATGCCTTCGGGCAATTTATTTCTCAACAGGTTCATACAGTTTTTGATAATCTCGTTGAGGTTACACTCATCGGTGAGTTCTCCGGCTGAATGACTGTACTGGTTGAGACTTTTAACTATTCGTGTGGCACGATTGATACCATCGTTCATGCTATCTATGGTCTGATGGATATCATCGTCGTATTGGCTTCTTTCTTTGAGAATGTCTTCTAACAATACAACACCACCGCGAATGTAATTCAAAGGATTATTGATTTCATGGGCAATACCAGAAGCTAAAAGTCCTATGCTGGCAAGCTTCTCGGATTGAATCAGGCGGTCGGTAGTTTCGTTGAGTCTATCAACTGTTTGTTGGAGCTCTTCTTTTTGCTGTTCAAGTTCTTTGTTGGTTTTTAGTACCGCCTGGGTACGAGTTTCAACTTGATTCTCAAGTGAGTCTTGTTCTGTCTTGAGATCGAATTCATTCTTTTTAAGCTTTTGATTGGCCTTTATTAGGCCACTAACTAGAAAATGATATGTTTTATTCGACTTTGAAACTACTAAGAAAACGATGATAGAAGAGAGGAAAAGCATGAAACCATTGATCAGCCATGCTGAGAGATCCTGGTTATTGGGGTTTACGGAGCTTATAACGCCGGAGAGAAATAGATACGCGAATAGGATGTACAAACAATAAGCAAAACCCATCAGATAGGTCGTGCCCCTATACTTTAGATGAACAATGGATAGCAGTGGTAGCAATGCGAGTAAAACTTTATTTGCGGAAGCTACACCGAGCAGGGATAAGTCAATAAAAACAACCAGTAAAAGTCCTAATAGGACTAGATAAGCTTTGAATATCAAAGAAAACTTATGACGAAATATAGCGATGATGATTAAGCATGATAAAATAATAATAATGTCTGAAACTCTCGAATAATTCCACCCTCCAAACGTATCTGAAGTTAAACTGACAGGGATTATCAATATACCGGTGATAGAGGAGATTACGAGGGCCTTATTAACTACATCCTGCTTGAGCTCGTCTAATGACTTATAAAATGTATGCTTACCTGACATATCGAGTCACTTGTAAATGTGCTATATTCATTGAAATAGTTGATGATTTTTTCACAAAATAGTAATGTAATAAGGTTATTTGAAGAATTGATGCTTGATTTTAAGTATGATTAAATGATCCCTAGGTAAAGAAATATTTTGCGTTCTTCTATACTTAAAAAATGTAAAAAAACGGTCTAGTATATTTAAGTTTACGTAGAACCAATAGCGTAGCATTACCCGTGCTCAATCCTCTTATTTTGTTAATACTGTTAGGGGGATAAAAAAGGAAGGCCTGAATGAACAAAATGTAGCAGGTTGCGAAGGCAGGCTTTGATCGATATTAAAAACCCCACGAGAATGTTGAAAAAGGAGAGTAAAAAACTTTTAGATGATAATGGTTATTCTTTAAAAAAAGAAACCGGAAGTCTTGTCATTAGCCATTGCAATGCTGATTTCTTCTTTTTCATACTTATTGGCGCTTTTTTAGTTTTAATAGGATTGTTTTTTATGAATTTCAGCATGGTTATAGGTTTTAGTATTATAACTGGCACTATAATTATTATATCCAAAGCTTTAAAGGGGGCTAGAGGCAAATCAGGGCAAACGCATTTAAAGATTGAGTACTTTTTCTCGAAATTTCTGATCAAATCCCGCTTTGAATCTTCTTTGTCTTTTTGATCTTTTTAGTGGTACTCTTTCGATTAATGCTAGCGCTATTTTTG
>Ga0208646_1001528_pt1 | contig 10963 bp, 19 predicted proteins | sample AntAceMetag02UK8_FD_184762 | JGI IMG/M metagenome (GOLD analysis project Ga0208646, IMG submission 184762) | Saline lake microbial communities from Ace Lake, Antarctica - Antarctic Ace Lake Metagenome 02UK8 (SPAdes) (version 2) | ecosystem: Environmental > Aquatic > Non-marine Saline and...
ATAAAGTTTCATCCAAAACAGGAATTAGTTTTAATGAAAAAATTAATTATCCTGCTTTAGATATGAGTGAAGATATTGATCTGGTAAAAAAGATTAAAGAATTGTTAGGAAATAATAAACATAAAAAGGTTGTTTATGGAACAGAAGCTGGTTTGTTTAAAAATAGATCTAATATACCAACTATTGTATGTGGACCTGGAAGTATAGACCAAGCACATAAGCCAAATGAATTTATAAGTATTGAACAAATTAGTAGGTGTAGTAAATTTTTAGATAATTTAATTGATAGTCATAAATGATCAAATTTATTCTACCGGCTATAATTATCTTCTTCATTGTAGTATTCTGGGAAAAAATTACTGAAATAGTATTTAAAAAATTTAATATTAGGCTGAATTATATTATTGTGAGTGCTGTGTTAATAACTATCGCTATAATAATTTTATTAATCAATTTTTAAATTCAATGGTCTTATTATATTTTTCCTACCTACTCATAGTTGCAAATATTTTAATTTTGTCTGTTGGTTATGTAGCTAATATAGCTTTCATTGGTTCATTCTTGGGTGGTTTAATGGCTATCGGAACTGATCCTATTATTCTTATACTAGGTGCTTTGTTAGGTGCTGGATTAGTAGCTAAACCATATAAATTTTCAGTAATATATTTATGGATAGGTGCAATATTTTTAACAATGCTAGTTCATGTTATTTTAGGCACTACAAGAGTTATTGTAGATCTAGTTAAGTTTGATGCCTTACTAATAATTTCTGCACTCATAATTATTGCTACAAGTTTCTTTCGACCACTGATTGCTGATATGACAGAGGATTTCGAAAAACCCATTACAAAAAAAACTTCGAAGTAATGCCTAGAAAACCTAATTACAAAGATCTATTAAAAAAATTCAAAAAAAGAAATATTAAAAATCTAGAAAGAATAGCAACTGCTTATGTCAAAGGATTAACTGTAGGATCCAAAAAAAAGGCTGCTAAAAATTTAGCAGGGATTATAGATTAAAGAAAAAATGAAAAAACTTTTAGGGATCATGGTTCTGGGTTAGGATTTAATATAGGATTATTTTATTTTTTTTATAGCAACTTTATCGCTGCGAGGTCTGTAATCAGGATCTAATAAAGCCCTAGTCGCACTCATATCTGTCTTGATATATTGTTGTATAAGTTTGAATCTTTTAAAATGACCTTTTGTTTTAATATCTTGTGTAACTGTTTTCTCGGTCCATGTTTTTGGGCTTTTGTTATCGAATGCAGCTCTTTTTTTAGGTCCCTTAATCAAAGTATCTAAACAGGTATCAAAAAATTTATCTTCAATAGCTTTCAAGCATATTTTCCTAACCGTTAAATCAGGATCTTTGGACATTGTTTTAAATGCGTTACCATATGCAGCATTCATTAATTCTCGGGCTATTGATTTTTCTCTTGGTTTAGAAACTTCGTTTCCCTCTTCCTCTAATAATAATTTAGCTTCCACAAGTATTTCTGCTGTCTTCTTGTCTACGTTTGAATATTTCTTGTCAGCGATGCTCATATTGCAATTTTAATTTATCTAGACATTTGGTGCAAGAGTAGTAATTTTTAATTTTCAAAATAAATTTGTTTAAATATAAAGCTCCATTTAACCAGTAAGACCTTGAGCAAACTAGGTATCAGACTAGGTACCGGAGGTCTATAAGACGACTAAATCTAACTTTTGTTTCCCTAATCGTTCATTACCATTCTTGGTCACAAGATACGTTTCACCTAAATTCATCGCTAAACCACTGTCTGAATCCATCAATATCATATGCATAAAGAAAACATTACCAGGAGTTATTACATAAGGATTACCCGTGTATAACATTGGCCAGTCCATGCTTGAGATATAGTTTTTTAAAATCTTCCAGTGTCTCAAGGTGTCTCCAAACATAAGCAATCATTATTCTTTTTAATCATCCTATGTCAAGATGAGGAATAACAAAAGGAGTGTATTACTAATATGATTAATGACAAACTAGGTACTGGACTAGGAACTGACAGCACCCAAAAGACAGCAGAACTAAAGTTTACTGACTATTCTATAAATAAATTTCAAAGTGATTTTACTTCAGGAAAGAAGAATATAAGGACTAGATTTATTAACTCTGGAGTAAAAGGTTTACTATTAAGCCAGGGAATTAAAACAAAGAAAAAGTATTTTAATCAGCAGTTCTGGTTTGATGGTAAGTCTAACAACTGGACCATAGGTGAATTTAGATTGGGTATCTTTGGTGTTAAAGAATGTCAAACTAAAGTAGTTGCGATTATGAAGACCCATACAGATGATAATGGGCTATGGATTAAATCACCAAAGATGACTGCAAAACAGCAGAAACAGAGAATATCTAAAGCTGAAGTTGAGAATAGACAAATGATTACTATTACAACTGCTATTGAAAGATTTTATAAAGCTGGTTGTCCAAAGATGAAACGTGAGGGAACACTTACTGGTAAATCTATAATGGATGTCTCTTTACATCTTATAGGTAAAAACAAAAGAACTGCTCATATGGAACATGATGATGATGTGTATGGAAATGGTCATATTACATTTAGACCATGTAAACAATTCAACACAAAGAAACCTGAAAGTTGGGACGATCTATTTGAGAAGTTTCCTTCTGGTCATGGAATTCTCATAGAGAAAAATGGTAGGAAACTAATTGGTGTTTCTATGTATGATCATCCAGTATTTAGTAAATATCTTATCGAGGAATTAACACCTGGATTAATTAACTCTTATCTTGATGAACATTCTCCTAGCTGGGGTACAAAAAGAAAAATGATTTATGCCCTTCAATGCGTGTGGCATAACTCAAAAAAATATATGGGTCGTAATAGACCACTGGACCCAACAACTAAAGAGGCACTTGAAGTTAAATCTTGTGGTGTCTCTAAAAGTAAAAACTCAAAGTATAACAAGAAGAAGAATACCCAAGATAAGATGGAAGTTATGTGGACTGCTTTTCAACAAATAAACCATGAAAAGAAACATCCATTCCAGGCAGAATGTTATATGCTTGAGATGGCTTGTGGTAAGCACCACACAGAATTGAGTAAGCTTAAAAAAGCAGACGTATATCCTCCAGGTAAATTTGATAATCAGTATGGGATAGATAATATAATTGTATTACCTTCAGGTAGCATTAAGGGCAGAGAAGAAAACTACATAACCATTACCAAACCAGTGCAAATTGTTTTGGATATGATTGAGAACTTGTACAAAAGACCTGAACTAATGCAGTATAAGTTTATTCCATGGCTATTCCCAACAACTAGAAGCTCTTCTAGAAGCTGGTTAATAGATGGTCAAATAAATCAGACTATTATTAATAGCAAAAAAACTAGAATTAGAGATACCAGGGAGTGTTGGAAAACCATGGAAGCAATGACTGGTATAAGAGGTTCTGTTCCAAGATTATTTAGAAAAGATTTTGGTAGTAAATCAGTAGCAACTCTAGGCTCTTCCTCAACTGCAATAAAACTTACTGGTCATACTAAAACCAGTACATTGGATAAACACTATGACATCCACGACAAAGACCAGATAAAAGAATATGCCCACAAAGTAGCTGATAGTTTTACATGGGCCAAAAAATATAACTCCTAGGTCTTCCTGGGATTTACACTGAAAGTTTACTTTTGATTTTTTCCTAAAGTTATTGATCTATCCCTTGGAATTATATAGAGAATAGCTATGCCAAAGAAAGAAGATAAAGACACCTCATTAAAGATAACCGAAATAATGAAGGTAGGTCCTAGTGTACCTAAAATAAAAGGTAATAGTGCTAGAGACTGGGAATTTCTTATCTATGAATTAAAAAAAATGCAAGTCACACCTGGAGAAGCTTATAGAATTATCAATCAGAAAAAAGGTGATACTGATATGAGGTTCCAGTGGAAGATGATGAGACTTACAATGTTTATCTGGGCTAGAGTAGAAGAAGACAAGGGTATGTACCTTAAACCTAAAATTGACACTGTAAGAGGTGTGGTAAGTGCTAGAAAGTTTGAACAGTTTTTTCGTGGCTATTTTCCAGACCTTGAGTTTGATCACGATAAAGAAGTGAAATTACTAAATAAATTAATAGCAGACAAAGGAGTGAGACCTTATTTCAAAGAGGGTTATTACTTATATGAAGGAACAAAGAGACATATTCCACAGAAGCATTTAGACCGAATTCTGTGGGATAAATAAGCTGATATCTATTGCTTGACAAAGTTCACAGGATAATATACCATTACACCAATGAAAAATAATATTGGATATAGTAATGGATTTGATCAAATTTCAATTCACTAAAGTTTATTACCCAACAAAAGAATTGTTGGAGCTAATACCTATTTCAAGAGCTACTTTTTATAAAATGCATAAAGAGGAGATTGAAGCTGGTAGGGATGGTTCTGACATGGGGAAGGTCAAAATAAAAGGCCTGGAGAATACTCTTTGGTGTCCTGTGAAATTCCTTGAATATCTACATAAGCATAAAGTCCTAACTCAAAAGATTAGATATGATTATGAGAAGACTGAACAGGACCAGGTACATAACTCAATAGATGTTTTTTACACTAATCAAAAACAACTAAATAAGGAGATAAATTAGCATGAACAATGAATATAATTGGAGAGTAGCAGATTGGACCGACCCAGAAGACTTTTCAGCAGAAGCAGAAAAAGACTGTGAAAAAATACAGGAAGTATCACCCTTCACAGATTATGAAACAAATGTAATCCAACTGAAGGAGGCCAAGTAATGACTGTATTAACATCACCTAAAGGGAAAGCCATATTCCCACACCTGACTGAAGCTGACACTATGTTTCATCCTGAAGGGTTATTTCATGTAAAACTAGAGTGTCCTAAAGCTGAAAGTGAAAAAATAATTTCAGTGATAAGAACTGGTATTGCTCAAGAGATTAAAAAACAACATGATGCTAACCCTGAAAAAGTTGTCAAAGAAGCTAACAAACCATATGAAATTATTGATGAGAAAGTTGTCTTTAATTTCAAACTAAAAGCCAGTGGTATAAGAAAAGCTGATGGCAAAAACTTTACTCAAAAACCTCTAATAGTAAATGCTATCAAACAACCCATTGAAGAAGGAACTCAAATATGGGCTGACAGTATCTTAAAGATTAATTTTGAACCTTACTTTTGGAATATGCCGATAGGAATTGGATGTACTTTAAGACTTAAAGAGATCCAAGTTTTAGAACTGGTTACTGGTAAAACAAAAAACACTTTAAGTGGTTTTGATGTTGAGCCTGTTGTTGAACCTAAAGTAAAACAGGAGATTAATTTATAATGAGAAAAAACCTGGAAGTACCAAAAAATAAAAAAGGAAAAGTAGCAGATGGCCTTCATGAAATTGGTCAAATAAGTGTTGATACTGGACAGATAGCAATATCTGATCCCTGTAATTCTCATAATCCTGACATAACAGTTGCTACAAACTTTGGTGATGGGATGTTTCCTGTTTATGAACACTGGGAAAATAATGAAAGAATTGGATTGTTTATTCCTTTATCTACTGACTTTCATGACTTTCTAGCAGAAGGAGTGGGAGAATAAAATGAAGAGAAGCGTAAATAGTATAGACAAAAGAATGGAAGGTGGAGGTCCTAAAGTTCTAGTAGCAGACAGCAACGAACATATTGAGCTTGAGATTATGAACGTCCTTAAAGAGATGTATGAGGAAGCAAAACAAAATGGTTACAAAGGAACCCTAGATCAGTGGCAGAAAACATTAAGTTTGGATGAGTTGAAGAGGATCGGCATTAAAGACGGTGGCTTGATTAATATGTACAACGCAAAAAATAAATATGAAAAAATTACAAGTTAAAAAATAAAAGTTAAGTTAAATATGAGAACAATAAATAATAGATCTTATCCCGGAGGGTTAATTAAAGCAGAGCATACTCTGAAACAAATGGAGGATTTTCTTAATAGGTCTAAGGGCGCAACTAGGGATTATTGGATTGCAAAAATTGAAAATTATAAAAAGGGGTGTGAGCATGACAAAAGCTGATGATGACCTAATGAAATTTGTCATACAAAGATCCACAGAAAAACAACCACCACTTCGTGATGAAACCATGGGTGAACGAGTTCAGAGATATATGTTTCTTTATGAAAATGGAGATAAACCTGAACACTATGATGATCCATTAATTAACAAAATAGATACTTATCAAGATTATGGAAAATTAAGGGAGAAGGCGGCGGTCAACCAAGACAACAGTAATTTTAAAAATGGCAAACCTGTATCAAAAGAATTTATTAGAGATGCTTACACAAAGAAATATGATCACTTTGATAAAAGCACTTATCCAAGCACAGGAAAACCACAAGGGAAATTATCAACATGGGACTTAATTAAGCAAATAGCTAAAACTCCTTTTGAAAAAAAAGAAATTAGAGACATATTATTTAAAGAATTTAAAATAAATAGGAAAAAATTAGAGCCAGATGAATTAAGATTAATTCACAAACACCCAGAACAAATCAAAGCTCAAGTGGAAGCTCTGTCTGTTATTCCAGATGAGATAATAGAACCAATACGAAAACCAATACCTACACCAAGAGTAGATATATACGACATGATAATAAAAAGAGCTCAGATGAAACCGGGTCTAAGCGAAGACCTGATGAAGCTACAATCCGACATTAATAAAAATATTAAGTATGTTTTAGGAAGTGCGAACCAGAAAGATGAAAGCAAAGAAAGAAGAACAGAAATACCAACACAAGAAAAAGAGGAGATCAACAATGACCGATAAATGGAAATATAAATCTGTCTCATTGAAAAATTCTACTTATTCTTTGCTAAATGATTTAACTAAAACTTTGGTACCTGGGATTGAGCTCTCAAATGCTAAAGCGGTAGAAACATTAATTAGACGAGAAACTAAGTGTAATTCTTCAGGGGACCAACAACTGAAGGAACACAATGAAGGTAATAAAGAAATCTAAAACTAAAGTTACAGAAAAATTAAGAAAAGCATATGGTGTCTGTGAGCATGACAACATCTCTTACAAAGAACTAGAGAAGGGCCAGAAGCTTTTATTTATAGCTCATAGAAGAGTTTGTAGAGATAATGACAGAAAGGGTAAAATCCTTCTACTTCTTACCAGGGAGAAAACACAGTGGGCAAAAGCATATGCTAAAAGACTTAATGATTTAAAAGCTAGTTACCAAGAAAGCATAGCTAAATGGGAAATAGCATTGAATGAAGTCACTGCTGAACGAAATGAAGCCTATGATTACAACACTGAATTATTAGTAAAGAATAAAGACTGTATTAAAAAGAAGGAGGATAAAAAATGAAATACTCCATGTTCTACTCAAAGACACCTGACATTAAACAGGGTGAAGGAAGCATTAATAAAACTATTCATAAACATTTAGTGAAAAGCTTCCCTGAAGGCAAAGCCTCTTTAAGTCAAATTAAGGAAGCTCTACCTCTTAATGTTTTTAAACAATTCCTAAAGCAAACAAACACTATTTATGTTGGAGTTAACGACAAATGATAATGAAATTAGAAGAAATACTTGAAGGTGCTATTGGGCAAAGAGGTAGATTTACTGGCTACAAACCACCTAACAAAAAAGGTGAAACAAAAAAAGATGCAACCTATGAATACTTTCCAATGGATTGGAACCTTCATTTTTCAGGGGAAGAAACTCTTGGAATATCACCAGTAAAAATAATACAAAACGGAAATGGGAGCAAAGGGTTCTGTCGCTGGATTGGTTTCGATATGGATGTTGAAGACGAACCTCAAGACTTCTGTAAAGCTGTATTTAGGATCTCACATGAATTGTTTTGCTATCGGTCTTCTAGTAATAGATGGCATTTACATTTATATTTAGATGACTGGATTGATGTGGATGAAGCTAGAAAAAAAGCAGTAGCAATAGAAGAAAAATTAAAGAAGGTTTGGAAAAAAGGGGTTGATACCTCACATACTGTTCCAGGTGGTTATACCATACATGAAAATAAACCTGGAAGCTGGCTCTTCCAACCATACAGTAAAAACAAGAAGCTAAAGAATTCTGAATTAGTTGGTTATTCACCTTCAGGAAACCCATTAAAAAAATCACAAGTAGAGTTTAGATATCACTGGAGAAAACATTTATTAGTTGCTTCTTCAGTTGGTACTACAGAAGGCCAGGGAGGAAGAGAACCTTTTTTATTTAAGGTTGCACAAGAAATTAAACTCAAGGATTTAGATTTAACTTTAGAAGAAGTTAATCAAAACTTTAATGATAAAGCTGACGATAGAGAACTTGCTAGTTGGATAAGAGGTATCAATAAAAGTTTAGAGGACCCAAAATTTACAGAAGCATATCTTGAAGAACGCTATGAAAAATATCTGAAACACATTAATGGTTACTGGAGAAAAGATTTAGAAAATAGTGGTGTATTTAAAAACACTAAAAACGAACCAGTTGAACTTACTGAAGAGCAAAAAGAATTACAAAAAGAATTCTATAAGAACGTCATTTATATAAAGCTTGATGACAAATGGTATGACAAAAAATACGGAAGTGAATATAGACAAACAGCAATAAGAGTTACTTATGGCTCCTACTTTGAAGGTGATGTAATTAAAACATTTAGTAACAACCCTAAAGCACAGTTAGTTGAAAAAACAATTTATAGACCTGACTTATATAAAGATAATAAGGACCCAATAGTTATTGATGAAGAGGGTCTGTATCAATTAAACAATTATAGGCCTAGCGGAGTTGAAGCCATAGAGCCTACAACACCTGAACAACTTGAAGAACTTGAAATGTTTAAAGAGTTAATAAAGAAATTAACTAAACATGAAGGAACTGGAATAGATGTTAATAAGAATGAGATACAATTATATGATTATGTCCTTGACCATTTAAGTATGCCCTTCCAAAGACCTGGAGAAAAAGTCAGGTCATCTGTAATTTTTCATTCTGAATTTTATCAAGTGGGTAAGTCAACTGTGTTTAAGATAATGAGAAAAGGATTGGGTGTTAACAATGCAACAATCATTAAACCTGAAAATGCATCATCAAGAGAACTAGGTTTTTTAGAAAACCAATGTGTTTTTATTGACGAGATTAAGATTGACGGAAGTATTGAAGAAAAATATGCGGTGATGAATAAAATGAAGCCCTTAATGACCGAAGAGTTGCATGACAGCAGACCTCTTTTTAAAGATTGGCGGGTAGTACATTCAACAGCTAACTTCATGTTATCTACCAACTTTAAAAATGCTATGGCAGTGGAACTGCATGAAGCTAGGTATACTTGTATTGATGTTGGTAAAGATAGAGAAGAACTAGGAGGTGATGATTTTTATAAACCCCTATATGAAGCTTATGAGCATGGAACTTTAGCCAATGTCGTTAAGTGGTTTTTATCTACAAGAAAAATTAGTAATAATTTTATTCCTGAAAATCCATGTCTAAAAACTAACTTCTTAAAGGTTATGAGTAGAGAAGGCGGTCATCCAGTATTACCAGAAGTTGAGACTATATTTAAAGAAGGAGGTAAACCATTTGACCAATCACTAATAGCCTTTGGTGAGATTTGGAAGTATCTAAAGAAGGAAAACAAAATTAGAGCTAGGGACAGCGACTTTAAGAAAGCTCTAGTGCAACTGGGCTGTGAAGAAGTTGGTGAATGTAAACACAAGATAAGTAAGAGAAAAGTCACACTCTATATAATTAAGAACCATGAATTTTTTACAGATAAAACCAAAAGCGAAATGGTTAACAAATATTGGTCCCCATTAAATGCTGATGGACCCAACGAATGTTCAGATCAAATACGTAATAAAATGACACCATCACAAATTAAAGATCTAGAGGTTGGCCAGGGGGAAATCCAGAGATTTGAAGACTTTAGGTTTCCTGATGATGATGCTGAAGATGATATTCCTTTTGAAGAGATTAGGAAGAGTAGGAAGAAATAAAACCGACCCTACCTATCACCACCTATACCCCCTTGAGTAAACCCTGGGTGTGTACACCTTAAGTATTACTTTTAGTATTCAGCTTAAGTTGTGGTAGGTGTGGTCGGTACAGGGTTAAAGGACAATTAATAATTAGGGTGTTCCAAATTGTGTTATAAGTAACCTTGGGTGCAATCTTAATGGGTACATAGGGTACAAATTAAGAGTAAAGGAGTTACCTAAATTATGAAAACAGATGAACATTTATATACAATAAGCAGAACTGAATTTGCGAATGAGATAGGAAAATCAAGGGAAGCAATCAAGAAAGCTATGAGAAGAGGAAAGTATCAAGACCTTTATATATTCAAAAATGGAAAGTATTTTTTCAAGTCAAGAGAGGCAGTGGGTGAAAACATAGCGCTGTCCCCATTACCAGTGTCCCCATCCAAGATTAAAATTAATAGGGGAGGCCATGAAAGCGCGGTTAAAAAAGGTCGTTATCCAAACCAAGCTTTTGCCAATCATAACCATATAAAGAAGATGATAGCTCTAAGAGGGCGTATGAGCCCTGAAGAGTTGGCTTTGGTCCCAACAGTAGAAGCCATGGTCAAAGATCAAAGAAGAAAAGATTTAAGAGACAATGAGGACACCTTAAGAAACACAAGAAGGCACACCCTAAATAATAACTTTAAGCATTATGGAGGTATGATGACACCAACAGAATTACATAGAGTTTCATATACTGCTACTAATCGTGGGTCTAGCAAACATAAAAAAGGTCCGTATGAAATCTAGGGGTTAACACCTAAAGTACACACAACTTATAATAACATTGTAAATACCAACTCTAATACACCTAGGACTCTGTATTCGATATCAGGTATCATGAAGGGATGATAAATATTCTTGAGGCAGCATCAAATCTTTATCAATCGAATCTAGATCTAAAAAATTTTGCCAAATGGCCCGATGATCTAGTTAATTAAA
>Ga0208646_1001530_pt1 | contig 10937 bp, 11 predicted proteins | sample AntAceMetag02UK8_FD_184762 | JGI IMG/M metagenome (GOLD analysis project Ga0208646, IMG submission 184762) | Saline lake microbial communities from Ace Lake, Antarctica - Antarctic Ace Lake Metagenome 02UK8 (SPAdes) (version 2) | ecosystem: Environmental > Aquatic > Non-marine Saline and...
GAGTGTACTCTAGCTTTTCAACTCTTCGAGAGATGTCTGGGAGACTATAGCCACCATTTGCTGTAGGTTGAATAGGCTTTGTGTATTCTATAACTTCTTCTTTGATAGTCTTTCTAAGCTGCTTTAGCCACCACCGGCCAAGTCCTGTTACAGCACCTATAACGGCAACAATAAATGCAAGAATTACTGCAAGATCTCCTACATCAACCTGACCTTGACTATTAGGTTCCCACCACGACTGGGACAGTAGTTCAAACATCACAGACATGTAATTCCAATCTAGATAGGTGTAGAAGGTTTTAGTCGTTAGCTGGACTTATATCCTTCTTGATGCTAGGGTCTCGACACTAACAATTCAAAATATTTTTACCTGAATTATTAATTTCTTATACTATTTTAACCCGCTTGATAAGATCTAATTTCCAAAGTGACTACTATAGATGGGGACAAAGTGATAAACTGGCAACTTACGAAAAATTTGATTGGTGACAATATATGAGTGATTGGGAAGAAGCCGATAACGGTAGAGTAGCCGATGGTGCTATGTGGTACGCAAGTCAGGGCTGGAAGGTTCTTCCTTGTTATGGGATTGTTGGGGGACGTTGTACATGCAACAGCACGCACTCTGAACCGAAAGATGTTGGCAAACACCCAAAGCTTCCTGACTGGAGTACTGCTGCCTCGTCCGATGTAGATACTGTTCGTAAGTGGTGGGAAAGCGCCCCTGAATCGAACGTTGGTATCTACTGTAAAGGTTCGGGATTTCTTGTTATTGATATTGATCCAAGAAACGGCGGACCAGACTCCTTCGATAAATTTGAAGAACTCGTTGACGGGGAGCTTCCTATAACAGTGGAAGCAATTACTGGATCATACAATATTAATGGCCATCAAAGTAGGGGACGTCATCTTTTCTACAAATGTAATGAAGATGAACAGCTTCTTGGTAATTTAAATAAGTCTGGGCTAAAAGGTATTGATATCAAGCACAATGGGTATGTACTTGTTGCTCCTTCTAGACATTTCTCAGGAAATTGTTATGAATGGGTTGAAGGTAAGGCTCCGTGGGAGATAGAAATTGCAGACGCTCCTGAGCAACTTTTAAACTCTTTAAGGAAGAGGTCTAGAAAAGCTACGTCTCTTGGTGAAAGCGATTGGTCTTCTATTTTTGGGGATCTAGATATTGGTAATGACCGAGTAGATATTGAAAGAATGCTTGAAGAAGGAATTGAAGAGGGCTCTCGAGCAGTAGATGTATACAAGATGACGTGTGCACTATCTAATAAATTTCCCGTGGCAACAGAAGTTGGTCGCATGGGAGTAGAAACTATGATGATTAGATTTAATGCTGAAAAGATTAGACCTCCGATGGATCTTGAAGGAAGCAACGGACTTCTTATGCACGTTCGTAACGCTATTAATTTTGTTCTTGATAACCCAAAAAGTGAGCGCATGTGGCCGGGGATTAGTAACTTTCAAAAAGACTGGGCCAATAAATCTACAAATGAGGCCAAACTTTCCACAGAAAAAATTGAAAGAAAAATGATTCAGCCGATAACTGGTGTAGTTATGCCTAAGGAATACCCTGCTCAATTAGCGGGAACTGTTGGCGGAAAAGTGATTGAAAATCTTCAAGATATGGACTCGGTAGCTGATGCCGTAACACGCGGGAACATTGATATTCCTAAAGATCCTGACGCTCTTTTCGAAGAAGACGGTGGTGAGCCGGGCAAAAGAACTCTTTCTGATACTGGAAATGGTCGTAGATTAATTGACACATTCGGAACTGCAGTTCGATATACCCCCGGTCTTGGGTGGTTTCATTGGTCTCAAGGGTATTGGAAGCCTGACGTAGAAGCACTAGAATTGCAAGAACTTTCTAAAAGACTCTCACCTATTATTGCTGCCGAAGTAGTTAATTATGAGGATCCTGACAAGCAGGGTGAAGTAGTACGTTGGGCTATGCAATCAAAGTCTAATTCAAGAATAAAAGGAGCCATCGAAAATGCTAACTCTGACCCTAGAGTCTTAGTTGGTGTTGATCGTTGGGACGCAGATCAAAATTTATTTGGAGTAAGCAATGGCGTTATTGACCTCAAAACTGGTGAACTACTTCGCGGTCGTCCAGACCTCTACATTACTCGTCGTGCTCCTGTCGCCTACTCTCCTGGGATGCGAAATATCCGTTGGGAACAATTCCTAGACTTTGCAACAGACGGTGATAAAGAATATCAAGACTGGCTGCAACGAGCAGCTGGGTACACTCTTACAGGCTCAAGTAAATACGACATCATGTTTCTAGTTTACGGTCCTCCAGGGTCTGGTAAAAATACTTTTGTTGAAGCTCTTGTAAAGGCTCTTGGTACTCAAGAATACGCATGGCCTCTGGATTCAAGTATTCTTGCTGCAAATGACGGACAATCAAACAGTTCAGATTTGTATCACTGGGCAATGCTTCGTGGTCGTCGTATGGTATGGGTTGATGAGCTTCCCGACTCTGAGCGACTAAAAGAGAACGCAGTAAAGAAGTTAACAGGTTCTTCTGAAATCTCTGCTCGATCACCAGGAGAAAAACCATTTACATTTGCCTCGCAAGCCAAGTTATGGGTGTCTACAAACCATAGGCCTATTATTACTGATGATGCCATGTGGCGACGTATTAGACCGATTCCGTTTACATGTATCCCCGAGGTCCCCGATCCAGACTTAAAAGAATATATCTTTGACCCAGAGGGTGCGCTACCTGCGGTACTTTCGTGGGCGGTTGAAGGAGCAATTAAATTACTTGGATCTTCCGCTAGAGATGGTCTCGGTTGGTGCACTCGGGTAGCAGAAGCTGCTGATATGTATAGAAAAAATGAAGATCGTATTGGAATTTTCTTTGATGAAGAAACTAATCAATCAGAAGGTGCCTCTGTCCCAGTTAAATCTATCTATACCCTCTACAGAATGTGGTCAGAAGAGCGTGGAGAAAGAGCTATGACTCAGATTGCATTCCAAAGAAAACTTGCAGACAGGAATATGAATGTGGTAGGTCTAGGATCTAGAGCAATCATTCATGGATATTCTTTAGCTCCACGATCAGTGGAGACTGAGACTGTTGACTGGGGAACATTAAGCAGATTTGCAAGATAAGAATCTGATACTAAGCAGCTTGCTATTTATCGAGCAGTAAAAATTTTTCCACCACGGTTAGGTGGTTTCCCGGAGTCTCTAATGTTTGGGATTCTTCTTGCCGCTGAAGATTTAGCTGTAAGTTTTCCACCAGTAAACCCAGGAGGTGGCTTGATAAGTAGAGCTGTCATTGCATGGACCAGTGCATCTACTCGGTCAGGAGACTTCTTAGTCTCTTCAGGTATCCACGAAGTCATCTGAGATTCAAGATCTGTAAGATATCCAATGTGATGAATTCTTTGTTGTTCGTATGCAAGGACTACAGGTTCTGCTCGTAAAGCTTTTCCATACTTAGAGTGAACTTCTAATACTTTAACTCCAGGGTCTATTGAGTTAATAGCGTTTCTTACTAATGCTCCACCTTGATTAACTTCAGCAACTACAGGAGCACCCCAACGACGAGCCATCTCTACAACTCTACTTGCCCATACTTCAGGGGACCCATGAATAGAAGCATCTTCCATAACCCACGCGTTGCGTTTGTATAAATCTCGATCTGCAGTTGCTGCGCACACAACAATTCCACATTCGTCTCGAGGATTCTCTGCTACAGATGGGTCTACTCCAATACATCTAAGAGGTGCGGATGCAGGGAGCATCCCATGACGAGATTCTTCAATCATTTCAATTGTCCAGAGTGCTCCTTCAACATCGCTCAGCATTTCTCCATAGAGTTCTTGCTGCGCAAGACGAGTTCCTTCGTAAACACCCATGATTGACTCAAGGTATGCCTCTGATAGGTTTCCAGCGTTGTCTAGGGTGCTACCTTTTGATATATAAACTTTACCTGTTCTCTCCGACTCTGCTAGTAGTGAATACAGAATCGGCACACGTTTAGGAGTAGTAGTTGCAATAATTTGCGGGTGTGGGCCAAGACGAGTTGCAACTCGTAAGTTATCCCAAGATGTCATACCTGCTGCGTCAGGGGACTGTCGCCACGCTGCTAGTTCATCTGCCCATGAATAGTTAGCCTGGACACCACGGAGGCCGTCAGGCTCATCAGCAGTAGCGAGTAGTGCGGTATTCCCGTTAGGCCATGTAAGACGACGCTTAGAGGGTTCGTAGTGCGGTCTTTCGGAAGGAGGAGATATATCTAATATGCCAGAGTTACCTTCAACGATTACATCTCGAACGTCAGCAGCAGTACGAGCAACCAAAAGAAATCTTAATTGACCCTCGTTTGTCAGTTTTGCTCGATCTCGTACCCACTCGGCGGCGGAACGTGTTTTTCCGCTTCCACGGCCCGCAAGATAAAGCCATACATTCCAGTCAAATCCGTCAGGAGGACGTTGCTCTGGACGCGCCCATGCAGACCAATCCCACATAAGCGCATCCATATCGACACCAGCAAGAATCGCTTCTCGTTCTTCTTTAGGCAGTGAGGCAAGCTGCTCCATCATGCTTTGGGCCATATCACCTACTACTGATCTGCAAAGTCTCTTCTTTGTAGACTTCTCTGTACCCCATAGTATAGCGGAGCAGCGGAGCTGAGGCCCATACCACGAGCGATAGCAGCTAGAGATACTCCTGATTCGTACTCATGAGCAATGGAATTATGGTACTCCTCTGCTGTCCCACTTTTTGCTGCCTTAATTCTATTAATTGATTCTTCTATATTTTCAGTTTTTGATTTACTTTTTGGCTTAACAGAAGATACAACTACATGCTGCATCATAATTCTTCGACGAATCCCAGCGTAAGCAACATTTAATTCTTTAGAAAGCATTGGGAGACTGCCACCCTTATTATAAAATTCAGTCAAAAGTCTTGTGTACTCCCGGCTAGCTATATGTGCTGGGGTGGTTTGATTTCTTGATCCGTATGCTTTTTTTGCTAGAGTTAGTAGTGGCTCTATTTTAGACTTATATTCTTCTACGAGTTCCGTATTCACTGTGTATCCTTTCGTCTTTATTAGGTCGAATGTGAATCATACCTCAGGGGTGTTAGGCAGTCAACTTACATCAAAAAACCCCCGTAAAGGGGGGTAAATTGACTAATAAAGGTATGTATCAAGTTAGGACCTCTGCGTCAGGCCCACCTTGAAAAATCTAGTGAACCACCTCCTACGACGCGAAAGTAACTAAAGCAATAGTACCATTGGACTCACTCCTCTACCTCTTTGAAGAGTTCGTATATTCGGTCCAATTCTTCCGTGATCTTTATGGCATGTGGATTTTCTGGTTGATCCCTAAGGAATTTTACGAGTAGGTCTCCAACCGAGGGCTGAACAAACTGCAAATATTCTCCAGTTTCGCCCCAGAAAGTGATTATACTTCCCTCATCAAGAGAGCCATCTGGCAAGTTTTTATCACGTTTTAGACAATAAAAAAACATGAAAATTCTTTCTTTAAAAGACATCTTAAAAATCATACTTTGTTTTTTGGTTCCAGTAAGGAAACTCCACCCCTGTAGAAACCGATATTTCAATGTTTGATGTGTGTAATAGTCAGTGCTAAATCTAATACTCTCAATGTGCGTTTTGTTTGTAAAGATCCAGTCTCTATGTACAAAATGATTTGCTGAAAAATCTAAGTAATCTAAACCCTTGCTCATGGTGCAACCCTTCCATTTGCTGCAAATGCTGCATAAGTTATTGGCATATGCTCTTTTAAAATCTCTTCGTAACGTTCTGCAACCATTTCGATCTCGCGCTGGGGATAGGACGGAAAGTGTGAGCCCTCCACATGCTGTCGTAAACTAAGAAAATTCATAAGTGCTCGAGCATTCATAGTTACATACGCACTTGAGTATATATTTAGAGGCAGCGCTATACGAGCCACCTCTTTAGCGATTCCGTTGGCTAAGAGTTGTTCATAGTTTTGATAGGCATCTATACACTGCTTCTCAAAAAGAACCTTAGTCATTGCGTATTGATCGTTAGTGCCCTCTATAAACTGATAGTGACCCGTTTTACCAATCTGCTGAAGGTTGCGTTCCCGCGCAGGAATGTAAAACTCTGGCTTTAAGACTGCATATCTACCGGATTCTTCGCTGTAACTGGAAATCCGATGCCGCATGTGCTCTCGCCATACAAAAATAGGAGCTTTGACATAAAATGTAAAGTACGAATGTTCGAAGGGGCTGTTACCACTCCATACCGGCTTACCGTTTCTACGAACGTAAAGTGTCCCGTTTGGTACCGTTACACAGTGAACTTCTCCGTCATATTCTTCATAGGAAACTTGAGTTTTTCTGGAGTTTTTTGTCCAACCTAGTCTAGGACTAGAGTTTCTTTCCCCATATATCGTAATTCGATATATGGTCTTGTCTCCATATGAAGTGGATCTATCTACAACCGGAAGAATTTCTGTAGCGGCTTTTCCGCACTTAAAAGCAAGTTCCTGGATGTCATCTACCATCTTCCTACTAACCATGCTTGCCGTAATCTTTCCGCTACTTTTTACAGAGCCGTCTCCTTTTATATATCCCTCAAGAAGTGCTTCAGCGGTCTCTCTATCCGAATTCTCTAGTAACTCCCTCGGTAAACACCTGTCTCCGGTAGAAGTGTACGTTTGTTTAGCCCATTTTTTAAGTTTTTCGGACGCAGCACTTAAGTAAAATTTTCCATCTTTTCCTTCGGTAACGTCAAATCTTTCTTTTAACCACTTTATTTTATCTTCTCTATACAGATGAAAAGATATAGTAGATTTTCCGACGTGACCATCTGCGGCTATAAATCCAACTAAGGCAGCCGTATCTGGGTCATGAATTTTACCTTCTGTCCAGTCTCCTCCAGACATACAAAATCTTCCGGATCTATCAAAAAGATCTGTTGCAGGCATCAATGACAGGTCTTTCCATACACTAGATGATCCCCTAGTTTGAGCTAAAACATTGTGGTCAGGAGTAACAAGAAGATCAACACTATTCATAGAGAATTTAACCATTTTTCCGGAATAATTTTTTCTTATTATTCTTGACGATTTTTGATATTCAACTCTATTTGTTTTTAAATTTAAGGTAGCAAATTTTTCAGTTCCATCTACATCTTTCCAATTTTTCCATCCGCCATATGTAAGTACATCTGTGTTGGAGTCATAGCACCCGTGCCGATCACGCATCAAATAGTTAATAAGACCTGAGACTTTAGCCTCGTCCTCTACAACATCTTTTGAGGCTTCACCTTTTGTACTTACCCAAGCGGCTCGTGCTACATCTATATCTTGTGCGCTATATTTAATGAGCTCTACTATAACTTCCGAGCTATATTGAACGGATTGCACTAAGTTCCTCCATAAGTGATTCGTTTTCTTTTTCTGAGCCCTTGTTTCGTTTAGTTTCTGCACGTTGCGAAGCCTTGGTAATAACTTTTTCTAGTGTTTTTACAGCCTCTACTAACTCAGCTGAGTCGTTATCAAAACTAAAGTACTCAAAAGTAGCTTGAACCACTACCACTTCATTGCTAACTGAGCCGTCAGGGTACTCTAGAAATTTAACGCAGTCAATACGTTCTAACTTCAACAACTCTGGACTGCCAGGTTTTGGCTGTCTATATTTAGATCCCACTGTCTTTTTCCTCTCTTAGCGGATACATTTCTGCCATTCTTTTTGCTAGTTGTCGCATTTCTTCTATCGCTTCAGGAGTGTCTTTACCGTTTGACATTTCTTTCTGGTGCCACTCTCTAACTGTTGCTAGGGCTGCAGCAGTAGAAGTCCATTCTTGCGAGCGTCCTTCAGTGCAGAATACGGAAGAGCAGATAGTGATGCTTCTAAATTTTATCGTACCCTCATCCTCTCTGTCCCAGACGTCCCCGTAGTCTACAGAAATATACCCCTCAGCAGACTTGCAAAAGGACTCGTATAGAAAGTAATGATTGTAGGACTCGCGCAGAAGTATTTCAATTTCTTTAATGTCTTCATACTCTTCTGGTGTCATGGGGATAGACTACCCTATGGTAGACAAGAAATACTAGGGCCGTGTATAGTTTTTCTATGACATACTTTCAGATTGAAGATACTAAGTGGGCCGATGGCTTACAGTCTGGCCTTGAAGAATATATGATGACACTGCAAGAAAGTGCTTATGCCGAGGAAGAAGGGGAAGAGATCGAAGAGGTAGAGACAGCCTCTGGAATAGCCTTCTGTGGGTGTGACACTTGCTACTACCGAGAGATTCTCTGCTATCTAACTCCTCGCATTCTTGAAGGTGGAGCAGAGGGAAAAGTAACTCTTACGGATGACTAGCCTCATGGGGTGGTGTATGACCGGGGCCGAGGATCACAAAGGCTGCCGTATTGCCTACAGAAGCGACTTCAATAATCAAGTACGAGAATGCGACTGCCCATGCCACGAAGGGAAGGAAAAGCCAGAAATTCCGGCAGAGTTTAATTTAAAGCCAGAAGCCAAAACTAGACGATCTAAGACTACTTAGAGAATCCACCGGGAATAAAAAGCTTTTTCTCAACAACCTGTTGCTCTAGCGGGGTTGGGGATTTTTTTGTTTGAGGATAGTGAATGTTGTTGGCAATTAAATACTGCTCGAGTCTTTCATTTGCCATCCAACCTTCAAACTCTGCAACAACTCTCCACCCAGAGGTTATGACGTAATACTCTGCGTATGGTTGATAGGCTCCATAAACTCCAACAGGGCCTGACATCTCACTAATTACTTCCCACAGATCAACGTCTTCAAATCTGATTGGACGTTCCCCATCCCACGGAACTGGTTCCGGAGCATATTGCCAAATCCGGTCGTAGTTCATCCAGTTCTCATCAAAAAACTCTCCGTCCTTGTGCAGGTGAGTTATTTGTTCAGTGGTTTTCCATCTAGGCATATGCTTATCTTACAACGGATACCGGATAATTACGATGCCGGAGCCGCCGGTTCCACCAACACCAGTCGAATCTCCATTAGAGGAACCTCCCCCTCCTCCCCCGCCAGTGTTAGATATTCCGGCTACACCACTACTTGTGCCTCCTGCGCCCCCTCCTCCAGACCCTCCAGCGCCATGATTTTTTGTGCTAGGACTAAGACTTTGTGTGTTTCCGTAGCAAGCCCCGCCACCGCCACCGCCTCTTACTACCGATGCACCTGTTATAGATGAAGACAATCCAGAACCACCATTTCCCCCAGATATACTTGCTCTTACTTGAGCATTTTGCCCTACAGCCCCCGCCCCACCGCCGCCACCGCCTCCTGCGTAAGAGGCACCGCTATTTACGTTCCCCCCTGCATTACCCTGCCCAAGGGTGCCAGCCCCTCCGGTACGGCTACTACCGTACTCACCAGCCCCCCCTCCAGACCCTCCGGGTCCTCCGTTAGCGCTAGTTAAGCCCCCTCCGCCACCTGCTACAGAGGTAAGTCCAAATGCGGAACTAATGTTACCGGAAGCCCCGGGAAAGTTTGTAGTGCCTGAGAAACTGGCTACTCCTCCTGCACCAACATTTATTGTGTAAGATTGGCTGCCAGTGGGTGAATTTCCTGTTAAATATCCTCCCGCACCTCCTCCACCTGCGTGTCTACTTGCGCCAGACCCTCCCCCGGCAACTACCAAATACTCCACACTACTTATTCCAGTAACCACCTGAAAAGTATCTGACCCGACAGTCGTGTAGGTGTGAATACGGAAACCACCAGCAGTAGTAATAGTTCCACCCAAAGCAATAGGTGACCAAGCCTGTAAGTGTCTACCAACGTAACCATACAAACCAGCAAATGCAGCCCTACGAACTGCCATTAGGAGTTTTCCACACCAAAGACGCTGAATACAACCGAGGTGCTAGATGCAGAAGCAAGTAAAAATCGGTTGGTTGGGTCTAGGGTTATTCCCAGAGTTAGAAATACCGTATCATTTGCGGAAACGGTTGTGCCATTGACTAGGTATCCGGCATCTTGAAAGACCGCCGAGGTACTAACACATAAGCGGAAGGTGGCATTAGATTCTGAAGTATTGCAAATGGCAATTGTTGAAGTTACCGTTGACGTACTAGCAGTAGCCGAAGCTGTATACAGCGTGTCAGGAGTGCCAACAGCACCAGTGGAGGCAATAGCCCCGAGTCGTTTGTAAGTGCTTGCCATTTTATTCTCCAGTCTGGTGTGGTTGGTTCTAGTTTACTAGATTTTTACGCGCCCATAAGTAGAAAAGGCGAGAATCCAAGGTCTCCCGACGCAATATCGACAGATCCGTCCGAATTCAAGACAATGTTGGGAATCGCAGAATCAGGATTCTGCAAGTTTGTGGTCTTTAGTGTGCTCATGTTATTATCCTATCTGTTAATCGTACTGGTAACCGAGTAGTAGGTAGCGGATGATCACGATGCCGGAGCCGCCAGAGCCGCCGATAGAATTTCCTGCTTCCGTAGCAGATCCTCCTCCGCTACCTGTATTTGGACCGCCTGCAGTTGGGGTATTGTTTACGCTAATAGTGGCACCGTTTCCTCCTACTCCAGATCCTCCTAGGCCTATGGTAGAAGCGGGAGAGTAAGCACCGCCGCCTCCTCCTCCGGCGTAAAATTTACTAGTACCACTTATATTTGATGACTGCCCGGCTCCACCGTTACCTCCTCCTGACGAGCTTACTTCTCCGATTCCTCCTGCGCCGCCGCCACCGCCGCCTCTTTCGGGCGCGGCACCGGGATTGCCGGACGCTCCATTGTTTCCTTGCCCTGTTGTACCCAGTCCACCAGCTCCCTGACTGTTGTTGTTGGGAAATGCACCTCCACCTCCACCTCCAGAACCTCCGTTAAGACCCACTCCTGTGTCTCCTCCGCGTCCTTGCCCTGCACCTCCACCTCCACCTCCAAAAGCGGTCAAGTTGTTAAAG
>Ga0208646_1001534_pt1 | contig 10913 bp, 12 predicted proteins | sample AntAceMetag02UK8_FD_184762 | JGI IMG/M metagenome (GOLD analysis project Ga0208646, IMG submission 184762) | Saline lake microbial communities from Ace Lake, Antarctica - Antarctic Ace Lake Metagenome 02UK8 (SPAdes) (version 2) | ecosystem: Environmental > Aquatic > Non-marine Saline and...
GATTATTTTATAATACAGCCAAAAGAATTAACAATGGTTTAGTACGTTTAGGGCATAGTGTTTTAGAGCTTAGTGATAGAGACGTTGTGAGTAATCATAGAAAATTAAACGATTTAAATGGTTCTAAATATCTAAACAACAAGTTACTATCAATAATTGGTAATTATACACCTGACATAATAATACTAGGGCATGCTGATTTAATTGATATTAAAACCTTAAAAATGATAAAGAATTACTATCCAAAAATAAAGATCTCTCAATGGTTTCTTGATAGAATGGATTCACACTGGATATCGAATAAAAAAAGATTTCTTGATAAAATTGATATGATGGATGCATCTTTCTGTACAACAAGTCCAGATATTTTAAAATTTCCTAAAACTAAACCTATTTATTTTATACCCAACCCAGTGGATAAGTCTTTTGAGGTATTAAATAATTATAAGCATAAAAACTTGAAGAATGATGTTTTTTTTGCAATGAGTCATGGTGTTCACAGAGGAGTATTAAAAAAAGGAAAGTTTGATGCACGTGAAAATTTTCTCACAAAATTAACTAATAAATTGCCTAATATAAAGTTTGATTTATATGGAGTTAAGAACAAACAACCAATATGGGCTGATAATTTTTTAAATGTTATTTCCCAATCTAAAATTGCTTTAAACTTAAGTCAGGGAGTGCCGTCGAAATACTACAGTAGCGATAGATTTGCTCAATTAATTGGCAATGGATTATTAATAATGATTGATAAAAAAACAGAAATTAGTGATTTTTTTAAAAAGAATGAGATTATAACATATACAGATATTAACGATTTATCAAAAAAAATTGAAAAGTTTACAAATAATGATGTGTTAAGACAAAAAATCGCTAAAAAGGGTAGAGACAAATATTTTAAATTTTTTAATTCTACTATCGTTGCAGATTTTATAATTAAAAAAACTTTTAATATTAATAAAAAATTTTTTTGGGAAAATAAAAATTAACAATAAGATCTATTTATGAAAAATATTATAGTTGTTACAGGAGGTGCTGGTTTTATTGGTTCGAATTTAATTAAATATTTGTTAAAGAAAACTAATTTAAAGATTATCAGTTTAGATAATTACTCAACAGGATCCAAAAAAAATCATATTAATCATAAAAATGTTAAATATATTAATGGTGAAAACATTAATATTTCAAAAATATTAAAAAAATATAACAATAAGATTAAAGTTATTTTTCATTTTGGTGAATTTTCAAGAATTTATCAAAGTTTTCTAAATACAAAAAAATGCTTAAATAACAATATTAATAATTCCTTTGAGGTTATAAATTTTGCAAATGATAATAAAATTAAAATTATTTATTCTGCAACATCAAGCGCATTAGGTAATAATGGTAAAGATCAAAATCAATCACCATACGCATGGACTAAAACAAAAAATATAGAATTAATTAAGAATTATAGTCAGTGGTTTGGTTTAAAATATGAACTAGTTTTTTTCTACAATGTTTATGGTCCAAACCAAATAATCGATGGTCAGATGTCTGCTATTATTGGTATTTTCGAAACACAATATAAGAAAAAAAAACCGTTAACTATTGTAAAACCTGGTTTACAAAGAAGAGACTTTACACATGTTGATGACATTGTACGCGGCTGTTATCTAGCTTGGACTAAAGGTAAACAAAATGAATATATGCTTTGTACAAATAAATTATATTCAATATTACAAATAGCAAAAATGTTTAGATCTAAATTCAAATTTCTGAAATCTAGACCCGGTGATAGATTTGGATCAATTAAACCAAACAATAATGCTAAAAATGTACTAGGCTTTACAACAAAAAAAAATATTGAAAGTTATATTAAAGACTTTGTAAGTAAAAATTAATGTTTTCTATACTAATACCATCTTATAACAACTTAGAATATTTAAAAACCTGTATTAATAGTTTAAAAAAAAATTCAAAATTTGATCATCAAATAATAGTACATATCAATGAAGGTACGGATGGTTCATTAGATTATATAAAAGAGAACAGACATGAGTATACTTACTCTAAAGATAATATAGGCATGCCACGTGCTTTAAATAAAGCATCAAAGCTTGCAAAATTTGATTATATATTAATATCGCATGATGATTTTTATTATTGTCCAGGTTGGGACACAGAATTTGTCAAAGAAATTAACAATATAAAACACAATAATTTTTATTTATCTGGAACAATGGTAGGGGCGGGACAAATTGAATTTGATGCAGGACAAACTGTGGATAACTTCAATGAAACTAAATTATTAAATAATTTAGATAATATTAAAACATTTGACTTTCAAGGGACCACAAAATGCCCAGGCCTAGTCCATAAAGATATTTGGGAAATGGCTGGAGGATGGAGTGAGGAATTTTCTCCAACTGGTGGTGACGATACTGATTTTGCTATGAAATTGTGGACACTGAATATAAGAATTTTTAAAGGTTTAGGTAATTCTTTAGCTTATCATTTTGGCTCAATAACTACTAGGAAAAAAGATAAATCTTTGTTTACATACCTAGGGAGCAGGGGTAATAAAATTTTTTTAAAAAAATGGGGTGTCAGCATTAATTTTTTTGAAAAAGTTTATTTAAAATCTGGTTTAGATAAAAATAAGAAACTAATTTTTAATAAATACCAAAATCTATTAACAGACCCTATCAAAAATTTAGATTATTATATAGATTTGATTAAAGTGAAATTTCAATTATTTTACCTTAAAGTAATTAACTATAAGTAAATTTGAAGATTTTTAATTCTTATATAAATTAAAAAATATTTCTTTTATCATACTTTGATCTTTTAAAAGAATGCATACCAAGTGCAGAACAAGCAAAACCTTCAATTTTATAGTATTTATGTTTTGCTTTATTAATATTAAAAAATAAACAAAATAATATTTGTATTGTGGTTAATAAAATATGCGGCAAACACATAATAAAAGCTTTGATATATCCATTATATTTTCTTAAATAATAAAATTTTGACCAATTACCGTGCCATGCTGCCACACAATATGTACTATTTTTTTCTTCTAAATTTGAAAATTTTACTGAATTCATACTCAGTGAATCGCTAATTTTTTTAGAGTTAGTGTGATTGTAATAAGAATTACTTATTAAATATAACTTTAGATCAAGCATATTACATTTTGTAAAATAATCATTTTCCTCATAATATAAAAAATAATTTTTATCAAAACCATTAATTTTAAGATATGTTTTTGTTTTAAATAACATTATTGGACCATTAACTTTTTTTGTTTCTATAATTATTTTTTCTTTATTTGATTTTTTATCCATGATTACAGGACTTATTGATCCAAAATTATCAATTTGATTTGCAGCTTTTATAAGATTTTTTAATGTATTTGTGTATATAGTGGTATCTGGATTAATCGATATAAAGTATTTTGTATTCACTTTTTTGGCAGCAAAATTTAATGCTCTACCAAAACCAATATTCTTTTTTAAAAAAACATCTACATCTTTGTATTTATTTTCTATTTTTCTTTTCAAAGATTTATCATAAGAATTTTCAATAATTATTATCTTATATTTTTTATGAAGATTTTTTAAATGAGACAAAACTAATTTCTCAGATCTATAAGCTGGTATGACAAGGGTAAGTAATTTATTCATTATTCAGTATGTGTGTCAATAAATCAAGATATAAAAATCAAATATTTATTTCAGAATTTTTTTTAGTTTGTCCAAGTTCATAGTTTGTTTTAATGGAATATTTTTATCTATACATTTTATTTTAAGCATTTTTTTGTTATTAAGTTTACCAAAATTATATACAGATCGTAATTTGCCTCCCACATTGATAATTCCAAATTTATGGATAAGTCTAGGTAACATCTTTACCAAATCCTCGTGGTACATATAATTTGAATATAAATTGGTATAACCTTTTTTATGAATAAAAGGCTTTTCAGTCATGGTAATTCTTAAAATTAATGAATTTTTGTACATTTGTACAGAGCATTCACCAGCAAGTTTAGATAAACCATAATTATTAAAAGGTTTTACTGCATCGCTCTCTTTATAGTTACCTTTCGTGCATTCATATACATATCCTGTTGAAAAATAAATTATTTTTATATTATATTTTAGACAAACTTTAACAACATTTGCTGTGCCAATAATATTTAAATTAATACTCTTTGAAATATCCGTATCATGCATTGACATAGGCCTAGATAAGCCTGCACAATGCAATATTGTTCTTGGCTTATATCTATTTACAACTTTTTCGATAGATCTAATACTTAATATATTTAGATCTTTTTTGTTCAAAAACTTTAATTGCAAAATTTTATTTTTACTTTTTAATACTTTGGAAAATCTACCATTCCCACCAGTAACAAGAATTAATCCACTCATATTTGATTAAGATATTCTTTAAATGAAATATTTTTTTTATCTTTAATGGAAATTATTGGTTTGCTTATTGACCAATTAATATTTAAATCTTCATCATTCCATTTTATTCCAATTTCTGATACTTTGTCTCTATAATTAGTGCATCCATAAATTACAATGTTTTCACTTTCTAGTGCTAGAAAACCATGAATAAAGCCTGGTGGAATATAAATTGATTTACAATTTTTTTGACTTAAAATAATTTTAAAATGTTTTCCAAATGTCTTTGATTTTTTTCTACAATCGACAGCTACATCTAAAATTTTACCTTTTATAACAGATACATACTTACCTTGTTGATTTTTTTTCTGTATGTGCATACCTCGTAATACATTTTTTTTTGATTTTGACAAAACTGTAAAAATTAATCTTTTTTTTATTTTTTTTTCAATAGATAATTCTCTAAAAAATCCTCTCTGGTCATAAAAATTTTTTGTCTGACAAATTATCATATCTTTAAATTTAGTTTTTAAAGTTTTCATCTAAATTAATTTTTGTAAATATTTTGAATAATCACATTTGCCATAAAATCTAATTGCATTAAGAATCTTATTTTTTTTTATCCATTTTTTATTTAAAGCAATTTCTTCTAAACATGCAATTTTTAAGCCTTGTCTATTTTCCACAGCAGAAACAAATGAAATTGTTTTGTAATAATCATCCATAGTACCAGTGTCTAGCCAAGCACCACCTCTACCTATAAAGTCTGCATTTAACTGTTTTTTTTTTAAATATATGTTTAGTAAATCAGTAATTTCTAATTCTCTTCTTTTAGAAGGTTTGAGTTTTTTTGAGTATTTAACTACATTTCTGTCAAAAAAATAAAGACCTGTAATAGCATAATCAGATAAGAATTTTTTAGGTTTTTCTTTGATATAAATAATTTTTTTATTAGAATTTAATTTTGCTACACCAAATAATTCGGGTTTTAAAACTTTATGCAATAATATGTTGGCACCATTATTAAGTTTTGAGTTTTTAATTAAATTTTTTGTTAAATTTTGACCATAAAAAAAATTATCACCAAGAATTAAGGCAACATTTTTATTGTCTATAAAGTTTTCACCTATAAGAAAAGCATCAGGCAAACCTCTTGGCTTGCTCTGCTCTTCATATGTTATTCTTATGCCTAAATTATCTCCATTAGGTAATATTTTTTTATATTGATCTAATTGTCCTTTGTTAATAATAATTAAAATATCTCTTATATTAGCTAGCATTAATATTGATAACGGATAAAAAATTAACGGTTTATCATATATGGGCAATAATTGTTTATTTACAGCTTTTGTTAATGGGCTCATTCTTGTTCCCATACCACCAGCTAAAATTATGCCTTTTTTAATCATTTCTTACCAAGTCTTTTTATAATATCTCTTTTTTTTAATGATTTAAAATATAACATATTTTTTAGATACCATATGACAGTTTTATATAAACCATCATTAATGTTTGTTTTCTTTATCCACTTTAATTCTTTTATAATCTTTTTACTGTTTAGTGCGTATCTCTTATCATGACCTGGTCTATCATAAATAAATTTAATTTTTGATTTACTTTTAAAATTAAGTTTTTTAAATATGTTTAATAATTTTGAGCAAATTTTTAAGTTATTAATATTTTCATTTGAGCCAATATTGTAAAATTCTCCAATTTTGCCTTTTTTAAAAACTTCAAATAAAGCATCACAATGATCTTTAACATATATCCATTCTCTTGAATTCTTGCCATCGCCATATATAGGTAAATCTATATTATTTAGAATATTATAAATAATTTTAGGGATTAATTTTTCCGGATGTTGCTTTGGGCCATAATTGTTAGAACAATTTGTTATGATAACAGGTAATTTATATGTGTGAAAATATGAATAAACTAAATGATCTGAGGAGGCCTTACTTGCAGCGTAAGGCGAAGAAGGTTTATATGGGTAGTTTTCCTTAGTTCTACCTTTTATTATATCTCCATATACCTCATCTGTTGAGATATGAATAAATTTAAATTTGTTAATATATTTACAATAAGTCTTAACAGCTTCTAATAAATTGAAAGCTCCAACTATATTATTTTTGATGAAGGGGTAGGGTGAATCAATTGACCTGTCTACATGAGATTCGGCTGCAAGATTAAATAATCCAACGGGTTTTTCTTTTTTGAGTACCTCTAAAAGTTTTTTTTTATTAGAGATATCACATCTTATAAATTTATAATTTTTATGATTTTTAAAATTTTTGACATTATAAAAATTAGCGGAGTAAGTGACCTTATCCAGATTAACTACATAAAAATCTTTTTTGATTAATAGTTCAGCTAAATTACTACCAATAAACCCTAAACCACCAGTAATGATTACTTTTTTTTTTTTATTCATAAATATAATCTAATATAAAATGTTTTATATATATCTTAATATATTATATAAGTTCTTCATACATGATTTATATTTCACACCGTGGTTTTGTAGATGGTAACGATAGCAACTTAGAAAATAACCCAGATCAAATTGAATCTCTTTTAAGAAAAAATATTGATGTAGAGATTGATGTAAGATTTTATAAGAATAAATTTTATTTAGGTCACGACGAACCAGTTTATGAAGTTGCTCATAGCTTTATAGAAAATAATAAACTTTGGTGTCATGCAAAAAATTATGCCACACTTGAAGAGTTAACTAAAATTAAATGTCACTATTTTTGGCACCAACAAGATGATTATACAATTACAAGCAAAGGTTTTATATGGGTTTATCCTGGTAAGCCTATTCTGAAAAACTCTATATGTGTTTTACCAGAAAATTTTGATTTGGATACATCATACTGTTATGGGATATGTACTGACTATTTGAATAAATATATTGATATTAAATGAGTAAATTAAAAGGTTTAATATTTGATTTAGATGGAGTTTTAGTCAATACAAAAAAAATCCATTTTGATGCATTAAATTTAGCATTAAGCTCTTTACACATTAACGAAATTTCCTTTAAAGATCATCTTAATATTTATGATGGATTACCTACTGTTGAAAAATTACATATTCTTAATAAAAAAAAAATTCTAAATAAAAAATACAATCATATTATAATAAAAAAAAAACAAAAAATAACTATACAACTCTTAAATAAATTTATCGTATACAATCCTAAGATTTATAAAACTTTTCTTAAGCTATCAAAAAAATATAAAATTTCTATAGCGACTAATGCTGTAAAAAAAACTTTAGATCTTTGTTTGAAAAAACTCAAAATTAAAGAATTTATTTTACACTCTTATTCTAATGAAGACGTTAAGAAAACTAAACCTCACCCAGAAGTGTATTTAAGATGTTTGGTTAAAATGGGTTTAAAACCTTCAGAAACTTTAATTTTTGAAGATTCACATCACGGTGTTATGGCTGCTCAAGATTCCGGCTGTTATTTATATACTGTAAAAAATATTTCAGATATAAATTATTCAAACATTTTAAATATAATCAATAATTTGGGTAGTGATATGAAGAAAAATAAAATTAATGTTTGGTCTGATTCTAAATTAAACATACTTATACCTATGGCAGGTGCTGGTAGTCGATTTCAAAAAGCTGGATATGTTTTTCCTAAACCTTTGATTGAAATAAATAATAAACCGATGATTCAATGTGTGATAGACAGTCTAAAATTAGACGGAAATTATATTTTTATTATTCAAAAAGAACATCAACTTAAATACAATATTAGTAGTGTTCTTAAGATTCTAAAACCTAGTTGTAAAATTATCGAATTAGATCAAATAACTGAAGGTGCTGCGTGCACCACATTGTTAGCAAAAAAATATATTAATAATAATAATCCATTAATTATTGCAAATTCTGATCAATATATTGAGTGGGATAGCGTGAAATCAATGTATAATTTTAACTCAAAAAAAATTGATGGTAGCATTTTAACTTTTGAAGCTATTCATCCAAAATGGTCTTATGCCAAAATTGATAAAAATAATTTAGTTACTGAAGTTGCTGAAAAAAAAGTTATATCAAAAAATGCCACTGTAGGTGTATATTATTGGAAAAAAGGAAATGACTATATTAAATACGCTGAACAAATGATTAATAAAGATATTAGAGTTAATAATGAATTTTATGTATGTCCAGTATTTAATGAGGCTATATTAGATAAAAAAAGAATTATTATAGACCCAGTTAAAGAAATGCATGGTCTAGGTACACCTGATGATTTAAATAATTTTCTTCGTGTAAAAAACAAATTTTCTTAAAATTTATGGATAAAGATAGACTGTTCATAATATCTTGCTATTTTGATGGTTCAAATGACGCTATTTTTAGATCTACAAACTCAATTATTGCTAATTATACAAATCCCAAAATTGTAGTTGTTGATAGTGATTCACCTGATAAATCTTATTTTAAAAGACTAAAAGATTTGTCAATAGAGGTGCTTGATTCAAGAAATAAAAATTATGACACAGGTGCTTACTGGATTGGATTCAAAAAGTATAATGACTTCAAGCATTACTACTTCTTGCAAGACTCAATTGAAATTAAACAGAATCTTGTTAATTATGAAAAATATGACTTAACAACTTTTAGATATTTTCTTTCAATAGATCGTATTGGTGGATTCAAATTTGATAAAACTAAAAAAAAATTTATTAACAAACTTTCTTTTTTTTTTAAAATTAATGACAAAATTCATGATGTTTTTGGTTTTGATAATATTGAACAAATAAATTGGGGTAGAGATCAATTAAATAAATCTAATTATTTTTTTTCTAAAACTTGGTTGAGTATATTTGGTCCAATTTTCATTTGCAAAAATAATGTGATGCAAAAATTACATCATAATAATTTTGATAAAATTTTACCTACAAACAAAGACCAACAAATGTGTATGGAGCGCTTATTTGGTATGGCTTTTCAGCAAAGTGGCTTTGATGCCAGTAATTCTATTCAAGGTGAAAATTTTACTACAGATTTTGACACTCTAAAATTTAAAAAAAATTTTTACAAACGTAAATAATTATTAAATTTATAAGAAACTTCTTTTATATAATCTAATATTCTTTTTAATTTTGCTTCTTATTAAGTTTTCTATAGTTTTTATTATTTACTACTTCTAAATTTTTATTTTATTTAAAGCATTGTTTTTAAATAAATTTGCTTCTTTAATATACCTTCTTACCATTTCTGTTGATTTATGACCTGTCATGGCCATTATATTTCTTTCTTCAGCTCCAGACTCTGCTGTAGATGTTGCAAAACCTGATCTTAAGCTATGTCCAGCGTATTTATGACTGTCTAAACCAGCATAATTTGCATACTTTTTAATTATTAATGCTACGCTTTTATCTGAAATATCAAAAATTTTACCTTTTTTTAAATCAAATATTTTAATCCAAGTTTTCAAAGCAATTACAGGACAAAAATTTTGATTATCAAAGTAGGGGATAGCTTTAGTCATACCTTCTCCAGATTGATCAGTTTTTGATCTCTTTACAAAAATCTTAAGCCCCTCTGATACAAACTCTAAATCTTCATATTCAATATCAACCAACTCAGATCTTCTAAAACCACCTGAAAATCCAATTAAAACTAAAGCTTTGTCTCTAATTTTTCTAAAATCTTTTTCTGTAGATTGATGTATTGCTTCAATTAATGCTTTTAAATCATTGATTAATAATGGTTTTTTACTTTTTTGATTACTTCCATTAGTTCTTTTAATGCCCATTAAATTTTCCATTATTATTGGATGTTTCGTATCAATGTAATGACCCTTTGTTTTATGTAGTATGCTTATGGAAGCTAAGCGTCTCTTTAAAGTGCTGTATTTAGAATATGATGATAAATGAGTTAGATATAATGCTAAGATTTTTGGTTGTGTTGGCATTGCTTGAAATCCATTTTTAGAACAAAATAATGAAAAATCATTATAGTCAGATTGATAAGCTCTAAGTGTGTTAGCTGATTTAGAGTTTCTTAAATTCTTTATTGTTTCTAATTCTAGGTTTTTAATATCTGTTATTAAATTATTCATATTTTCCGATAACCATTAATTATCGTTAATAATATATTAAGTTGTTTATGTTGTCAATATGTTAAATATATAAAATGAAAAAAATATTTATTATTATAAGTATTATTTGGTCATCTTTTGTACTTATATCAATCATAGATCATCCAACTTTAATAGCCTGGGGAATACATTCTATACCAATAAAGGATGGTTTATTTTTAGCTTTTTTACCAATCATTTTATTTAATATAGCTGGATGGATAAGAAAAATTTTCAATAAAAATCCTTAAAAATGTTAAATATCAACAATTTAAAGTTTAAAATTTAAGTAAATGATAAGAAAATTAGAGCTAAAAGATAAGGAAAATTGGGCTAAATTATATAATGGTTATGCCGATTTCTACAAAGTCTCAATGAATTCAGGGATTTTAGACACTATTTGGAGCTGGATT
>Ga0208646_1001536_pt1 | contig 10899 bp, 13 predicted proteins | sample AntAceMetag02UK8_FD_184762 | JGI IMG/M metagenome (GOLD analysis project Ga0208646, IMG submission 184762) | Saline lake microbial communities from Ace Lake, Antarctica - Antarctic Ace Lake Metagenome 02UK8 (SPAdes) (version 2) | ecosystem: Environmental > Aquatic > Non-marine Saline and...
AAAAAACCAAAAAAACAAAACAGCAGCAACAAAACCATACAAAGAAATGTCTGGAAATCTCATCATTCAGCTCCTAAAATTTTCAACGCTTTGTTATACTTTTCAATAGCAGAAACCTTGTGAGGATAATTTTTGATCAAATCTGCCCGATTGTAAACCGTGTCTGCAATCTTCACGACAAGAGCATAATCATTAACTTTCACTCGATCAAGGTACTCCCAGTAATCGTCACCCTTCTCTTTACTGATAGCATCAACTGCTTCAACAATGAATTCAGGGAAGTTCTCACGAAGATCGTCTAGCGTTATTGGTGTATCTTCCACAACATCATGCAGAAGAGCAACCACAACATACTCACCGCCATATTGACGGACTGCATTAGCAACACCTCGCGGGTGAGTAATATAGGGAGAATTGTCCCAACGGGTTTGCCCCTTGTGAGCAGACTCAGCGATTTTATCAGCTAATTGAATTAGGTTTTCTTCGTACATAAGAACTCTTTCTTTGTTACCCTCTAAACATAGGGTATACAGATAATAATGTCAACACTAAAATGAAAATAGTGTAACCAGTTGAGGTTACACTATTTAAGTGAATATCCGGTTACTATGTGAACAATTGATAAACCTTAAACATCGCAACGATCACACGCTATGGCGAAATAGTCAGGATCACGTTCTATGCCTACAAAGCGGCGGTTTGTGTTCTGACAAGCAACGCCTGTCGCTGTTCAGCGTCTTTCCCATTTAGGCCGCCATTTCGTCAGGCTTGGGAAAGCTCAGCAGCTGATCGCGGTAATAAGCATATTGCTTATCGCGCAGTTCAATCTCGCGGGGCAGGCCTTCGGTGGGGGATGTGGTCAGCGTGTCGAATTTGTCGAGGATTGCGACAATTCGGGCTTGTTCTTCTAGCGATTTTTCTGGGTTGTCGGGATACGGTACTGCAATCAACGTCTTCTTGATGTTGTCATTGTATAGACGCTTGATCACACCACCATCTGAAACGTGCCATTTCGCGATCTGGTAGAAGTAGAAAAGGTATTTGTTCAGAACTTTGCTCTCATCATTTTCGAGCCAAACGATGTTACTGTCTTGGAAATATGCCTCTTCACCATTAAATATCACTGTCCGACCGATTGTGCCGCTTGCAGATATCAAAACGTCACCAATCTTTGGATAACTATATTGTTTTCTGAACTTCTCGAATAGCTCTCTGGAAATAAAGGCATTTGGCTCTCGACCAAACGTCCCGATTTTGAAAAACGGGATGTCTCCCGCCTCTGATGTTTGGTTCTTCATCACTCGTTTGCACATGCGTACTTCACCAACCCAGCCGAGAGGCTTCCATGCCATGTTCCCAGAAGGGTGGCTTAGAAGCTGATCGCGGTAGTGGTTGTATTGCTTTTTGCGCTGGTTAAGTTCGGCGGTAAGTTCGGCGGTAAGTTCGGTGAAGGTATCGAGTATCCGGACAATCTCCCCCTGTATCGCCAGCGACTTCTCCGGATCATCGGGGAATGGGATGGGGACAGTGATCTGAACCAAATTCCCTTTCGTCAGTTTTGCCCGCTCTTTGCTCGACAAGAAAGGAAGGAAGTTGGTGGTCGTCAAACAGTGGAAAAGGAACCGCGTATCGACCGCGTCCGTTCCTCGCACAACGTGAACATGGTTGTTGGCCCAGAAATTACCGGAGACATATTGGATAGAGTAGTTTTCGAGATTTGCTGAACCATCCTCGGCGATGAGGACATATTCGCCGCTATGGGTGTGACCGTCAACGTAGTCCTGAATGTTGTTCGCACCGTAGTAGGGAATTTTTCCGGCTGCGCGCAAAGAGGCTTTGACCGGCCTGCGCGCGCTATTTGCGATCTCGAAAAAGTTGTCATGCCCCAAAGGCACCCACTCAACTTCAGCCCCATCTAGCAGCTTTTCCAAAAAGCTCGGTGCGCTCACGCGTGAATCTCCGCAATGATAGCATCGATGTCGATGCGTAGCTGATTGATCCGTTCCACCGTGGTGCTGATCTCCTTATTCAGCTCATCAATGTTGACGATCTCGCGCGTATCACGCGGCTCGACATAGGAACTGACCGAAAGGTTGTAGCCGCGCTCCACAATGGTCTCATAGGGCACTGAGGCGGCGACATGATCGACGTCTTCCTTCGTATCGAACATCTCCATTACATTGGCGATGTGATCGTCCGTCATCAGATTGGTTTTCGTGGCCTTCTTGAAAAACTCTTCGCCGCTGGCGTCGATGAATTGGATGGCCGTGTCGGTTTTGTTCTTAGCCAATACCAGTATCGTCACGGCGATGGTCGTGCCGTAAAAGAGGTTGGACGCAAGGGCGATCACCGTCTCGACGTAGTTGTTATCGACCAGATATTGGCGAATCTTCTTTTCCGCCCCGTCGCGATAGAAGATTCCCGGGAAGCAAACGATTGCCGCACGGCCCTTAGCAGACAGATAGCTCAGCGCATGGAGCACGAAAGCAAAATCGGCCTTAGATTTGGGTGCCAGCACACCAGCAGGGGCAAAGCGGTCGTCATTGATCAGCGTCGGATCATCCGAGCCGATCCACTTCACCGAATAGGGCGGGTTTGAAACAATGGCGTCAAAGGGCTTGTCGTCCTGAAAATACGGCTGGGTGAGCGTATCGCCTCGCTGGATGTTAAACTTGTCGTAGTTGATGTTGTGCAGTAACATGTTCATGCGGGCGAGGTTGTAGGTCGTGTGGTTGATCTCCTGCCCGAAGAAACCCTCTTCGATGATATGCGCGTCGAAGTGCTTCTTGGCTTGCAGTAGCAGGGAGCCGGAGCCGCAGGCCGGGTCGTAAATCTTGTTAACCTTTTCCTGCCCATGCATGGCGAGCTGGGCGATGAGCTTTGAGACATGTTGCGGGGTGAAAAACTCCCCGCCGGACTTGCCCGCATTGGCGGCGTAATTCGAGATCAGGAATTCGTAGGCATCGCCGAACAGGTCAATCTGGCTGTTGTGGAAGTCCCCGAAATCCAGCTCCGCAACGCGCTTCAGCACTTTCGCCACGCGGCTGTTCTTCTCCGTTACCGTATTCCCAAGCCGCGTGCTGGTTGTGTCGAAGTCGGCGAACAGGCCCTTGATGTCCAGCTCAGAGGGGTAGCCATTGGCGGAGGATTCGATTGCTGAAAAAGCCCCGGCCAGATCGGTGTTCAGGCTGTTATTCGTGTTGGCGTCTTTCGCCACATTGGCGAACAGCTGGCTGGGATAGATGAAATAGCCCTTGGTTTTAATGGCGTCATCCTTGATGTCATCGGTGACGACATTGTCGGGGAGGTCAGCATAATTGATGCTCTCGTCATCCGCCTCGATATAGGCAGCGAAATTCTCGCTGATAAAGCGATAGAAGAGCGTACCCAAGACATATTGCTTGAAGCCCCAACCATCGACCGCGCCGCGCACATCGTTCGCTATCGCCCAGATTAGCCGCTGTAACTCGGCGCGTTGCTCTTGGCCCGTCATATCTTCTTATCCTTCTTCGGGCTGGTCTCGCGGTTGATGTAACAAAGGCCAACACAGGAGATTGGTGTGAGTTTCATTTTGGTTTTCATATTCACTGTTTCATCCTCAATTGAATTTCAAAATTTCCTCAGTATACACCTGAAGATATTAAATTACAAGTTTTAATTTGGTACCCCCTAAGAGAATCGAACTCTTGTTTCTGGATTGAGAACCCAGCGTCCTAACCGCTAGACGAAGGGGGCAAGACGCCCATTTTTTCCCATAATTTGTAGCATGTATTTCTCTATTCAGAGCATCTTTTGGCGAAGTGCCACTCATTTTCAAAACAAAATACTGATACACATGCAACCATTCGTGAACAATTAAATAATTGTGACGTTCATGGGGCATTCCCTTAACCATCTGAATTCTAGCATATGCTGGTATCCAAGCATGAGAGTAACTAGCCTCATTACCCGATACATAAAACGGATTTTTCCCAACAAACTCATTGTATCGCTTTGAGTCTTTATCAAGATCACCTCTATCCACATATATCAGTGGAATGTCAAAGGATATCTCTTCAACCCCAAGCAAAAAAGCGGCGCATGAACGAGCTTCACTAGACGTTAGGTATTCATCTCCTAAGAGCCTATCATTAGTCTGTGCACATGCTGCAAGGGCAATGAGAAATAAAGCTGTTAGAAAGTTTCTCACTCTATCCTCTCACGATCTTCGCTCTGCGAAGATACTCATTACGGGGTTCATCTACCACATACTCCCAAGGAGCATTGGCGCTTTCAAAAGAGTATAGCAACTCTGCTAATTCATCAAGGGCTTTCTCAGCCGCTTCAATCAATATAATTCATGTGTTGATTAATGTCAAGATATTTTTGAAATAAAATTGGTGCCGGTAGAGGGAGTTGAACCCCCATGCTCTAAGAGCCGTGAATTTTAAGTCCACTGTGTATACCAATTCCAACCATACCGGCAATTTGGTAGGCGCACATGGAGTCGAACCATGCCGTGAACAGTCATCAACTGCCAATTAAGGGGATATAAGACCCTCCCGCACACCAGTGCTTACGCCCATTTTTGGTAGCTCCACACGGAATCGAACCGTGTCATCGTCCGCATGAAGGACAAGTCTACCCAGTAGCAGAGCCGTTATCAGAAACTATTTATAATCAAAATTAGAGGATGTTTCTCTTATAAGTATAGGTGTCGATCACGATGCACCAACATCTACCGACTCTAGAAACTTAGGGAGTTCCAGCTTATGATCTATTTATACAAGAAGACACACCTTGACACAGGACTAATGTATCTAGGTAAAACTATTAGTGACCCATTCATCTATAAAGGTTCTGGTCTTCATTGGAAGAGGCACTTAAAGTATCATGGAAATAGGGTTAAAACTGAAGTGCTACGAGAGTGCGTAGATGATGAAGAGATTTGTAAATGGGGCTTACACTACTCTAAAATATGGGATGTTGTCAAGTCAAATGAGTGGGCTAATCTGATCGAAGAGAATGGTAAAGGTGGTAGTGCTAAGGGTAGGAAAGTATCTGAAGAGACAAAGCGTAAAATATCAGAGTCTCATAAAGGTAAGAAACGTACTGAAGAGTCCAAGCGGAAGATGTCCGGTAGGAAAGTATCTGAAGAGACTAAGCGTAAGCTATCAGCCGCTCAGAAGGGTAAGAAACTATCTGAAGAAACTAAGCGTAAAATATCAGAAGTCCATAAAGGTAAGAAACTATCTGAAGAAACTAAGCGTAAAATATCAGAGTCTCATAAAGGTAAGAAACATACTGAAGAGTCCAAGCGGAAGATGTCCGGTAGGGTGTTTAGTGAAGAGACTAAGCGTAAGATATCAGACGCTAAAAGGAACAAAGGGTGTGGGGAACTTAATAGTTTCTTTGGAAAAGCCCACACAGAAGAAGCCAAGATTAAAATAGGAAAATCTAGTAAAAAAAGAGCTATGGCACAATATAAAAAACGTTTAGTAAGCGGGACAGACGCACAGACCATGCAGGGGATATGCCCACACTGTAAAAAAGAGGGGCAGTATAGGGCTATGAAACGCTGGCATTATGACAATTGTAGAGAACTATCTCCCCACTAGAGGGATCATCTTCAGTTATGTCGATATATGCCAACTCTGGAAGACAAATGAATCGTGTTCCAAATATGTTGACATCTACACCATAGTGAAAATGTCCGTGCAGCCAAATTTCAGGTTTGTGAATTGTGAACGCCTGTTGGAAGGCGTTCCTTGTACTTGAAGGATACTGACCGGCAACATAGAATGGAAACACATGCCGCGCAACCTCTTCTGGACACTCATGAGTTACCATGATTCTTGGCTTAACCTCTTCGTATGTATCGATCATTCTATTCAGAGCAGGATACGAAAGCTCTTCATCATCCCACCAATCAATTCCCGGAGTACGATAATCCTTATCGATACTGTAAGCACCACCAACAAACATGTTATCACCTTCAACAGTACAATCTGCAATCCAGTTAGGATGCTTTGCACACACAGCAGGGTTGTCATGGTTTCCACGAATGAATCTATGGCCTTCAGGGAACACTGGATCACTTGGGAACCCTACAATTGGGCCATTGTCGTATGGCTCTGATCCATAAGGACGAAAGCCTACACCGAAATCACCAACCTGAATTGACTCACCACAATCGGCAATGATCTCTTTGTAACCATCCCACTTCCCGTGGACATCACCGATATAACGCATTGTTAAGTCTCCGTTTTATCACTATTGCTAAGGTTCTCCAAAATGGAGACAGCCAAAGATACATCAGCCGGATCAAGATACAACCACTTCGAACCAGCATCTTCATTTTTGAAACAAAGTGCTTTGCTAAGACGATTAGCTAAACCCTTAACGTCTATTTCAACATACATCTTCATCATAAATACCTCATAAAATTGGTGCACCGGGCAGGATTTGAACCTGCATGTGTCCAGTTAGCTTTCTCTAGATTCGTAATCTAGCGGCATACCGATGCATTAATTGGCAGGTGAATAAGGAATCGAACCCTAGTCTACTGGGTTGGAACCAGTTGTTCTACCACTGAACTATACACCCTTAATAATTAGTCATTTACTTGTTTCCTGATTTGCGAAATAATCTCTCACATACTTCACATCGCTTAAAAAATCATCAGATGCTGTAGTAGTATCTCTCATCCAATCTTCATACATTTTTGTATCATAGGAATATCTTATTCTTTTGCTTCTTCGTATGAAGCCATATTTTGGTGGATAGTGTATGACAATCGCATAATTAGCATATTTCTCAGATACCGTAAAGTGTGTAGCATCTTTCAAAATAGTCGGTGAAAAATTAGGCATATATAATATCCTTCATAAGAATGGTGCCCCCGGTAGGATTCAAACCCACGACCTACTGATTACAAATCAGTCGCTCTACCTACTGAGCTACAAGGGCATTTATACTTTATTCACTGTTGCGTGAAGTTCCTTATATACCGAAATGAAACTCACACCAATCTCCTGTGTTGGCCGGGGTATTCAGATTCGAACTGAAACTAAGAGCTTCAAAGGCTCTGGTGCTAACCGTTACACTATACCCCAATTTTGGCTGGAGTCCTCAGATTCGAACTGAGCTTAATCCTGATTAACAGTCAGGTGCCTTCACCTAGAAGACTAGACTCCAATATATTCGTACACTTCTTGTTCTGATGTGAGCAGCTTAGTGCCTTTTCGGGAGACTACAATGAATGAATCATCGCTGTGCTTCCTAACCAAACCAAATCCCGGAAATCTTCCATTACCATTCACTCGTGCGTTCCACCTTGTTTTTTTCAAATAAGGTTTCTTGTACTCATGAGGAATTCCTAAAATCCTGCTACACTTATCATAAAATTCTTTGTCCATCACCCCGTATAACACACTGTGTTGTATATGTCAAACTAAATAATTGCTTTACTTATTAAATTTCGCCCATATCTTTCAATGGTGGTGCCTTATTACCACAAGCACATCCTTGCGGCGTACACCGACACTTGTCGTTGTTAGTGCGATTGCCTACAGTATCCTTGGTGTCATCACGAGCACTTTCGCTATCAATGCTACTCATATCGTTCTCCTATGTGTTTCATCATATCTATTTATACGTTTATATTGGTGCTCCCTCTCGGATTCGAACCAAGATCAACCGGGCTTCAACCGGCCACTCTGCCATTGAGCTAAGGAAGCATTGTTGGTCGCCCCAGTCAGAATCGAACTGATCGTCGCTCAGTTATCGGCTGAGAATTCTACCATTGAACTATGGGGCATTGAATTGAACACAGGGTGGGATTCGAACCCACGATGTGGTATAGCAAATTAAAAGTTTGCGCCTTCGGCCTCTCAGGTCACCTGTGTATCTGGTGAAAGGCTTTGGCATACACAAACTATATTGCTGTACCACATAATTCTTTGTCTAGTAGGAACCGGGTCCGTTAAACACTCCATCATCGAAAGAGAGGATTGCTACCACACCACGGGCTTCTAGTTCTTCGTCGTACTTACGAACCAACGTGTCGTTGCGTTCGCCCTTGTAGTGTCCACCGCAGCATGATGTCGAAAGTGCGTTGGCACGACGCTGCTGCAAATCTTCGTTCGTCAATTGTGGAATAAGATATATGTCGTTCATAATTCTGTTCCCTTGCTGTGAATGAACACCATAGCACGTGGGTTTTAATTTGTCAACTTCTTACACCCGTAAATTCAAAAGGTATTCCAACCGTTCTTGGATTCTAGAAGCACAAATCTCAAACACCGAGAAATAGTTGTGATGAGTCCAATCATCCATTGTCAGAATAGGTTCATAGAATTCTTCTTCTGCGCCGGGTGCAATGTTTCCCCAATACCAAGGCTCACAGAAGTTATGATCAGTGTCTAACTCATCTTCTAGCTTCTCTGCATCATCAGCATATTTCTCAAGCCACATATCGAAGCGTTCATAAATTAGCTTTACATGTTCCTCTTTCAATGGGTTGGCTTCGCGGTATGCCGTAGCTTCTTCGGCCCTTTGTATCTCACCTTGTCTATAGTACATGCTTAGTTCAGCAGGCAACATGTTTGCTAAACGAATCTCATGCGCAACAACTTCCTCTGATGCTCCTTGGGCCTTGAACTTCTCAGCGAGTTTCAAACGCCTTTCTCGATATTCCTTATTTCTACTTATTTCATCTTCCAAAACTACATTGTTGTCAGAATCCGTCATATACATGTTCTTATCTGCATATTTCGTCTCGCCATATGACATATTGGTATTAAAGTCTGGTCTTGTAGTTTTAGCCATTGATAATTATCACCATTCTGCATATGTTGGAGAAAATACCCAGAGTCGAACTGGGATAACTGGGGTTGCAATCCAGCGCATAGCCATTCTGCCATATTTCCAAATTGGTACACTAGGAGAATTTCGAAATCTTCCATTACCATTCACTCGTGCGTTCCACCTTGTTTTTTTCAAATAAGGTTTCTTGTACTCATGAGGAATTTCGAAAATCCTGCTACACTCATCATAAATTAATCCATTTATTACTTTTTGTTAAGTTTTCTTTTGCTGGTAGATATTGTAAATTATCTAATATATGCAATCCAGATACTGTTATGCCTCTAAGGGGTACTATATGGTCTACATGATAACCTATAGGACAATTTTTATAAAATTCTAATATTCCTTCTTGACCAAAAATCGGTGTTCTGTCTTTAACATGTTCTTTTCTTTGTTGGGCAGCAATTCTCCATATTTCAGGATGTTCCCTCTGGTAAATTAACTGACAATGTTTACAAACACTTGATCTGTTATCTATTCTAGATATACTTTTACTAAATGAAAATATTGATTGAACTATATCACACTTACTACAACATTTAACATTATAAAAATTTAGTATATAAGTATGAGCTCTAATATTTATATTTTTATTAGAAAATATAATTTTATGCAGCCTAGATATAGTACTTGAACTAACTCTGACTTCATCTTTTATATTATAATACTGTTTACTTATAGTTTCTATATATACTTTTTTATCTATTTTTGTTTTAGGCCATAATACTTCTTCTTCAAAGTACTTTTCTACCCAATATTTAATAGTTTCCATATCCTTTACTTCTCCTTAACAGATTAAAGACGCTACTAGTTAAGGTAGTAGTTAAGGGGTAATTAATCCCAACGCCTTACTCCTTCAGCCCATCCTTCATGATAGCCCGGAACTTCTTGTCAGTCACCTTCTTATCGTTCACGTTGTTCTTACAGACATTTTTCAATGATTCGTTCGCGTATAGTGCCGTTTCCATTCGGTTCACGTGTTGTTGGACCCGTTCAATGGAAGCCAGCAGGCCAGAGTAATCGTGAGTGTCGCGCATGGTTCGCATGCGACTAAGTTCTGTGCACACATATTCTTCAACGTTAACTGTGAATGGAACTCTCGACATTATCACCTCTCGAATTGGTACTCGATGACGGGTTCGAACCGCCGACATCTGCCTTGTAAAAGCAGCGTTCTTCCACTGAACTAATCGAGCATATTAGTTTTATATTTTCGCAAATATTTGTTTCGTTTTGTATCTTTAACTATACCAGTGTTTCCATAGGTGTCTGTTTGGCTATGGCAGTGTGGACACAAAAATTGCAGATTATCAATCTCATTATTGTCACTATTTCCATCGATATGATCAACATGAAGTGTTAATGGTTTATTGTTCCATACCACACCTTGTCCACATTCAGCACACTCTTCCCCACACTCAACCAAATACTTTCGCTTTTGTTCTCGGGTTCCTTCGCCTCGCATCACCTTCGGTCTATAGATAGTCTCCCATCTATGGGCATGGAAACACGAGATAGAACAGTATTTTGCGCTTTTATCTTTCTTCGATAGCTTTACGGCGCAATGCTGACAAGTGATGCTACTGATCTCCTATAATTTGGTGCCCCTAGAGGGACTTGAACCCCCACGACCTTTCGATCACTAGAACCTAAATCTAGCGTGTCTCCCAATTCCACCACAGGGGCATTTTTCCTGCTAAAATAATCATGGCGAGTTGAAAACAACCTCTTATCTTTCGCAGTACCCCACGACTGACCACAATTATTTAGTTAGTTATTGCCTACATTACATAGGCGAAATTCATGATCTCTCTCTGTGTTTCTCTTACCTTCTAAATATAGGACAGATCACAGATTAATACAGGCTTTATTTTCATAAATAATTGGTGGAGAGCCGGGGAATCGAACCCCGAATTCTTGCTTGCAAAGCAAGTGTGTTCCCGTTAGCACTAGCCCCCCTTATGTTATATTGGCGGATGGTGTTGGATTCGAACCAACGGTACGGTATCTCACGCACATCAGGTTAGCAACCCAACGCCTTAAGCCTCTCAG
>Ga0208646_1001540_pt1 | contig 10868 bp, 8 predicted proteins | sample AntAceMetag02UK8_FD_184762 | JGI IMG/M metagenome (GOLD analysis project Ga0208646, IMG submission 184762) | Saline lake microbial communities from Ace Lake, Antarctica - Antarctic Ace Lake Metagenome 02UK8 (SPAdes) (version 2) | ecosystem: Environmental > Aquatic > Non-marine Saline and Alkaline...
CTCCATTATAATAATAAAAAATATAAATATAATTACAAAAAACTACTGCATGATCCATTTAAAAAAGGATTTAACTAAATTATAAATAGCCACTCCTCAGGCTTTTTTAATCCTGTTTAGTATTAGCTAATAAATTCATCTTGAGCCATAGTTCAGGATTTAAAATAGGAAGATCACGGCCCTTTAACCAATAAGAGGGTAGGCATTATCAGGTTAAAAAAGGTTAAGTAAAACTCCCCTCAACAATGGGCACACTATTGAGGGAAGAAAGTATCATCTTAAATTTAGACAAGGTAAGAATATTACTATTTTGTAAGTATATTACATTTGGATTCCTAGAGAAAGGACTTTCAGTTTAGGCAATTAATATTTTTTCTCCCGTACAAAAGGTAACTTAAGGAGCTTCTTGAAGACCCTGAAAACATTTTCAAACACTAAAACATTATATTATTTAATCTTATGGCGTACGGTAAATTGACTTGAATTATTTTATTCAGTCTAGCCTAATCAAGGTTGAGTAAGTGTTGTTTAATAGGGTTCGCCTAAACTGTCTAACCTAAATAAGCTAATATTAATCTTTAGTGAACAATAACTATTGGGTGTATGAAAGTTGTAGAATAATCAAGTTAGGAATTAGCCTAGTTAGGTTAGTCTTCTTTTGTTATTCATATTAAAAACCGTCCTTATGTTCTTTTTCTATTGTGATTGGCTTATACATTTCATCAACTAGTTCTTGAGTAGGTGTATTTGCCAAATTTAATCTTCGAGGTAACAGATATAATGTCGGCTTTGTGGTTATGTATTTCCAGGGGTGTTTGTACTCAAGGTTTGCTGCTTCGTACGATACTGCTTCTGTATCTTCAACTGTATGAGTTTTTTGTCTAATCCTAACTTGCCCTAAATTGATTGCTCCAATTTGTTCAAGTGCGTTCGACACATCATTAATTCTTGCACGACCTAAAAGATTATTTATTCTTAACCAATCAAATAATTCTTTAGACCCTATAATATGTATCTCTTCATTAGAATTGTTAATAAATGGTTTATGATTTTCTTCGTACAGACTTCTGATGATTGCAGTCAATGGATGTTCACCAGATTTAGACATTGTATCTAAAAAAGGTGTCTTTGGTGCAATAGCATTAGGATCAAAACCATCTGAAATCTTTCTATTCAGTAGTTCATACAATACTGCTTTTGCTCCGTCGTTATCCAACCACTTATGTATCTTTGTATAGAACTCTTGTTCTTTCCTTGGAGCCTCAGTTATATAAACCCAATATCTAACCTCGTTCGGTTTAAGGGATAGGGCATTTTTATTATTTGAAAATAGTATGTAGTTTGCACAAGTCTTTATTATTTTATAATCTTTATACAGCTCTCTACTGCTAACTTCTTTTTCAGTTATTATTCTTTTTAGATCGTTTAATAATGATTGAGTTTCTCCAAAAGTTCCTAAAGATTGCATTTCGTCTATTAGGACCATTTGAGCCTTTTGAGTGTAACCTTTGCTTTTATCGAGAGCCTGATTAACGTCTATTGCTAAAGAGTTTTCTCCATACACTTCACCTAATATTCTCCATAGTGTTCCTTTACCAAATTGAAAGGCTGTACTAACAATGATTAATGCGTGTCTAATCTTTGCTCCTGGATTTTTAAGAGGGTAAGAAATAAAATCTAGAAAGTGATTTATATATTTTATGTTGTTATTAAATACATGATTTAACAGTTCATATAATAATGTAACGTCTCCTTTTTCTGGTACTAGGTTATTGGGTTTATAAGAATTTAAGTATTGGTTTCCATCTAGTGTTATTATTTTTTTATCTTCATCGTATTGAGCGGGATCATATAACCAACTTTCAACAGATCTTGCGTGAGGGTGTCTCTGTAAGAAGCTTAACGGTGTTTCTTTTTTTCCAAAATAAATTCCATAAGTGTAATTAATAGTTTCCTTTTTATAATCACGGTTTGTTGATAGATCAAAAAATCTATCTGTTTCTTTTAGATAAACAATATTGTTAACCATCTTTTCTCTAATAAATTTAGGATCATCAATTCCAAGACTTGCTCTACATCTGTCTAGTTTTGCACGGTAATAATCAACAGCAGTTTCAGGATCAAGGTCTAAAAATAAATCTAAAATATCCTCATCTGTTGCTGTTCTACTCCCAACCATTTTTCCAATAGCCAAGGTTACTAAATCATCAAAGTAACTATCATTGTCATTCAACGTCATCTTTTCTGATTTAACTCTTTTGATTATTTCTTTAGCAGTTAGTTTCTTAATTTCAGGATCATTCATCGAACCTAAAACAGTTTCTCCTGGTATTGTTTCTAGAGTTGCTTCAAGGTCCATATTGTAGAAGTTTTTGAATACGTCTAACTCGATCTTATTATCTTTTAATCTTTTAATAAAAATCTCTGGTTTTAATTGAACTATTTTGTTATTTAAAATTGTAATCCCAGTTGATGTTATGGTTTGTGAGTTAAAATAATTACGGTAGGGGAGTTTAATTCCATTTCCAATTTCTTTTTTACCATTTTTAGTTCCTAATTTTATTTGTTTAGGAAATACTTCTGGCAACTGTTTAAAGTTAAGTTTAGAAGCAACAGACAAAAGATAATTTCTCATCCCTTTTGCAAGAACTTTCTCATTTGCTTGGCAGTATAAATGTAAACCTTTACTCTCACTCCATGCTGGGACACATTTGTATTCTTCTGCTAATTTTATAATTTTAATTTGATTTTCTAGAGACATTCCATAAATATCAATATCTATTGCTCCCCAGAAACAGTATTCAATATCAATAATAGGTATAGGAACAAGACCAACAGCAGTTCTTAAATGATTGCTATAATTTTGTTCTGATAACTCGTTAAAAATTCTTGTATAATCGAATTTAACTTTGTCTGGTCTCGGTTGATTATTGCTTACGGTTGCTGTGCTTCCGTTTGTTGCAAAGAATAAGTCTGCAAACTCTTTTACTAATTCTGATTTTTCCATAGTTATATTCCCTTGTCTAATTGGTGTTATTAATACGTTGTGGGTACACCTTTCTTTGTTAAGTACTCGTTGATTTCATCGACTTTGTATAAAATTACTCCGCCTCGCTGTTTATTTTTTTTCCTACCTATAACGTGGAATGGTAGCCCGTATTTTCCTTGTCGTTGTTTCGATAATGTAGAAACTTTTATAGAAAATATTTCTTCTACTTGTTTCGGTCTTATGTATTGTTGGTTTGCCATATTATTTGTTTCCTTTTTTTATTTGAAGTTTTTTATCTATGTTGTTTATTTTGTTCATACATTCTGTTTATCAGAATAAAAATGTATAGAAATATAGTGGGGGTAGGATAGGAGACGATAGCTTCGAGCCATCGGTAGTTAAGAGACTATTTTTTAGGATTTAAATTATTAATTATAAATTTGCCTTTAGTTTTTTTAAAGTATTCTTTGTGTCCTAATTGATGAGGCTTTGTCCAAATATCATTTAATTGTTTTATATATTTATTTTGTGTTTTGTTTGCCTCTACTTCATTCCATTTTAGATTTTCTTCACCTTTTAAAAGATTATAAAAATCTCTAAAGTCTTTTGTTTTTACCCATTGTCTAATGACGTGAGTTAAACTCTTATCTTTGTTTTTAGGTTCATTAATCTTTTGTGTAATAACAGCTATTACATTCATTGAATAAGAGGATCTATTTATTGAGTAATTAGTCTCTGCATTTTTTTGGTTCCCTTTTAATAACTTTAAAGTTTTATCTGGATCACGATTAGACTTTCTTAAAAAAGAAATTACTTTGGCCCACTTATCTTTACCCTTGTCCATACCAAGTAATATACACGAACCAAGACCCTACTCAATTGCTTTAGTTATCTTTGGAACCTCAACTAACGTTGGCTTTTCATTTGCAAAGAATTTAATCTTATTTGTTCCTACTACTTCCTCATTATCAACAAGTTTTGCATATTTAAGGAATGTTTTTTCAGTAACACCAAGAACTTTTGCACCAGCTTTTATGTCTTTGTTTTCTGAATAATGTTGTGTAGCGTGAGTGTGCCTTGTTGCGTAAAACTTTAGATGTCTTTCAACACCAGACATTTTTAAAAGTCTCTGCCAAGTTTTAGATGGGTTAATTAAGTGAGGAGTTTTGGCCTTCATTCCATTACCTATATTTCTCCCATAATCTTTTGAGGGGAACACATAAGCATTTCTAATATCATCAATAGGGTAATAGAAAGCGCTGTCAGGGTTATTTAATCTATCAACAGAAATAAGATCTAATACTGAAATAGCTTCATCACCTAATTTGAATGTAACAGTTTTGTTTTTCTTACTTGTTTTTGTTTCTTTTAACTCAAGTCTTTTAACACCAGTTTTTTTATAGTTGTCCCATTTTATACTGCAAGCTTCGTCTGTGTTACGTCGAGCAGTTGTTAAGCAAAATGCAATAGCCATACACGAAACTGGGTTGAGTTCATTTTTTTTATAGTGACTAGCTAGAAGTCTCCCAGATCTATCATCAACCTGTACCGCATTCTTCATAACTTTTTGTAGTTCTGATTGGTCCAAGAAGTCTACATATTCTTCTTCTACAAATTTATTTCTTTTTGGTAATTTAAAAGGATTGTTTTCTTCTTTGATAAATGAATTCCAAAACAATCTTAAATATTCAACTAATCTATTTGCAACATAAGGTGATCGAGAGCCACAAATTTGATGAAGTTCCTTGACCATCTTTGGTGTTATTGAGGATAGTTTTTTATATTGAATATCTTCAGCACGAACCAACCTATTTAAAATATCTTTTTCATAAGTGTTTCTAAATATCCAACATTTAAAAATAGCTTTAACACCCTTGATAGTAGAGGGCCTGTACTGATTAGCTGTTGTTAATTCCTCTTCATAATAATTTCTAATTGCTTGACCCAATTGCAGTTTTAAAATGTCTGCTTTCTCTGTTTGTTTTGGATCTTCACCATTATAAATTCTAGAGGCTAATTCTTTTGCTCTCTTTGTAGCTTCAACAACACCAACTGTTGGGTAGTTACCAAGCCTTTTTGATTGTTGGTATTTCTTGTCTTTAACTTTGTATTGGTAGTACCAAGTTTTAGTTCCACCTGGAGCAACCCAAAATTGTAGGCCTGGATAATCACCTGGTTTAAAATATCTTTTATCTAGTCTTGGTAAGTCTCGACAGATTGCGTCTGTTAATCTCTTTGCTTTTGTGTTCATAATATTTTCCCTTGTCTATTTTTGTTTTATTTTGAAAAAGAAAAAACACAACTGAACAGAACAAACGATGAATGCACCCATCGTATAAAAAACAATTCACTTACAATTCACTTATGGAAGTTCTACTTTCTTCCTTTGTATGTTCTTCGTTCGCGTATGTTCCAATCATATATTTTCTTTCTTATGATTGGATTAGTTAGATAGGGTAATGTTTTTGATGGTGCCCCCGCACGGAGTCGAACCGCGGACCTATTGATTACAAATCAATTGCTCTACCAGCTGAGCTACAAGGGCTTTTGTTTTTGTGTGAAGTTTTTACTGCGAAACATCAATTAAATCAATGCATAAAAAACAATATAAGTGTTCGCTGCTTGTTAGCAGCTCACTTGAATTGTGATGGAAAGTTACTGAATGTGACTGATCTGTCGGCATGGAGTCGGTATGGGAATCCTGCATCCCATAGGATTTCTAAAGCATGTTTTCATCCATTAAAAATAATTAAAACAATGGAGTGGAAAAATGTCAAAAAGAATAAAATTTACACCAGCTAAAATAGCTAGTCTTAAACATCCTATAGGTAAGTATCCTGAAAAGTGGTATGACTCAGGTTGTGAGGGCTTAGCAGTATTTGTGATGCCTCAACCATCATTAACAAAAGTATTTTATGCATCTTGGAGTAAGATAACTTATGGTGTTGATGGTAAGCAAAAAAGATCTGGTAGATATAAAAAATTAGGTAGAGTTGGTGGATCTAAAAATCTTGAAGCAATCAAAGCTGATGTAGTTAACAATCTACCTACTTGGAAAGCTAATAATATTACAACAGTTAATGGTAAGACAGTCGCAACACTGGTCAATGAGTATTTAAAATCAGGTGCTACAACCGGTAATAGGATTAAGACTAAAGGTACTAAATTAAAATATAAAACTGTAACGGGTAAAGGTTATGTTGGTCTACTAAGGGCATATGTTTTAGCTAAGACTGATAAAGAGTCTACTAAGCAGTTACTTACAGCTCCATTTCATTTAGGAAATAATACCTACTACAAAAAACAGCTCGCAGAGCTTCCACTAGATAAAGTTACAAAAGCCGACATAGAAGTTTGGCATAATAGGATGGAGAGTATTCCTACTGCTGCTAATAGAGCATTGGCTGCACTATCAATTGTATTTGAATGGGATAGCAAGAGAACTACCCCAGCTTATACTGGCTTCAATCCATGTCTAAGAATTGCAAAATATCAGGAGCGAAAAGATAAGAGGTATATAGATACTATTGAAAAAGTTTTAGAAGTTACAAAATTTCTTGAACAAGAGCAATGGAGAGAGCCACACTTTTACACTTTTTACAGACTGCAAATGGAGTATGGAGAAAGATTGACAGATAGTCATGGCATAGCTTGGAATAAGCCTACTAGTTTAATAGATCAGAAAAAATGTACTGGCTGGATTGACTGGAGAAAAAAGGAAATTTATTTAACTGACACAAAAAATAGGGAAGATGCTAGTTGTGAGTTGACTGAGGAGATGGTGCTAATGCTGCGTAAGTTACAAAATTATGTAACTGATGAAAATACTAATGCATCATTTGCAGCTGGTAGTATGTGGGTTTTTCCTAGACCAACAGATCCTGCACAACATATTAACAATACAAGTTATAGAACCAAATTAAGAGATTTTAATTACAAGATGGGTTTTGCTACCAGGGAACATGTTAGGGGTTCAGGTAAAAGAAAAGTTTATAAATATATAAACTTACTAACATTAAAGCACCTGCGTAAAACTTTTGTAACTTATTATGGAAGATCTAAAGGGCTGGAAGCCGCATCATTAAGGATGCGCCACAGCAGCTTAATAGTAACAAAAGAACATTATTATACTGAGGATCAAAAAGCATTAAAGACTCACACAAGTATTTATAATGTTGGAAATAATGTGGTTCAGTTGAAGAAAACAGCTAACGATGAAGAATAATAATGAGGTTGAATGGATCTTAATAGAAGATAAACTTAAAAAGGAGTGGAAAAAACGCAATGCCTACAAAAAAAAAGAAGAAAAAATACAAAAGAGTACCAAAAAAAATAACATCTCCAGCACAATTAGCATTTAATAAAATGTTGTTAGCAAATGCTGGTAAAGGTATGGAAAATTTTGATAAGCCTGCAACTCCAGTTAATGTTTATGCTAAAGCAAAATCTGTAAAAAATTACAGAGAGCTACAAGGATTTATTACTAGATTTGCACCTAGTGTAACAGAAGCTGATCTAGCTAAAATGGCAGCAGATCATGTTAGTGCTGACTGGTTGGAGAATGGAATTTTAAAAGATCCTGACCATGAGGGCGCTGTAAAAATGTTATTAGAATATATGACAACTAATACTGTAGTTAAAACATATAGCAGCCGACATCTAAAAAGATTCTGTATGTGGACTGGATATAAAAAACCAACAACTCTTAGTACCTTTAAAAATCATATGACTAGGGTTAAAGATTACTGGGGAGATAAAAGGCCCAAGAAAAAGGTTCCTCATTTTAAAGACAAAGAATTTAAAATTTAATGGTTTCATTGTTTCAAGTAGTTTCACTTAATGTGAAACAACAAGGTAGATATAGCTTATTAACTTGTTTCAATAACCGATGCTGCATCCTGCTGAAACAAGGTTAAATAACAGCTGAGGGGTAGATTGTTCCATAGTTTCAGTTGTTTCTTTATTAATACATCTGTTAGATGAAACTGAAAAAGTTTTTGAGCTGGGTGACCGAGGCCGTATTCATATAGTTATTGGTAAACAACATTCTACAATCTAGCAGCTCGCAGGATTTCCAAACTAATTAGAAATAGCATAGAGAAAAGATGCTGTGGTTTCCACTCCAGCATTGGGGGCTTTGTTAACTGGCTGCAGGGCTATTAATCACTAGTGAGCCCCCTCTAATCCTGCCACTCGCAAGATTTCACACAAGGCTACATATTAAATAAATATCTCTCATGTCTAACAATAAACAAAAAAGAGGTAATGGAATCATGCCAAAAATAAGAACCATATCAGCAGAAGATCTTAAGAAGTTTTTAGAAAAAGATGGGCTGTTATTTACATCACAAGATCTAGCTAAAATGCTTGGAGTTACTGAGAGTGCATTAAGAAAACAAAGATCAAAGAATAGATCTATTTTTAAATTTGCAAAACTTGGTGGCAGAATATTTTACCCAGCAGATGTTGTAATGGAAACAATCCATGCAAATCTTCAACAAGGGAGTTTAAGGTAATGAGTGGGGGTGCACACACTAATGGTATTACTTGTTCCGTAGTAGATACAAAGATTATAGCAGAAATTTTTAAATGCGATACAGATAAAACTTTAATTTGGAATGGTTTTAAGCCTGATGGTAAAAAAAGACAGTATTGGGCTAAACAATCAATTGACTGGGAAGCTCATATAAAAGGAACTTTAAAACAAGGTGGCTGCTTAAATAGAAAAGGTGTAGCAAATTGTGCAGTAGTTGATATTGATAAGGAGATTGATCCCAAAGAATTTTGTAGGGAAGCATATAAAATTGATAATACAATTATTCCTTTCAGATCCCCTAGTGGTACTAAATGGCATGCATGGAAATTTTATCATGCAGATTTTGCAGTTGCAGATGTAAGAAAAGATATTCTAGCAATAGAAAAAAAATTTACTAAATTATATGGAGATAAAGTTGACGTTGATAAGACTCAGCCTACACTTAGTGGTTACACTGGAATAAATTTCCCCTTTAGTAGTGAGGAACAATACCCATATTCTCCACAAGGAAATAAATTAACTTTTAATCAATTTAAATTTAAATATAAATTTCAATACCATCCTTTAGTAGCAATTGCTGCTGGCCTTACTGAACCCGGTAGACATAAAACTTTATTATTAATTGCTTCTTACCTACATAAGAAAAATAAGATGAAGCATTTAGATGCTGTTATTGCAGCTATGGATGGATTGGATGATGCAGCATATAAAAAAAGGATCACAGATAAACGTATCCATGAAAAGTATGATGTTAAAGATGCAGCAATAAAAAAAAGAATTGCAGAAATAGTTAAGCACGAACCAGTTGTAATTCAAAAAAAAGGATATTTACCTTATGATCAATACTTAGAATCTATATCTCCGCAGCATGCAGAAGTTGCCCCACTTGATCAACAAGTTGCACAGTATGGGGAGAATGACATTACCCCACTTGTGGAGGAACCTTTAGAACCATTAGAAATATTCGAACATACTGGACTAGAGAAAATTAAAAAAAGACCATGGTTAATGTTTGGGATGCTGCTGGAAGCTGCACTAACATTGATTGTTGGCCAACCGGGAGTTGGTAAAACCATGATGCTGCATATGCTAGCTTATTGTGTTTGTACTGGTAACCCTTTTTTCGGCAAACAAGTTGAAGTTAGAGGGAATGTATTAGGTTTATTTGGAGAAGAAACATCAAATGAATCAGACATTAGATGGGCTGCTTGTAAGCAGAAGCTAGGTAAGAATGATGGCAAGTATAAACTTTTTAAAAGAGGTTTAGAGCATGAGTTAAAACTTGTAAAATTTACTAGAGAAGAAGCTAAGGCCACACAGCAATACAAGGAGCTGGAATTAGCTATAGAAAAAAATAATATTAAGTACATATTTTTAGATCCTTTAATTAATTATCAGTCAGGAAGTTTTGATGAAAATAGTAATCAAAATATGGATGCTTTCGTTAAGCATTATTTAATTCCACTAGCTGTAAAGATGAAAGGTGCAATTATTGCTGGCCATCATACTAATAAATTAAGCATGGTTTCCAGTCAGGACAATGAGCTGATAGTTGACAATCAGAATGCGCTGATGGCTGCGAGGGGTGCTTCATCATTAATTGGTGCAGCTAGATTTGTGCTTGCCCTACAACCCATGACTAAAAAATTATGGGATGCACACTTTGCAGAACATGTAGATGATGGTTCTAACTTTGTGTATTACTCAGGATTGATTGAAGCTAAATCTAATTACAACATGATAGCTGAGGAAATTACATGGCTTAAAAAAGAAACTGTAGACATACCTACAATTGATGGTGGGCATGAGTCTACTGGTATGTATGCAACTACTGAACTTAATAAAATTATCAAAGCAAAAAATAAACTTAAAGCAGCTAAAAATTTAGCTTGGTGTAGATCACAGTTTACTCATATTCAAAGATTGTTTTCTAAAGCAGGAGATGATGCTGATGAAATAACTTTAAATAGTATTGTGACACAACTTGTACCTTTAGAGGCAGATTTTTCAGATGATAATGTTCCTGAGTCTACAATTAAAACTAGAGTTAGAAGAAAATTAGAAAATGGTTTTAGTGGTAAAGAAGAACGCAAGGATGGGTTACAGAGTGAGGGTGTTGAGTGTGATGATGGTTACAATTATTGGATCAAAAGAAGCTATGGAAAAACTGGAGCAGCTAAAGTGTTCATGACTAGGTTTATAGATTTTAAAAGAAAAAATAATTCAAGCTAAGTACTTTTGAATGAATGAGTATAATTTCCCATATTCATTCATTCATTTAATGTAAGGATATGAATATTTTTAGCCAAACTTAACCTAAACATTAAATATTTAGCTACGTTT